>Ga0307517_10004390_pt1 | contig 21665 bp, 13 predicted proteins | sample 23_EM_MG_FD_194515 | JGI IMG/M metagenome (GOLD analysis project Ga0307517, IMG submission 194515) | Populus trichocarpa ectomycorrhiza microbial communities from riparian zone in the Pacific Northwest, United States - 23_EM | ecosystem: Host-associated > Plants > Roots > Unclassified | place... | reverse complement strand
GCGTCAGGTTGCGTCAGATGCGTGGTGTGGTAGGGTGGTTGCGTCCTGAATCGCGATTTGCGTTTCAGCGTCAGGTGCGTCAGATGCACTGAACGCACTGAACGCAAGGTATTATTTTTGCTGATGCTGGCTGGCACCCTACTGCTACTCACCGGCTGGCACCCTACTGCTCACCTTCCTGGCTGGCATCCCCTCTGCTCGGTGGCTCCGCTCGCGCTCCTCCACCTCCGATCGTTCGGCCCTTCCTCGGTTACGCCTAGTCGTGGTATAGCACTGCCTCCGTGGCTTTGTCGAACGCTTGGGAACGATGTAATGATCTGCTTGACCGTACATCTTGGTTTTTGGTGGGCCCTCAACCTATGAGTTTTCCCGTGTCGGCGATCATCTATCCTCTCCCCCGGGCCCCGAAAGGGCCTTAGAGCAGCCGTCGCTTCTTTTGTTTTGGGGAGCCTGCTGAAGGGTTGGGGGGCCTCTACCTGTACGTTTCTATGTATTGTTTCCTTACCTGTATGGGGTATATTATCTTAGGTGCTAGGGAGGGGAGACTTTTCCTATGGACTCGGGGTGTTTGATTTTTCCCATGAAGAGGTGAAGCGGGCCGTGGGTTTGCATTTATAGGTTTTTTTCTCTTCATAGCTAGCGCTGCATAAGGCTTTTTGTACCCAGAAACAAATAACGCATGATTAAAAAAAATAAAAGAAGAATAAAAAAAGAATAAAAAAACGACCAAGGGATAGGATCTTTACGCAACGATCTAAGTACTTTTCTATACTAAAGAGATTGCAATACAATTACACTTTACTCTCTTTACACACACTCCTCCTCTACGAGAACCTCCGCTCTAAGAATCAGGAGACTATTGTGATAGTCTTGATGGGCCTCTCGATCATAGAACTATTGTGATAGTTCTGTCAAGTACGCTAATCCACCCATTTTACTATATAAAGAAATAGTACCTCTCGCGAACCACCAAAGACAAGCGAGCCCGTTCCGTGCTATCTGAAGAGATAGTACTCCCATACCTGTTGGTGAGAAAGAACGAGACTCACATAGGCAAGAGATGACTGTTGTTGGTCGTTGCATATACGCTCAACAATAGGATTGTTACATTTGGTTGCGTCACACCGCAACAACTAACGACAGTACGGCTCGGGAATCAGTGGATCAGGAGATCGACCTCACGGAGGGAGAAATCGACCTAGAAGGACTAGGGGACGTGTTAGCCGAGTCCATTCAACACTCGTGAGCTGCGAGCTCCACAACAGATAGCACAGAAGAATAATCAGACTCGGACGAAACACGCGCAGTACCTACAAGGAGGAACACAATGGGGTCCACATCCAACCCAAATCCAGACACCAAGGGCAAAGAAGCGGCTCCACCCTTACCATGCAACCTCACGCCGGACCAAATACAACAAATCATTCGAGCCTTAACGGGAGGACCTGGAAACACGAAAAAGCCCAAAATCAAGGAACCCAGCACATTTCACAGTGAACGCGACCAGCTGAGAGGTTGGCTGGCCCCGCTATCAATCTACTTCAAAGGAGTAGGATGGGAATTCGACTACAACAACGACAAAATTGTCTATGCTCTTAGCCTTCTCAGAGGTGACGCTTTGAAATGGGCTACGCCATACATCGAAAGACGACAAGATGTAACCTGGAGCAGTGGGGACGACTTTAAGAATGAATTGCAGGGACAGTTTGGCGCAAGCGAGGAGCAAGGAGCAGCAAGAGCAAAACTCATGAGGATGGTTCAAGGATCGAAAGGAGCTACAGAATACTGGAACGAATATCGACTCATCGCCACTCAGACCGGAATCGATGATGCAACCCTGACTTACCACTTAATGCAGGGATTCAAAACAGAACTCCAAGAGGCGTGGGGAATGGACGGATCAGACTCGCAAGACCCACAATTCGTGGCCAACGGGGCCATCAAAAAGGAGAAAAAGATGGCAGCCATCAAACACATTCGTCACGGGGCAATCAGCAAGGAAAGAACTGCATCTCCAGCAACCCCACGAAACCAAAATGGGACCTTTCGACCTCAGAGCGACAATCAGGGAGCTCCAATTGAGTTGGAAGCGACCTGAAGAAGACCTGGGTTCAACATCTCGGCCAAAGAATACCAACGAAGAATCAGAGGAAATTTATGCCTCAAATGCGCTAAGCAGGGACATCGAGCAGCGGCATGCCGAAGCCAGGCCAACAGCAAGGAAGGAGCGACATGGGAACCAAGGAACGATAACAAGTGGCAATGGAGACCACCAGCCAAAGCCAGGGAAATGGAGGTCCCGAAAGAGGAGGAATCGGGAAACGACGAAAGTCGCCAGTAAGCAATGGTCTGAGGGACAAGACCAAACCAAAGCCCATTGAGGTGAGGAACCTTTACGCGGCACTGAACAACACGGAAGCACTGAACAACGAAAATGACCATATTATGGTCCCGATAAAACTACACGGGGCAACAAGACAAATCACGATTAATGCCATGATCGACTCGGAAGCCACTGAGGACTTTATCGACAAAGGGTGGTGCAGCAAATACAACATCAGAACAAAACAAGCAAAGACGATATGAGAAGTTTACCTGGCGGACGGTCGACCCAGTGCTATGGGAGCAATCACCCATACAGTGAAAGTACTATGGACATCCGTAGCCATAGGGAATTGGCGATTTTCCAAGTGGCGAAACTCCCCAACGATGAGGTCCTCCTTGGAATGGCATGGTTAAAGCAGCACGGTTCCGGAATCGACAGAGGCCAAGGAAAGATCACCTTTGGAAGCGAAAGGTGTACGACAAGGTGTTTAAAGGAATCACCCGCGATATACGCCACACCAGAAGATAAAGCACAAGAAGGGAACTTGAAAGTCGAGTTCGGCGTCGCTCAAAGCAAGAAAGATCAGCGACACAAGGTTAAGAAACTTGACCTGCAAGCAACGATACCGACTCGAGGATCGGCACAAGCAGCAGGGCACGACCTGTACGCCAACGAAAGCAAGACGATACCGGCCCGAGGACAAGAAGTTGTCCGAACCGGTCTATCAATCACACCACCCAGCGGAACCTATGGCAGGATAGCGCCAAGAAGCGGCATGGCAGTTAAACATCAGATTGCTGTCAATGCAGGCGTGATCCACTCCGACTATACTGGGGAAATCCAAGTGGTACTAGCCAATATGAGCAACGAAGACTATCAAGTCAAAAACGGAGATCGGATTGCACAACTCATCGCGGAAAAAATAGTCGAAAGCGACAGTTATGAGGGCCGAACCCTCAAAAACACCCACAGAGGACAACAAGGATTTGGAAGAACAGGACCTTCCAAGGCACAGATCTCCGAGATCAGTGCCAGAGCCTTGGGAAAGTTTTACCGGAGACCAGACACGACCACAGGAATCCTCAAGTACAGCAAAAAAGAAGGCCGCCGAAGTCTAGAATCAGTCAATATTAGCACTGACCTAGCCATCAAAAGCGCAAAATATCAAAAGCAACGAAAACTCGAAGAAATGGTGTCTCAAGAATATCATGAATACTTGGATGTATTCGAGGAAGGAGAAAAAACTAAACTACCGCCGCACCGACGGGTGGTAGACTAGGAAATCAAACTCGAAGAAGGAGAGGGAGTCACGATCAAAAGGTTATACGCACTTTCCCAGGACGAACTAAAGGAACTCTGGAGCTATATCAAACAGAGCGAGGAGAGAGGATGGATAAGAGAAACATACTCTGACGGGGGATCTCCCATCATGTTTGTCAAGAAAAAGGATGGAAAGCTCCGACTATGCGTGGACTATCGGGCACTCAACCATGTTACAAAAAAGGACCGATACCCTCTACCACTCATAGGGGAAGCCTTTGATAGGCTACAAACGGCAAAATACTACAGCAAACTAGACATCAAGGACGCATACCATAATGTCAGAATAAAGGAAGGGGACGAGTGGAAAACGACATTTACCATGAAACACGGCACTTACGAATACTTGGTAATGCCTTTTGGGCTAACCAATGCACCTGCAGCATTGCAAAGATGGATCAACAAAACCTGGCAATCCGATATCGCCATATGCTGCATAGTGTACCTGGACGATGTCCTAACATACTCAGACAACCTGGAACAACACCAAAAAGACGTGGCTGCCATCATCCGCGCTATACGACAACAAGGAATGAAACTCAAACCATCGAAATGCGAATTTCACTTACGAGAAACTGAATACCAAGAATTTATCATCAATAACGAAGGAGTCAAAGTCGACCCTATCAATACAGCAGCCATATGGGATTGGAAAGCACCTAACAACGAAAAGGGAATTCAGGAATTCAGGGGATTTTGCAACTTTGACCGACGCTTTATAAACGGATTCAGCAGAACAGCCAAACCACTATACGATCGAACCAAGAAAGATGTCATCTGGGAATGGGGAAACAAAGAACAAAGCGCCTTTAACGAGCTAAGACAGAAGTTATGCTCAACCCCAGTGTTGACATACATCAAAGCGGGAAGACAACTGCTTGGCGAAACTGACGCCTCACAATATGTCTGCTCAGGCATACTGTCCCATCAGGACGAAGACGGAAAATGGAAACCAATAGCATACCAATCAAAGACGATCAAACCGGCCGAATGCAACTACCACGTACACGACAAAGAACTGTTAGCAATATTTGAAGCGTTCAAAGAATGGAGACGATACCTTAAAGGAAGCGGACAACACTTCAGGGTCTTGACCGACCACCAGAACTTGATAAGATTTACAACCACTAAGGAGTTACCGGGACGGCAAATCCGATGGAGTGCAGTTTTGAGTGGCTGCGACTTCACAATTGAATACCGACCAGGAAAAGAAGGAGGCAAGCCAGATGCCTTAACTCGACGAAAAGCAGACATGCCACAGGAAGGAGATGAACGAGTTACACAGAAAGAAAGGATCCTCCTACCAAAAGAGAAATACTTTGACACTAGCATCCAAGAGATGGAGACAATGAGGCTCGAAGAAACAAGCCACGAAGGAAGTCGCAACGAAACGGCCGGAAACGAAGAAATCCAAACAATAAGGGAAGCCTGGGAACGAGGAGACAAAGAAATGAAGGGAGTGGCCCTAGGACTATGCCAATGGAAGGACGAATACCTATGGTACTAAGGAAAGATTTGCGTTCCCAACAAAGAGGGAATTTGGACCAACCTTATACGACAAGACCACGATATTCCGAAAACGGGACACGGATGAACAGCAAAAACAACGGAGCTCCTGGAACGCAAATACTATTGGCCTCATATGCATAATACGATAAAACAATACGTCAAAAATTGCGACATTTGCCAAAGAATAAAGGTAGTACGACATACACCTTATGGCCTGATGAAGCCAAATGAAGCCCCGGATCAACCGTGGACCTCGATATCAATGGACTTCATCACGGACTTACCGAAATCTGAAGGAGATGACGCAATCCTGATCGTCATCGATCGACTCACCAAAATGGCTCATTTCCTACCATGCACTAAGGAAATGAATGCCCGGCAATTCTGGGAACATTTCATGTGGGAAATATTTCTATTACATGGGCTGCCCAAAGACATCATAACGGATCGAGGATCCATATTTACTTCCGATTTATGCAATGAAACGACCAAACAACCAGGAACAGAACGAAGATTGAGCACGGCATTTCAGCCTCAAACGGACAGACAAACAGAACAGACTAATTCCACTTTGGAACAATACCTCCCAGCTTACGTCAATTATCAACCAGACAACTGGAGGGAGCTCCTACCGATGGAGGAATTCGCATACAATAATGGATATCAAGAAAGCATTAAGCGCACACCCTTCTTTGCAAACTACGGGGTCAACCCCGAATATCACACTATCGGACACCTAATGCAAGGAAAAATCACACCACCGGAAGACATGAGCCAATTACACGATACCCTGCAAGCGGAAATGACTGAGGCCCAACTAAGACATAAAGAATACTAGATGAAGGAAGAAAGCCCGATCCGAATTTACAATCAGGAGATGTGGTCTGGTTATGGCCAAGGAACATACGCACCACACGGCCATGCAAGAAATTGGATTACAAGATAATCGGACCATTCAAAATCTTGGCGAAGATAAGAGAAAGCGCTTATAAGCTCGATCTTCTGCCATCAATGAGGATCCACAACACATTCCATATCTCCCTCCGGAACTTTATCACGACGATAAGTTTTCTTCTCAACGAACACAAGCCCCACCTTCAATTATCATCGAGGGAGAACCTGAGTACGAACTGGAACAAATCATCGAATCTCCACTACACTACGGAAAACTACAATACCGGGCCAAGTGGACCGGTTATCCTCCTGAACACGACCAAGTCTGGTACCCCTACAACGATTGCGAAAATGCAAGCATCGCAAAACAACAATTCCACCAAAAGTACCCCGGTATTACCCTAGCGGGAATAGCTTGCATAATTATGCGCGAGGTATCTGCCACCATAGGGCAAAGCATATATCCGAACCCAAGCTTCCTGAGTAGGGACTTCCCGGAGGCATCTGGAAGACTACTCAGGAACCTCCAAGACTTCACATTTCAAGATATGGCTAACTGATTGGAACGATAATTAGAGAACCAGTTCTCTACTCTTACTAATGCATACGCATTATGCATTTATAGATAAGTATCCGACTTGATCACTCCATACTGATAATACTATTGGTATGTAGGCATTTAGACTGCATATTGCGTTATAGTCTATCAGGACGAAGAGATCGAAGACTGACTACAGGTGGAGTGGGGATACCCTCAGAGGAAATAGCAGTCGGGAGATTCTCAGAGTCAAGCTGGGCAAGATTCAGGGTCAAACAGTGTTCGCACTTTGTTCTGACAAACTGAATTCTTGGAAAGATACTTCTTTACTACAGAAGTCAAAGTAGCGTGAACATTAGTATAAATAGTAGGGCTCTCCCCGATGGTTGAGAACATCATCAAGCAAGGGAGAAGAGTCCTTAACAATATTATAAGTTATTACGATATTCTTTTATTACTTTATAAAACAACGCTTCTTGAGCCTTCCTGACCTATATTCCGTTCTCTCGAATATCCTCGGCCTAGTTAGGCCGGAATCCTACGGTGTTAGCTACCCCGTAAGACAGAGGCAAGGGAACGAGCTCGAAAGGAGTACCATGTGCTGTCCTGGACAGCATGCTACGACGACGGGTGCCAAGTGCACTACAGGGACAAGGAAGCCTCGGGATGGTTTCCCCAAGACCGATCTCGGACTTTACCATCAGTACCGGTATCGCAGCGGAACAAAAAGCAGCAAAGGAAACGCCATGGACAGAGCGTGACATGGTACGAATGCTACGACGACAAATGCTTCGTGCATGTGCAGGAGAAAATCAAAGCGGGGTACTATTCCCAGGAAAATGGCCAGAGGAAACCACTCTGACAATGGCACAAGAGACACCCCGAACCAGAACAACAAAGGAAGTTCGGTGCTGTGAGGACACGGCATGAGAGGGAGGGGAGCGAAAAAACACAACCAGATGTCGGAGCCCTACAGAGGCAAATCCACGAACTGCTAGACGAAAAGCCACAAACACAGGAAAGGGACCAAAAAACCGGACAGGAGCTAGCGAACTACGAGACTACGATAGGACGAATGGGCCAAGAAATCCCAGGACTTCGCAGGATGGTCGCGGGATCTGGTTTCAGCATGGCAAGGTTGAAGAACTAGATGGACACCAAAAAGCGAGCGAACGAGGAGCTCGAATACAGGAACCACATCCTCCGAGTGGAGCTTAGAAGAGCTGGGCAGAGGTTGTTAGATCGGGGAGTGTAGCATCGTGGGACCGATGCTAGTGGGAGACGGGAGCTAATGTCACAAATCATGACTAAGCAAGGCAGATTTCACATGACTCATACTTATAAGTCATAAGGTATGTTGGATTTCACACTATGACGTCACTTGACTCATAGTTCTCACATGACGACGCACTCGTGAGTTATTCTTATATTATGATTGCTTGATTGTTTTATGACTCACGATTGTGATGTCAGATGATGAAATGACTTTCCCACATGACTCATATTATGAGTCATGGGTTTCACGCATGAGACTTGTTTGAGCACATGATTTGGTTTATGAGTTTTGATTGGTTAACGGAATGTTGTGCGATGACTCATATGAGTCATCAATGGATTTGGCGCTATGACTCACTACGAGTCATAGAGGGTTATGTAGCGCGAGGTGATGAGTCACCAGGGATAGGGTTGTGTGAAGATGCCTATATAAGGCGCTTGGTTCCGACCAAGAGATAGGACACGAACCATCTCTCCTCCACCTCCAGCGATTGAAATCTCAACACGACAGGAAATCATTCTCACATGCCCCCACCCACCTCTCTTCCCCCATCATGGCAACTGCCTAGGGGTTGACGTTAAGCCATCTTCCCTCCTCTCCTGAGGCACGCATGCCTCCCCTCCTTGGGGTTCTTGTTCCCGTTCATCGTTGACACCCGCTCATGAAGTTCGGTTAACCCCCTTACCGCGCCCTTGCTTTGCACCTCGCTTAGCATTTTGCATTGTCGGAAAGCCTCCTGCTACGCTCACGGTCGGCGTTACAGTGTCGGACTCTCGGTCGAAGTAGGCCGCAGCTTACTGGGCTTGTACCTCTGATGGGGAAAGCCTCTGTTAGTAACATCCGGGTCCCGCTCAGTCTCATCGTCGTGTGAAAAGCCCTTGCTATGGCCCGTTTGTCGGTTGTGGCTAGCCCGCTCACGATCCTGCCTCTACCCCCTCCCGGTTCCTTCCGCTGGCACCGTACTGCCCCATAAGCTGGCACCTTACTGCTAATCCTCCTCCCCAGCTGCCATCTTACTGCTCCCCACCGGCTGGCACCCTACTGCTACTCACCGGCTGGCACCCTACTGCTCATCATCGTTGGCTGGCAGCCCCTCTGCCCGGTGGCTCCGCTCGCCCACCTGCCTCTCTCCCTCATGCGATTTACTCTACGGTCGCAATCCTCGCTTAGGTTACGGTTGATCATGGTATTGCACTGCCTCCTTGGTCTCTCCTAAAAGCCGATGCGTCGCCACCTTCCGGTCACTCCCGACCGTTGAGCCGCCGCCCCAACCGGATTTCACCGTACGGGTTCTTGGATTTGGCATATTGGCAATAGTCGTTGTATCTAGCCGTTTCGTTGATTCTTTTCTTAGTGTTACCAGGGGGCCTGCTGAAGGGTTTGGGTCTCTCTCCTGTACGTTTCTATGAGTTGTTTCCCTACGTGTCTGAGGTGCGAGTCTTAGGTGCTAGGCGGGGGAAGTTTCTTCTATGGTCTCGGGGGGTTTGATTTTTCCTATGACGCGGTGAAGCGGGCGGGATGACGTTTGCTTATAGGTTTTTTATCTCCATAGCTAGCGCTGCATGAGTCTTTTGTACCTTTAAACATAATAACGATTTGATATAAAAAAAATAAAAATAAAAATAAAAATAAAAATAAAAATAAAAATAAAAACGACCAAGGGATAGGATCTTCACGCAACGATCTAAGCACTTTTCTATACTAAAGATATTGCAATACAAGCACACTTTACTCTCTTGACACACACTCCTCCTCTACGAGAACCTACGCTGTAAGAACCGGGAGACTATTATGATAGTCTCGACGGGCCTCTCGAACATCGAACTATTGTGATAGTTCTATCAAGTACGCCAATCCACCCATTTTACTATCTCAAGAAATAGTACCTCTCGCGAACCACCAAAGACAAGCAAGCCAGTTCCGTACTATCTGAAGAGATAGTACTCCCATACCTGTTGGTGAGAAAGAACGAGACTCACATAGGCAAGAGACGACTGTTGTTGGCCGTTGCATATACGCTCAACAATAGGATTGTTACAAGATTCTTCCAGAACGCCGGGATGGTCCAGGTATTTCCTCAGTGGGGTTAACAGGTGCTGGTACCATATCCTGGCGTTCTTCCTCAGGCAAAGCCGGGAGCGGGGTAGCTGGACGCTTAGGTGTTTGTGAAAATCTGTTTGGTGATAAAGAAAATTCCTTAGATGTTGGTGGGTTAATTTGTCTGTTCCGGTCCTGATCCGTTTCCTTTTCAACCTTACTGGTAGGTAATGGACGGTATATGGGGTAGACAGTAGCATAGGTTTCCTCAGCAAGTCACAGTTCAATGGCAGTAGTTCCAAGCGATCCTATCGTCTTGGTGGTCCAATGGATTTGTCGAGTTTCGGTGACTTTATGCTGCAAGGGGATGTAGATTCTATATATTTTATCAGAAGAGGTATAACCAATAAGATATCCTTCGATATCCCGGGGCATTAGTTTCGTTCCAGGTAGACGTTTCTCCTCTGGTAGGTGAACGTAGCATTTCGTCCCGTATGGGCGGAGATGGTAGATCGATGGTTTCTTGTTGTAGAGAGATTCAATGGGCGTCGATTTTCCTATGGATTGGTTAGGGACTCTGTTTTGAACGTAGACCGCAGTTGCGATAGCTTTGGCCCATAAAGCTAAGGGTAAGCCAGTCAACAAAGAGTGAGCAGCTGTGATAATTGTTCGATTGTATCGTTCGGCAACACCATTTGATTCATGTCAATAAGCAGGAGAGAGGTCGTGTATTATGCCTTGCTTGTCTAACAACGTTAACATGGCAGCATTGACGTATTCTCCTCCCTTATCTGTTCTGAATCTTTTGATTATGGCGTTATCTTGAGTGTAGTGTGCATAGATGAAACTGGTGAACACTGTGACAGTGTCAGATTTGGCATGGATGGGATATATCCAAGCGTATCGTGTGCAGTCATCTATGAAGGTAACATAATAGTTGGATTTGCCGAAGGAGGTTTTGGAGAATTTTCCGCTAAGGTCAGAGTGAATTAATTCGAACGGTGTATCTGAGCGTATGTCGGTAATTGATGTAGGCTTTCGCTTTGTGCTTGTGGAAGTCATGCAGGTTTCGCATTGCCAGTCTTTCGGAACTTTGGGGAGGTTCCTAGCGTCGGAGTAGTTGTTGCTTTTGAGATAGTCAGGTGAGGGATGTCCAAGGGCTTTGTGCCACTGTTGGTAAGTCATCTTCTTTGCTGACTCTTTCTCTTCTTGTACAACATAATCTTGTCCGTCAAGCTTTCCCCAGATAACCTCTGTTTTATTTTCCCTAAAAATATACATATCCTTTCTGGAACTAGCCCAACAAAATCCCTTCCCCAAAGAAACAATTGCACACCAGGACAACAAACTGCAAGAACCCAAACTAGGAACCCAAAGAACACGTTCAAGGTATACAGAAGAAACATGACCAATAGATGTTTTGGCCAAGATCACAACTGTTCCATGGCCGCATGTCTCAATAACAGAGTCATCGCCTAACCTAATGGTGCCTGTCACGGCCTCGAAGTTTATAAAAAGGTCTAGGTTGCTTGTCATGTGTGAGCTTGCTCCAGTGTCTATAACCCATTGGGGATAGGAGGAGATTTTGGTAGTGGTTCGGACAGAGGATAAAGTACTGACCGGTTCAGGAGTTTCTTCCTTTCCGATCTTTGCCGTGTTAACGGTCCTCTTTTCTTTATTCTGCAGATTGACGGCCTTGAGTTTTACATACTCATTCCAGGTATGGCCATCGCTGCGAGCGGTTAGGTACTGCTTTTTGCAGTAGGCGCATTCCTTGGGTAAGGCTGTTGGTCCCTTGCGGGAGGGTTCTCTTCGTAGTTCCTTGCCTTTTCCTTTAACATCAGCGGTTTTATATGCTTGGTTATCCGCGGAGTTAACACCAGTAGGAATTTTCAAGTCCATCAGTTTATTGCAGACATGACCGTAGGTAATGTCCTCCTTGGTTTGGGGATTATCAATGATATTATTCATTGGTTCGGAAAGAGAACGGAGGAGGATGGCTGCTTTAGCCTCGAGTGAATCGAACACCGTTTGAAAGACAAACGGTAGAGTGTATCCATCGGTAGAGGAGGCAGTGGAGTACCGGAGCTGTAATCGATTCCATAAGGTATCGTACATATTGATATGATCGGAAAGAAGATCCAATATATCGTACTTAGTATCAAAAACAGAATTGAGTTAGTCGAAGAGAGATGAAGTGCTTTCTCTAGCAAATTTGTCCTCGAGAGAGGTCAATATTTTAGAAGGGGCTGTATGGGTAGCGACGAGGATGAGCCATTGAGACTCTACGGTTTGGATGAAGTATTTCGCGGCATACTTGTAGCGATCGATAAAGTTATCATTGTCGTCTTCGGCGTAATCGTCAATTGTTTCTTCACCTAACACAATATTCCAACAGTTAAAAGGTTTGAGAACATATTGAGCAATGTCTCTTCAACCACGGTAGTTTTCGCTTCTGGTAAGCTTTGGGATCGAGCTAAGTGTGTAGTTGGGAGCAACCGAGTTCTTGGAACCTTGAATATGTTTGTCAGGGCCCAAAGTAGATCTTTTACAGGCGAGAGGTGGAGGTGAGGTTGACCGCGATTTGGCTGGTCTTTTGGAACGAGAACAAGCAGGACGACGGGAGGATTCACCAGCAGCGGTGGTAGAATGTGTAGCAGGATAAGAGGCAACTCTAACAGTTTCTTCAGTTTCTGAACCTGAGTCCCGAAGTTGTCTGCTAGCTGCTCAATCGGCCATTTTGGTGATGTTTAGTGGTGAAAAATCCTCAAAGAAATGATAGGGGCCTGTCTCAGCACTTCTCTCGGTCTTTTGGTATTTTGTGAACACCTTTAGCTGTTCCAATTGCAGCAAGCGCGCTCGAAGCTAGCCCCCTCCTCGCTCGAAGCAAAGTGAGGTTAAGTGCAAAAGTAGTCAGCACCAGGTGTCCACTACTACGCAGACTGAGCGTGGTTGTTGAGGGGAGAAAGGAAGTTGCGTGGCAACGGGGAGGATTGAGTCCTTTTAAGGTGACGAAAAGGGGTTGCGCTGAGCCGAATGCCGAGAATCTTCCGTTCCCACAACAATGGTTGCTAAAGTAGAGGTAGAGGTAGGTATACGATCATGGTTCATCGCTGTTGGAGGTGGAAGCGTGTGAGCGTATTCCTTGTAGAGTAAGGAGAGCGCCGGGCTCATAACCTGTTCAAAATGTGAATGCGGCACAATCTATTCTATGTGGATAATACTTCGCTAGTACGAGGGGGGTTGCGATGCACGCTTAGCGAGGAGGTGAAGAAGGGATTGGTAGGAGTTGCGGTTCTTAATTCTTTCAAGCCAGGTGGGCGGTAGCACCTTATTTATAGAAAGGTGTGCGTCCATATGCGCAAGAGAAATATAGGAAAAACAATCTAAGAAACATAACTGCGAACATGTTTGACCATGGAATCCAACCAAGTAAATCCCAAATAATGTGCGTGAAAATAAAAGGGTGTCGAGCGATTCTTAGAAATATCATGACAAGGAATGGTGCATGGGAGATGCATGAGCGACCGTAAAATCCTAAACACATGATTGGGGGGCACATGTTAAATCCCAAGATATTATCCTGAAATAAATAATAAAACACAATAATATATATCTTAGCTGTAGTAATGTAAGCGGTGGACAGGCGGAGCCGAAATACAAACTAAGTAAAAGAATATACGGTAGTGTGTTGAATATACATAGGAAATATACAAAGAATTTCAACACAACTATTATCCTCCTAGCTACCGGTCCCTTGAAGCCTCCCTTAGCACCAGCGCTAGCAGGTCTATCGCCGGTTCTATTGTATTGTTGTGAGACAGGAATAAACCTGTTACAGGGACGGAGATGTGGATATCTCATATGTTACGACTGACCCTATAATAGCGGATGGGCTCACCAAAGGATTGGAGCGAGCGAAGCACCAGAACCTTCTTAATATGTTGTCACTTTCTATGTAACTCGTCTGCGAGGCAGACATTTTTAGTTTTTTACTTGTTTAAAAGTGTCTTTTTTCTTTTTCTTTTTCTCTGCGGATGGACATTAATGGGAGAATGTACGACGGGATTAGGGGGAGTGATGGAGTACCCCCATCGTGGTATGTTAGGTTAGGGCACAGTGGTAGGTGTGAGCAGGGCCATTGACGAGACCGCGCGGCAGTGACTGGTGTTATGTGTTAGGAGCCCACTGTGCGGGTCACCACAAACTGTATCTAGTCTGATCTGCGTTCCATTTCTCTGTATGACAACTACTCATGGTCATCACACTCCTTTGCGAACACACTTGTCCTAAATATCGGATATCGACCCCATATCAGTTTTCCTATCAGCCACTGACCCGGAGCGTTCGCGTGACGACAGATCCGATCATAGCTGTGTCCTTGCGGTCCCTGTCCGAGTGCATATTCCCTGCGCGGAAACCATACCTCCATCAGGATAGAGGTAAGATCCCACTATCGCTAATTCTCTGAAACACCCTCTGCAACTATGAATAAAGAGGCTATAGCGGGCCAATACTAATTCTATTGCCGCACATCTTACCCGGATCTCCGCCCCCTCTGTTGTCATGAGATACCGGCTTCAGAGGGACGGGCCGGTGTGGAAGGATTAAGTCAAGGAAAAAGAGATTGTAGATTCTTCTTCAATCCCTATCTTGCTTGCTTAGCCCCCCCATATACGGTGGAACAGACCGTTTATATGCATAATACAAGGATCCTCCCCGGACTTCAGAACTTGCGGAAATCCTTCCGGAGATGCTCATAAAGCAATGGAGTCTTAGTTCTCATTGCCCCTTGCGTTCCGATCCATCTTGTACCCTGCTCTCCCATGATTCCCCGACATGTATCTAAATACACCCATTTATAGTATACTCACTAGGTATTTCCGTTCCTCCACTTTGATTTCTGATGAGTAACAAAGGAAACAACTGGGGAGCGGCGGGATCGGTGGGGCACAAAGAAAACATGCCCCAGTGCGGAGCGATCGCCTGTGATTTTCAACACCCACAACCAGAACCTTACGGCCCCCATAACCTACCTCCTTGCCGCAGTCCCCCAGGATCCCGCATCCTCCCAAGAAAATTAAAGCCCATCCTAACCACCCTCAGCCGCTGCCCTCACGTCTAGTTCGCCGGTATTGGGTCATTGTCTCTCTAATTTGTCTTTTAGCCTTTGCTCATTTCTTTATTACTTGATCCATCTTTATTATGAGTAACTGCTGCACCATGGATTGATCCGACAGGCACTGTGGGACTTAAATGTAGAACACGGTTGAGGAGGGGCCCCTTCTTGATTCCCGTAGTATTTCCGGAAAGTTGTGCAGCTGAACCCTGCGTATCGCCCTAGTATTTCCCCATGCGACTTGTGGCTTTGGCGGATCATTGCGGCCTAGGCAATATATCTCTAGGGTGAAATGCGGGAACAACGATTCTGATTGCTACAGAAGGATAGAGTGTTTCGGTGTGACCTATAAATCAAATGAGAATCCACGGACCACAGGTGCCGGTTTTCTCCATTCGAGTCAAGTAACATATATCGAGGGGTGTGCTATTTCAGTCTGGATATCTATGCGATTAAGTTTTAGGAAAAAGCGAGTTTCGAGTGTCGTATTAAGAAGGCATAGACATTCCCTAGTTTAGGCAGCAAGAGAGCAAGCAGTGCCAACGCCGAATACCAACCATTTCCCAATTACCAAATAACATTAAAAATATAGGAACAATTCTTCTTCATTGGAAAAAATACTGAAAAATACTAGGGATAGTAGATTAATTAATTGGATTGAATATAGGAAAAGAGCATTTCTTCTCCTCGGCCAACTGTTCGTAGTAAGGTGGTGACTACATATAAGGCATTAATACAGGAGAGATTAGCTGTAAATGTTTTTTAATCACAAAGCAATACTACAGATAGAAAAATTTCAGTTAGCTTGGGGAGTAAAGAATGGCAAGATACGGTTGTGGTATTGACTCTAGAGGTGAACTATCAAGACTTTAGTGAGCTGTACGGCGGACTATAGTACCATAACCGCTAAAGCAATGGAATCTTAAAATGTGAAATTCAACAAATGCAAAAGTCCCTCAACTATTAGGAATTTATAAGTAATACACTTACTTATAATAATCACCATTAGTATCATAGGGTTCATGCCAATTGTAAAGGAAACAAAAGAAGAAACAAATGACACAGAAATTCCGAATTTAGAGACAAATGTAAAAATAGTAGAACAAAAATAACAAGGACAAGCAGGAACAAGGGTAAATTCAATAAGAATAATACGGGAAAATCAAAGCAAGATTATGACCGTGAAAGCTAAATGCCAGTAGAATTCATGACTCCAATTCCTCTAGTGCTGAGTCATTGTCACCCACAACAGACAAAGTAGCAACAGTTCCAGAATGATCCGTAATTGAAGGTGTCCAATTGTATCCCCGTGAGGTGGATGGCCCCGTGGTACCTGCAAGCCAAGATAAAGGACTTCTTCTTAAAGGATGTTATGGAGATGGAGATAAATTTGGAAGTGTTTTGGTGTTCCATCCGGTAGTATTTCCTCCAAAGAACATGGTCCTGATCTAATGCCTTGTAGAGCAAGTCTTGTTTCACACCACTCATGTGTAAGAATAGGTATGTACTCATCAGGATCTAGATAGTTAAACCGTTAGTATAGTTCAAAGAAAGATGATTGAGCCTATAACTAGTGGGTTACTAGGGGTAGTCCCTGAATGCTTGCAATAAAACGCCCGAGCTGGACTTATAGCTTGCTTGAGGGGCGGTTTCTATTCACATTTTGACACTTTGGATTGACAATAAGGGGTTTTTGGGTCAACTTGACCTAGGGAACAGCATTCACAGACTAGCACTAGTATCCCACTAGCCGCAGTAAGTCAGGCAAAGAATCATCTAAGGTTAGTACAGCAGAATCTATCACATTTAAAAATGAACCGTACTAGTTAAAAATGCACGGCACTAGTTAAAAATGAACCGTACTAGTTAAAAATGGGGAATTACCCCAGTCCGCTACTTCCGCTTGAAGCATATCAAAAGTGTTATGGTCAGGAATAGATCCATAATTCTGGCTTCCATTTGGTGGAGTAAAATATAGCACACAAGGCTTGCCGGTAGGTAAATTTGGTCTTTGTTTCTTCTGTGAGCGAATTCTATGGTTATTCCATAAAAAAACAAAGCTGTAAATTTGGTCCTGAATTATAGGAAAGTAAACATAAAGTAGAGCAATCTTGTCCACTTCTAACTCTGTGTATAGTCCAATTCTGGCCAGTTTATCAAAATATTCCTATTATATTTAAGATTTAGTTTGATGTAGAGAAATACAACATAGGGAGAGGGAAGATTCTATAATACTTTCCAGGCGAGGGTTTGGCTTCTACTCATATGGTGCCACCATGCCTCTATGCGCTGGTTGAGTGTGGATGTGCCATACCACCAGACATCGTGAAAAGCAATATTTGGGAATTGGGCCTGGTGCAAGCGCTAGTGGGCACTGGCCATCATCATGGTTTCGGTACCTCTATCCGACCGTAGAGAATGTCGTAAAATCCCGGTTGAGGCAACAACCTGCAGGTATTGCCGGAGGTATGAAAGCCCGGTCCGTGTTGAAATGCCAATATAAATCCAGGGGATATACCTATAGCAGTATTAGTCCTTATACCAATATTGAAGACTCTACTAGCCTAGGTAGCCCTGAGATTCTAAGCGCTAAGGAATGAAATTTATGTACAACTATGTGATAACTGACAGAAGTCTTAATGACAAGTACAATACATAACCAATCACTCAAAGGCATGACATCGGTACATAGTTTAATTTGAAATATGGTATAAGGAATTGTGCTGAACATACCGGGAAAAGGCATCCATTCCTGCGTAGATTTCAATGCCGAACATACTTAGCTTATGGTGGCGGTCGATGGACGATACAAAGTTGGGCCTGGGGACTGTGTATGCACCTCGGGGTCTTGTGCCTAAATGTAGTCACCGAGCAGCCACACCAATAGGGTCTAGCTGTTTCAGAATTGCGAACATGCGATCCCGAACAACTGGCATTCCAGCCTGTCTTAGTCGCTCATACGTGTATTGTCTTCCATAGAGTGTTGTTTCTCCGGTCCGAGAAGTCCTTCCAGCATAATACGTATAATCTCATTATGCATCTCAAAATACTCAGGGTCAAACCTACTCCTCATTCCAAGAGCTAGTCACAGTCTCCCTAAACTATAATTTTAGTTGGATTAGTGATGGTAAAAATTTCCATGAGAGGGAATAAGATTAAATTATAAACTCTATAACAAACGTGCGTAACCCAATTGTATATCCTTCTAGTATCAAGAAGCCTATCATTTCTTTATCATTTAACCCCATCTCATAAAAGAGAACCCAGACCCTTTGCATAAGTTGTGGATCGTTCACGTCTAACTAGTGATTTTTGTGAAATTTCCACAAATGTAAACAGCGTTCTAAAGAGCGAAGACTGGGTATAACAGGCGGATCGGCTGGTAAATCTATATATAAGGCATGTTGGTTAATACTAATACATTGGGAATAATTACTAACGAAAAGGAATATAGCATACCTTGTTGCATTTGGTTCTGTTAGAAATCCAAATTAACCTTAGTAGACAAACGGTAATGGGTATCCTGCAGAGTACGGTTTTCAAACATATACCAGTACCAGATAAGCACCCTATTAATATCCCTTTGTCACAAATCGTGACTAAGCAAGGCAGATTTCACATGACTCATACTTATGAGTCATAAGGTATGTTGGATTTCACACTAAGATATCACTTGACTCATAGCTGTCACATGACTACGCAGTTGCGAGTCATCGTTATATTATGATTGATTTATTCTTTCATGACTCACGATTGTGACGTCACATGATGTAATGACTTTCGCACATGACTCACATTATGAGTCATGGGTTTCACACATGTGACTCGTTTGAGCACATGAAGCGGTTTATAAGTTTTGATTGGTTAAACGGAATGTTGAGCAATGACTCCTATGAGTCATCAATGGATTTCGCGCTATGACTCACTATGAGTAATAGAGGTTTATGTAGCGCGAGGTGATGAGTCACCAGGGTTAGGGTTGTGGGAAGATGCCTATATACGGGACTTGGGATCGCCCAAAGAGAGAGGCAGGAACCATCTCTCCTCCACCTCCAGCGATTGAAATCTCAACACCACAGGAAATCATCATCACTTTCCCCCACCCACCTCTTTTTCCCCATCATGGCTACTGCCTAGGGGTTGACGTTAAGCCACCTTCCCTCCTCTCCTGTGGCACGCATGCCTCCCCTCCTTGGGGTTCTTGTTCCTGTTCATGGTTGACACCTGCTCATGAAGTTCGGTTCTCCCCCTTACCCCGCACTGGCTGTGCACCTCGCTTAGCATTTCGCACGGTCGGACAGCTTCTCGTTTCGTTCACAGTTGGCGATATGGCGTCCGCCTCTCGGTCGAAGTAAGCCTTCGGTTCTGCTGGGCTTGTACCTCTGATGGGGAAAGCTTCGGTTGGTAACATCACGGTCCCGCTTGCTTTCGCTGTCGTCCTAAAAGCCCTTGCTATGGCACGTTAGTCGGTTGTGGCTAGCGTGCTCGCGATCCGTCCTCCACCCCCCTCTCTGTTCCGTCCGCTGGCACCGTACTGCCTCATAGGCTGGCACCTTACTGCTAAAAACTCCTCCCCCGGCTGGCACCCTACTGCTCCTCACCGGCTGGCACCCTACTGCGACTCTCCGGCTCGCACCCTACTGCTCATCATCGTTGGCTGGCATCCCCTCTGCCCGGTGGCTCCGCTCGCCCACCTACCTCTCTCCCTCCTGCGATTTACGCTACGGTCGCAAACCTCGCTTAGGTTACCGTTGATCATGGTATTGCACTGCCTCCTTGGTCTCTCCTAAACGCCGACGCGTCGCCATCTTCCCGTCAGTCCCGACCGTGAACCGGCCGGCCCCTTCCGGCCACTAGCCGTGAGGCCTTTTGGTTAGGCATAGTGGCAATAGTAGTTACATCTCGTCATTTCATTGATTCTGTTCCTAGTGTTACAAGGGGGCCTGCTGAAGAGTTTGGGTCTCTCTCCTGTACATTTCTATGAGTTGTTTCCCTACGTGTCTGAGGTGCGAGTCTTAGGTGCTAGGCGGGGGAAGTTTCTTCTATGGTGTCGGAGGGTTTGATTTTTCCTATGATAAGGGGAAGCCGGAGGTTGTTATTGGGCTTATAGGTTTTTTTCTCTTCATAGCTAGCGCTGCATAAGGCATTTTGTACCTAAAACAAATAACGCATGATTACAAAAAAAAAGGAAAAAAAAAAAATGCCCAAGGAGATAGGATCTTCACGCAACCATCTAAGTACTTTTCTATACTAAAGATATTGTAATACAATCACACTTTACTCTCTTTACATACACTCCTCCTCTACGAGAGCCTACCCTCTAAGAACGCGGAGACTATTGTGATAGTCTCGACGGGCCTCCCGAACATAGAACTATTGAGATAGTTCTATCAAGTACGTCAATCCACCCATCCTACTATCTAACGAAATAGTATCTCTCGCAAACCTCCATAGACAAGCAAGCCAGTTCCGTACTATCCGAAGAGATAGTAATCCCATATCTGTTGGGAAGAGTGAACAAGACTCAAATAAGAAAGAGGCAACTGTCGCTGCCTGTTGCCTATACACTCAATAACAGGATTGTTACATTTGGTTGCATCACACCGCAACACCCAACGACAGAACTGCTCAGCAACCTGTCGATCAGGAGATTGACCTCATTGATGAAGAAATCAACCCCGAAGGACTAGGGGAAGCGTTACCCAAGTCCATTCAACACGCGAGAGCTGCGAGCTCCACAACAGATAGTGCGGAAGAAGAATCGCACTCGGACGAAACAGACGCAGTACCTACAAGGAGGAACACAATGGCATCCACATCCAACCCTAATCCAGACACGAAGGGCAAAGAAGCGGCTCCACCCTTACCATCCAACCTCATGTTGGATCAAATACAACAAATCATTGGAGCTTTAACCGGAGGACATGGAAACACAAAAAAGCCCAAAATCAAGGAACCCAGCTGTAACATGTGTACATGTTCCGGTAACGGTACACAGGAGCGGGCACTGCAGGATCTCCTATGTTTAGTTGATTTATATTTGGTTTATTTGATTTGATTTCAGCTCCGCCACTGTCTCTGAGTCAGATAGGCTATGCTATCGTATTGCTATATTTAGTTTGCCTGGCTGGAAGTTTATATTTAGGATCCCGGGTATGGAATGGTCATGTAGCACTGGCGACGGCTGAGCACTGTTTGTTTCTTTCTTTGGTCTTGCACGATTACAGGATTCCGGTATGTGCGCAGCTACTGGTAATGATCGTGATTGCAGGAAGGTTATCGCTCTTGGGTCTTGTATTTAAACCAGTCTCCTGGCTAGCAGGAGACAGCAGACTTCGACAGACCTTCAGTCTAAGAATACACTTGGTTGAACGGCAATCCCTGAGTTCTATTTGTCCTTCAACTATTATCTCTTACCTCCGGTCCCTTGAAAACTCCCTTAGCACCAGCGCTAGCAGGTCTACCGCCGGTCCTATTGTATTTTCGTTAGACAGGAATAAACCTGTTACATTTTTTTGGCTACAGCAGGTGAAACCTCTTTGTTCTCAGGATTGGGAACAGCCTGGTAGGATTGATCACCCTTCCAGTATCTTGATAACTAGTTAGAAGCAGGAGCGGCAGGGAAAGGAACTCCCGGCTCAGGTGC
>Ga0307517_10004389_pt1 | contig 21679 bp, 23 predicted proteins | sample 23_EM_MG_FD_194515 | JGI IMG/M metagenome (GOLD analysis project Ga0307517, IMG submission 194515) | Populus trichocarpa ectomycorrhiza microbial communities from riparian zone in the Pacific Northwest, United States - 23_EM | ecosystem: Host-associated > Plants > Roots > Unclassified | place... | reverse complement strand
CAATTCCGGCGTGATTGACTCTGCGAACTTGTATCTGACTGAAGATCCTCTATGTTCGAACACTGGACATGGCCGCCGCGGAGCTTCCACGAGCGTTTGAATTTACCAAAACCCTGCACAGTGGTTTTGAACTGATGGTTTTCGAACTACATAGCCCTTCCTACCGTCAGTATGCCTCGTCGGTAGCAGTGACCCCTTTTCTTTACTTTACAATTGCAAAAACGTCAAGATCCTTTCATTGTCGGCACCGGTTGAAGATTTCCACTTGCATCATTTTTTTACTTGGCTCAAACCCTATATCAGCGAACTTCTCCATTCGTTGTCATCCCTGCCGGTGGTAGAGGAAGAAAATAAGACCCATGCGTTCCACTGCCTCACTGAAATTCACCAGATTCTTCCTTCGAATGGGAGGGGTCAGCATTAAACGTTAAAACCTTCACCCGAATTATCTCCCGCTCCCAACCTCCAGCATCTCACACTTCGTAAGTGTGTCTGTCCAAAAAAAACAAGTCCGTCAATCACCTTTTTGCCCTCTTTTTTTTTGAGTGGTGGAAAACGAACATTGGCACAAAAAGTCATGGTACACCGATTTCTCCGCCTGCTTGTCCGAACAACCCCCTGTCCTCCATATAGCGGACTACCATTTGCCCGAGGCCGAAATCCCCAGACTTCACGACATGTGTAGTACACCGCATCCGACTTTTGGTCATTTCGGCTATCTCGCAAAACTAATACTGGCAAGCCCGAAGCATAATATCGCCAGAACTCCAATGCCTCAGAAGGTATAAAAGCCGGATTTGACTTTGGGACTTCATATTCACACACACACATTCCAGAATTCAGATCAGCACCTAAACCAACAAGCAATTCAAAAATGCATTTTATCAACATCTGTAAGCCCAAATCCATTTTTTATTCGCGAATCCCATTGAACGTTTTCGCAGCCCAGTCACTGATCGTTTCTATCGCCTTCCTCTCTGCTCTAGCCACCAACCCCGTCTTCGCTATACCCGCCCCGAACAGCATAATATCCAGACAAGATACCCCCTCCCCAAACCCGCGCCAATAATCACGACAACCCGACGTTCGACCACCCAAATCATGTCTACCAAAATTTCAACCAGACGACCACAACCGACGCTTTGTCCCCCTTCTCATGATTCGAAGAAACGTCAGGAGGGGAATTCAGATGGAACTGGTTCAAAGATTTTGCCGCCTATTTGCCCCCTTTGATTAAGTTACATTTGTAAATACGGACCTTATGCACGGAGTTATAGAATATGGATTACGCTCTCATTTCTTGGAAGTTGACAAAGTCACAGAGTCAATTTAAATAAACGGAGCAGATCTTGCTTACAACCTCGTTCCTCTTCTGACTCGGCCAATTCAGAGTGAGCTCCTCCGAATCTGTTGTTCGATCTATCAAAGAGCGTTGTAGCACAGAATATAGACAATCTGGTGTCGTATATGCTCAACATGGCAAGTCAGGCCGTCATACCTCTTTTTGTGCTCCCGAGACAAAGTGTTGTCGAATACCAAAGCCTACCTCGCCTGGAAAACGCTTCAAAGTAATCAACCCCGCCAATACCATCTAACACCGCGAGCACAACGCAGTCGAATCTTGAGGCCATGCCCATTGACAACAAATGCGAGCAGGGCGCCAGTCGAACCCGTCATGAAGGGATGTCAGGTACCCTGTACTTGAATGCCGCCGGAAGGGAAGTGTGAGTATCTCCAAATCTTCACCGTACCGCCATATCCCCCAGAAGCTAGATGGTCGCCTGCTGGACTAAAATAAACCGAATATACCAAATTGTCATGTTCGAGGCTATGTTGAATCGTCCCAGTTCGAGTGTCCCAGATGAGGAATCTATCCAAAGAGCCAGAGGCGACCCATCTGCCGTCAGGAGAGACTGCAAGGCAGCGGACAGCAAACTACAGGATAATAAGCAGTGATTCGCGGACGATCCAAAGGAAGGGAACAAACGAACATTGCGGCCTGAGTACTCTCGTTCAGGTCGAGTTTGTCCCTGATGCCCATCCAAATCACTTGTTTGTGATCTGGAAGTTGCCTTCCAGGAGGAACAGTCCCAATACTTCATAGAATTATCCCCACCTCCACTCACCAAACCTTTCCCATCTGGCATAAACCCGACTCCGAACGTAGTACCCATATCGGCCGTCACCCGTCTCGTCAACTGGCCAGTACGCGTATTCCACATCCTCACCATTCCATCAAGGTGGGAAGCCGCGACGTGCCATCCATCGGGGCTGAAAGCAGCAGAAGTATAATAGAAATAAATGACTTTCAAGTTATGGGTGTCGTCAGTCAAGTCTTTTGCGGCGCCATCGCGCATATTCCATATGCGGACGAAGTTGTCCGCCGAGGTGGATACCAGAAAACGGCCATTAGGCGAGAAATCGAGGGAGCGGATCGAGGTAGAGTTTGCTTTGAAAGTGTTCCGAACATATTTCGTGTTTATTTCCCAGATCTGGAGGACTACAATCAACTTGCGATAAGATGCTCGGAGAAGAGACTTACAGAGATGCCTTTATATCCTGGACCAGTGGCGAGGTATTTTCCGTCAAGACTGAAACACACAGCTCTGATAATGTCTCTTTCCGCAAGTAGATTTCTGAGGACACTGAATCCCGCAAATAAGTCTAAAATATCAGATATAACAATTGAAGACCCACCAAATTAAAGATCCTGTCTGTACATCATAAATGTATGACCCTCCATCGTGACAAGCAGCAGCGAGGTATTTCCCGTCTCGACTGAATTTTACACACCATATTGAACCGCTGTGTGACAGCGCATGAGCCATCTCGATACTGAACTCCTTTTCGGCTCCTTCAGGAGCTGAATCAGGATCGACAATCAAATCGGGTGTCTGAAAGGGAAAAGTGATGGTGTGTCGGGTGGTATCTGAGGTTCGAATGGGTTTGATAGAAGACTCAGAGCCTCCAGTGGCAGTCATATGTTGATGGGACAGTTTTAAGACATGCGACGAGGTGTTCGGCTTTTGAAGAGACTTTCGAGACTGAACTACAGGTGAGGCAGTCCCCTCGCTGCATCGTTGACAAACGACATTATTCTTGATTTCCATCGCTTGCGCCTTGACTGTAATCATGAGGAATTTCAATAACAAGAACACAAAACACATACCTTTCACTTCGAATTCGTCCCTTTCTTTCTGCAGGGATTCCACGTCCTCAGTCAAGAGTTCAAATTCACATTTCAGGCCATCTAGATAAGTATTGAAACGGCGTGGCCTTGCTCTTTTTGACGATGTGGACAGCAGCTCAAATTCTTCTCGGAGACCATTGAGATAGTCGTTGAAGCGGGGGCCTACTTTACTCATCGACTCGGAGGCAATGCATGTCACAGCATCATTGCAATCAATGCATGACCGTGACAGGGCATCATGATATACTGCAAGTTAGTTGGTACTAATTTTTTCATAACACTGGAGTGCGTAGCAACCATCATCTGGCTGATTTCTAAGTTTTTCATGGAAATCTCAGGACCTGCAGCCCAAGCACTAAATACCCTAAGTCTCTCCAAGATTCAATTCCTCCAACTACTACCCAAAGCAGAACTACACGCCCACCTCAACGGATCCATCCCAATCACCACACTAAAAGAACTGGCCTCCGAATACCTCAACCTATCTCCAGTTCATCCGAGTCAAACAATTTCTGCAGACTCAGTAAAACAAGGAATCAAGATATTGGAAGCTGGCCCAACTCTCACTAGTATCACCGACTTCTTCCCTTTATTCCCCGCCATTTACGCTTTAACGTCCACCCCCAAAGCATTATCCCAAGCCACTCGAGCTGTCCTGAACACGTTCCTCGATGGAGAGATACCCCAATGTCAGTACCTAGAGCTCCGCACGACGCCAAGGGAGACAGACGCGATGAATCGCGAACAGTATCTTCGTGTCGTACTCGCCGAAATGCAGAGATATAGACCTGATCAAGTCGCGTTGATTGTCAGCGTTGACAGGAAGATGAAGGCAGATGTGGTTCGGGATTGTATAAGGATCGCTTCTGAGCTCAAGGCGGAAGGAGAGAGGGTAGTAGGGATCGACTTGTGTGGAGATCCTGCTATGGGTGATATGGACGAGTTCGTACCAATCTTTGCAAAAGCGAAAGAAGCCGGACTTGGTATCACTTTACATATTGCTGAGGTATGGTGATTAGCACGTCTTTTATATTCACACTTTACTGTTCATGCAGACGGCCCAAAACACTCCTGAAGAGACACTGAAGTTGCTTTCAAGTATGCCCGACCGTCTCGGACATGCCACCTTTCTGAACGAAGATGCGATATCGATCGTGCTCGAAAAGAAAATGTGCATAGAAATATGTCTATCCTCTAATTTTCTGTGACGTCCTTCATTAGATACCTCTTGATTCTTAAGTTTATAGCGTTCTAGATCCAAAACTGTCCCGAATCTGGAATCTCATCATATTCTGCAGTACCTCAAAGCCAACCATCCCATTACCATTTGCGTAGGTGCCTAATTGTTGATCCAAAAGTGTGATGCTCAACATTAATCACAGACCGATGATATCCTTCCGTTTAGGACATCCCTTGTAGGTGAATACGCAATGCTTCTCGCGGAGCCTCCTTATGGGTTGGGCCTCAACGAAGAACAGGTGAAGAGAATAGCTGAAATGGGCATGGATGCGCGTTTCCGATAATACATAAAAGCAATGCACTAGATACCAATAAGATCTGTTTTACGAGATCAAATACCACACGAGGAGAAGCCAGGCTGAACCAAGACCAGAATCAGTACAACGAGACACGATCGAAAGTCCCACGAACCTTGAGTCGGAAGGGTGCTCGAATGTGGATTTCGATGATTAATGGCAAAAGTTTCGTCAGGAGTGGTGTATAGCAATTTGTCGAATGTAAAGCCAGCACTGTTGACGATGTGGTTGACTATTAAATGGATGTCAAATATTGAATATCGAGCTCCAGAACTACGTACTGAATCGTGGCGTCATCAGCACTGACGTCTCCTCCTACAGAAAGAACATCTCCGCCTTGGCTTTTGATCCCTTCCTCAGCTCTCTGAAGTCGTTTTGCATCGATACTATTTTATTGAGCGAAACAGTTTGGAAGCCTGTGCCAAGGCATTCTACCGAACACGACTCACTTACTAGTGGACCTTCCTTTGTAAATAGGAGAGCGGTACCGATACCCTTGCCAGCACCTTAGGATGAACTCTCAGCATAATGACAAGCTGAACGTTGACTTGGGTACCTCCCGCGAGCAAGCCTCTGCTGAATGAATTGGTGATAAGACCCTAGATTTGAGCCATATTTCTTGGTGGGGAGATTTTTCAAGTGCTTGACAAAAATTGCAGAGCAATTTGGGTTTGGGAAAATAACGGTAACGGCCTTGCTGAGGATGACGAACATCGATTGTGGTAATATCCAGGTAGTGGCGACCTGGAAATCCCGGAGTTGGGCGAGTTTATGATAGACGAGATGTGTTCCTCTCAGGACGAATAGAATTCAGAGACCAAATGTGTTCAATGGAGAGAAAATCTGAGATACGAAGAGAGTAAAGAATGGGTGCGACGATAGTTGATGGTTGACCAAGGCCGAGGAGGTAGGGCGTTGATCGAAGTTACGAGTCGTGTTGTTGTATTGGTAAGAGTACAGTGGGTGTGGATAGGTAGGGGGGTCAAGGGACTTTGGCGCAAGCTGTCTCGTCCATCTTCGTTCGAATGACAGGCATCATCTTGGTCCAGGTATAGTTGACCGGATTAGCAGAACTGTCTCTAGTGATCGCGTGTTTGTGAATGTGCTTTCGACAGAGGACAGCCCTCTTAAATAAAAGACGGCCCTGGGCAAACGCGTTCCGATCTAAGAGTAACCAGGTCTCGCCTCACCAAATCCATCAGGGCTTCGTTTGCCGCAAGAGCATCAAGAATTCCCTCAGCCCAATACCCTTCTCCAGTGACACAGAGATCGATGCGTGGGCGTTTGCCAGTGGAATTGATCTGGAGTTGGTCTAAAACGGACCAATCCAATCCGCCAAGGGACGCAAGAGAGTCTGAAAGAAAACAATCTAACCAAAGGACAACGTTTGGGATGATCGGCGCTGTATTTACAACCCGTATAATTCCAGGGAGTGCCCATTCTTTTCCGATTATCTGTGCAGATATGGAAAGCCTCTTGAGGCACACGAGTGCGGAGAGTGTGAAGGGGAGTTCGTCGTCGTAACCTATGAGACATGTAAATTTGAGGGACTTATACCGAGAGAGATATCGCATACAAATATTGGTAACATCAAGGTGTAACCTTGTGAGAGAATTTGAACACGCTACCAGCAATTCAGGACCTGTCCAATCGAGATCCAGGGAGACGTCTCGCAGCTCCAACGATGTCAGACGGGTGACCCAACGCATTACCCAGCGGTAGAGGTACGGATTGTGGTTACTGGAAAGTATGAGGCTGTCAAGGGATAGTTGAGACAAGGATGAGTCCGAAATCTGTTCATCCCTGTCTGTTGTGCAATTGATCAGCGCCAACTGCTTGATATTCCTGGCGTCATCGAGGAAAGAAATTGATATGTCATATACATGGAAAAGGTGAAATTCTTGAAAGGACGATTGCTGAATGCAGTTTATAAACGTCGAGAAAAATGTTGAGGAACTTTCGTATCTCCGGCTGAACGAACACGGGCCTTGGATCTTGAGAGAGATGAGGTTGGCCATTCGTGGTATCACTGAAACGATGGGTATCGCCAATGGGTTTCGAGCAAAGCGGCGGATCTCCAAAGTACGGGGGTAATCCAGTAAATGTGGATTCTCAAGTATATCCTTGAAGACCTCAGAGGTGACGATTTGTGCGTAGATATGTCGCTCTGCAAGTCTTGAGTACAACGGATGGGCTTTAGAACATGCTTTGAGCGACGGAATGTCGGTCTGCAGAAAGCTGAAGACATGGTCAATCAACTCGGCTGGCAGAGTGACCATGGTGAGAGAATCAAGGCGTGGGACAAGCACGAGATCTTAAATCTCTTTCCACCTACCTTCATGGTGGATGGAGGGCTCGACGTAACTGTTGTTGTTACGGCCGCTCTCATGGCTCCCATGCTGTACTAATTCCAACAGATGGATAACACCCCTTCCTTCGAATCTCCACTGGTTTTGATATTTTCTGGAGAAGCGGCTTTTACGACCACGAGCTTTGAAAGATGACGTTCATTTAATACATTGACATGCCAAAATTTGCGTATCAAGTCTTGGATTCGATAAAGGTGGCAACCATTTCTCAATATATATGTCCAATGTACATCATCAAACATCTGTTTCCGCCCGAATACGACTTCTCGTGCCCGGTCGCGGCTCATCTGACAAAGACGGTGTGCGAGGGCATAATCCTTATCAATGAGAAAAATAATTAAACATTGGACATAAGAACTGTGTGAAGGAAACGAACAGGGCAACCAAAGCAAGTGTGATTGTCGCGGATTCCATTGCCGACAACTCGTTAGCAAGCGAGAATAAGCCAAAGTTTGGTCAATCTGAATGAGATCACTGCCACTCTGCCACGGTACCTTCTGGCGTTGTCGAGGATGTATAATGGACAGTCCACAAATTCGACATGGTAAAGTTGCTGAACAAATGCCAATTTTGGATCTGTGAAGCTTCGGCAAATCGGCATGTTACATAATATTCTCCCATAGGCCTCTTCAAATTCAACGCACAGAAGGGTTCAAAAGTAAAACGAAATCGTGCAATGGTTTACTAGTTAAGATCTCCCTTTTTAGCTCTTCTCTCCTTCCTTCTTTCCCCAATCTGATATTGAGAGATTCGTTAAAACAACTCTCTAAAGCCATCAAGAGAATTCTTGCAACCCTCGATGTTTTAACCAGAACCCTGGGTAAAGGCGCGCACCATCGCGTATCCAACTTGATGGATTTATGGCCAGCGGCACAAATCACCTGTGCATCCTGACTGCTTCTGCGCGGCGGCACGGCCGTCAAATGAACCGAAGGATTTCAAATTCATGATTTAAATGGCGCAGAGAATGTACTCGTTGTTCTGCAACGTGCAATGCGTTTTGCCTCGCATTGGCGCTTTCCCTTTTGCACCCTTCGTGCAGGTGTATTGCCAGGGGACACTGAGATCCAGGTGTGGATTGGCCTGGGAGCCGCCATGCAGAGGGGGACAAATTTCAAGATGCTTGCTGAGTCGGCGAACCAAAGTGTCTTGAGGTTGGCACTGTCAATTGGCCATACCCAGTATTTTGAACGTGAGGGAAATAGTACGAGTCGGTACTAGTGCTCTGTTTAAATATTCTTCTCCAGCCCCCTAGCACGCGTTCCAGGTGGTCGGTTTTGTTGAACGCATTCCTCGGAAGTCGTAACTCGTGGAACTGGTTGCACTTTTTTGAGAACACATTCCTTTCTCGACTTAGAGAATTATAATCGTGTATGTGCAGGCAAGGGTATGCACTGTAAAGGGACTCGCTCCATCCAGCTGCATCGATTTCAAGTTTGAATTGAAAAGTCACAAGGGTGCTCAGCGCACTCCCCTTTTCATGCGTCCGGTTTGGAAAGTAAAGATTGGCCTTTGATACTCTTAGGGGCTTGTTGGCTAGAATATTATTTGGTGTTGGTCTGGCTTTGGGTATTTGGAGAGCCTCCCAAAGTTTCTTGCCAAACTGAAAGTAAGGACATCGACTTTTCCGGATCCTATGGCTTTTACATATGGAGTCGTCTGACTCTCTGACTTCAAGCACGACCGTGACACAAGGATTCTGCGTCATTCGGAAAAATCTCCATTATCTACTGGTTGGCGCCCATCCTGATGCCTTCTACAGGACGATTACTACTTGCTCACCTCGAAGCTTGCTAGAAACTTAGGTCGGCCTTTCTAATTAATCTGGCAGTAAATATTCGGATTGTTGATTACAGGGGGTTCTATCTTCTCAATAGGTGATAAAGAAGTGAATACGATCGGGATCGGTTCATCGACACTGACATCTACCTGCCAATAAATTATAATCATCATGGTGGTCGCCAATAATTTCGTTCCGGTGGCACTGTGAAAAGAGTCAATAACCAAGATTCATGCCATAAACCATACATACTGTCACCAAATTCCCGTCGCCCTAGTAATGGCACTCCGCTCTAAGAGTGACCAGGCCTCGCTTCCCCAAATCCATTAGCGCCTCGCTTGGTTCGAGAGCATCGAATATTTCCTCAGGACGAAATGGGTAGTCCGAGCGTTCTGCGGTGACACAGAGATCGATGCGAGGACGTTTGCCAGTGGAATTGGAATGGAGATGATCTAAAAGGGACCAATTGGATTGGCCAAGAAATGTGATGGTCCGAAAGGCATGGACGTGGAGTCGAAGGGCGACATCTTGGACGGTCGATGCTGTGTTTATAAATCGCATAATTTCAGGGAGTGCCCACCTTTCTTTGATTATATGTGAAGATATGGAAAGCCTCTTAAGGCGCAGGAGTGCGAAGAGCGAGAATGGGATTTCATCGTTGATGTAATCTATAAGCTATATGAAATTTTGAGAGTGAGATACCATAGAGAACACATACAATGATAACCCATATCAAGGTGTAACCGTGTCAGAGAATTTGAGCACGCTGCCAGCAGTTCAGGAAACGTAGTCCAATCGGCACCCAGCATAGGGCCTCGCAACTCCAACGTTGTTAGACGAGTGACCCAACGCGTCGCCCAGCTGTGAACACTTGGACTGGAGAGACCGGCAAGTACGAGGGTCTCTAGAGATAGCTGAGGCGAAGGTGAGCCCGAAACCTGTCCGACCACTGGCACCAGTGTGCAATCAAACAGAGTCAGATGCTTGACATTTTTGGCTTCGTCGAGGACGGAATATGGAACACGATACATTTGGAAAAGGTGAAGTTCTTTAAGGGATGTCGATGATTGCTGGATGCACTTTCTAAATGCTGAGATAAATTCGTCGTTCTGATCGATCCATTTGTGGATCGTAAGAGAGATGAGGTTGGTCATTCGTGGTATCACCTGCATGACGGCAAGGGGTATCGCCACTGGAAATGGACCATTTAAATTACCAAGGATCTCCAATGTACGGGGGTATTTCAGTAAACGTTGCCCGGGGTTCTCGAGGATGAGATTGAAGTCCTCCGGTGCCAATGGGTCGAAGACTATGTGTTCGTAGATATATCGCTCTGCAATTCTCGAGAGCAACGGGTCGGCTTTCGAACATGCTGTGAGCGCCGAAGAGTCTTTCTGCAGAAAACTGAAGATAAGGTCAATCAACTCTGCTGGCAGCAGTGGCCGCAGCGCCATTCTTGCAGTCGAGGCGCTCAAATTTGATGTTGCCGAATCGTGTCTCGAATGGTAGGAATTGGTTGGGAAAAGAGGTATGCGGGGAATGGCTACTAGGGGGAATGAACGATTGGGGTCTGTCTCGATTGGGGCTGGCACTACGGTCAATTGGCCATACCCAAGTTAGTACTCTGTTTAAATATGCTTCTCCAGCCCTCTAGCACGCGTTCCAGTTGGTCGGTTTTGTTGAACACATTCCTTTCGTGGAAGTCTTGACACAGGGAACTGGAAATACATTTTTTTGGAGGGAAGAACACATTCCTTTCTCGGAATTGTCAACTCAGATAATTGGATACATCATATTCTGTAAGTACGTGCTGACAAGGGTTACCGCAGAGGGACTCAGATAGCTAGTGTGAAGCACGGGCGCTCCATCCAGCTGCATCGGTTTTGAATTGAAAAAGTCACTCAACGCACTCCCCTCTGGTATGGAAAGTAAAGATTCACATGACTCTCAGACAGGGAAAGTGGATATCTAAATGATCGTGAGCCCTCTCCGTGTCGTGTTCGGGCATGTGGCAGGCACTCGATGTCAGACCTTGTGAATAAATCGTCAATATTGGTTAGCTTCCGTCGACCATCAATAATGAACCCTGAAAGAGGGCTAAGTTGAAGACTTCACATTGACCAGTTAGGCTATCAGTATTCCACATTCACTAACCGTGGTCTCAGAACATCGGAACGATATGATTTCAATCATCCTGATGCAATATAGGACGTCGACCAAGCTCCAAAACCGTAGGAGTTGGCGATCATGGGGATTGTTGAGGACGGTAGAGCAGAAGGCGTGATCAAACTTCCGTTTGACTGGACCTGAGAGGAAATTTCCATTTCAGATTACACATCATTTTTAATCTGTGATTTTTTCCATGAAACATCAACTAGACAGTTAATCGCCTCGATAGTGTGCAGGAACCACTCTGTAGGATCAATTCCTTGTTCGCCCATTCTCGCTCTCTATAACCTTTTCCAGCCGCTCATTGCACTCACGCGATTCTCGAAGCTCTTCCCAGAGTTCTGCTTGTTCTTTCTGGAGTGTCTCGACGCCATGTCCCACGCGATCTAAATAACCACGTTCGAAGGAGCCAAGCAGCGTTGTAGGCGTTGTAAGATTTCCGATTCAAGGCATCCAGCTGACAGACCTGTGGTTAATAGCCTACGAAACGGGCAAACAACAAAGACTAACCCTCCAGTTAGTCACCAACGGCACCAGAGTTCCAAGCTACAAAGCGTGGCGGCGGCCATGGAACCAATGCGAATGTCCGAAGACGAGATTGATGCTCCCTGCGCAAGGCAGTGCGAAATAGAGTCGCTCGAGGAATGGAATTTTTGGTTGTAATAAACCTTGCGTGACGGTGACTTATTTTCGTCGGTGTGGCGAGTGCATTGTTATCCAGACGAAACTCGTAGACCGTCGCCTGCAACTCCTACCCAGTCTCCACTGAGAATCCGAATCCCCATCAAACCACCATTCGACCGACTGAGTTGTGAACGTATTATCTTGCAACGGTTGGAATAGACGCAGGATCCTGCGACCGATTCGCAGGTACAACATTCGAGGGCCTGAGCCTGACGTTGGAGGCGGCACCGGCCCAGTTGGTGAATGAAAAGCAAACGGGAATAGAATGAGTAGACTTCACAGTCCACTGGCGGACATCAGGCTCCAATCAGACCTCCTTGCGCCACTTCGGGTGTTCCAGGGTTTAAGTGGATGAGATGTCCATGCTCCATAGAACTGCTTGATCGAGTAATGCGGAGCGGATTGAAATCAATGTGTTTGATGGGAGGTGCTTCGGGAATACAACAAGCTGCCAGCTGAGCTTCGAAGTAAAGAATGAGTTCGGTTACATTGGTGGTCTTTCGAATATTGCTAGCCAAGGTCGAGGGTGGTACGTCGGCTCTCCGGAGAGGGAGGCTTTGGTGCGAACTTCCTCTTCCTGCTTGATTCGACTATGTCCACAAGTTGTTTGATGTTAGACGACGAGTTGGCAGGAGGAGGTTTCCGTGTTTTAAAAAAATGAGATTTTTCTTCCATGTAGCATGAAAGCTCAGGTACAGCGGATCAGAAACTATCTGGTGATCAGGTTTTGCGAAAGTAACTTTGATAGAGAACGGTTCTCCTGCAAAGAAAGATGATTGGGGCGACAATCAGGATAGGCCACTCGGCATCTTGGTTAAAGTAACCACGCCCTAGCAAACGTGATCCGAACTAATAAGTACGAACAAGGCCTCGCTTTACCATGCCCATTAGCGATTCGTTTGCTACAAGAGCATCACGAATGCTGTCAGGCCTTGTGAAATCACCGGTGACACAGAGATCGATGAGATGGCATTTGCCAGTGGAATTGGATTTGAGGTGGCCTAAACGGGACCAATCCAATTGGGCCAGGTATGTGGTATCGGGGCCTGAAAACCGATAGTGGAGTCGAAGGTCGACCTTTTGGATGGCCGGTGTTGTGTTTGCAACTCGTATAATCTCAGGCAGTGCCCAATTGGTTTCGATTTCGGTTGAGTATACCTCTACGTATATGGAAAGCCTCTTGAGGTGTATGAGTGCGGAGAGTGTGAAAGGGAGTTCGTCCCCATATGCGACTATGAGATACATTTAAATCTGAGATATCATTGAGACATAACACATACAATCGCTCATATCAAGGTGCAACTCCGTGAGAGAATTTGAACATTCTGCCAGCAATTCAGGAAATGCTGCCCAATCGAAATCCAGCGATATCTCTTGCAGCTTCAACGATGTCAAATGAGAGACCCAACGCATTGCCCAGCGGTGAGTGCATGGGTGTTGGTAATTGGAAAGTACAAGGGTTTCAAGAGATAGCAGAGGCAAGGAGGTCGAAATCGGTTCGTTCGCTGCACAATCATACAATGTCAGCCGCTTGATATTTCTGGCGCCGTCGAGGATAGATAATGGTAGATTGGGGAAATGAAAAAGTTGAAGTTCCTGAAAGGACGATTGCTGGATGCAGTTTCTAAACGTTGAGAAAAATTCGTAGTGGGGCCGACATGGACCGCAGATCTTGAGAGACACGAGGTTGGCCATTCGTGGTATTGCCGAGATGATGGATATTGGAGCTGGAGTATCGAAATGAGAGCGGATTTCCAAAGTACGGGGACAACCCAGTAAACGTGGATTCTTGAGGATGAGATGGGAGACATCTGGTGCTTGTGGGTCGATAACGATGTTTGCGTACAGATATCGCTCGGCAAGTCTCGAGCATAACGGGAGGGCTTTCGAACATGCTTTGAGAGCAGAAGGGTATTCCTGCAGAAAACTGAAAATATGGTCAATCAACTCGGCTGGCAGTGGTAGTTGCATGTTGAAGAAGGAGTTGCACATGACTTGACTGAGACTAGTATGTCTCTTTCACAATAGTTCTGCCAGCTGAACTGATTGACCATATCTGCAGACTGACATTCCGTCGCTCAAAGCATGTTCGAGAGCCCATCCATTATACTCCAGACTTGCAGAGCGACATATCTACGCAGTCGTCACCCGAGAGGTCTGCAATGACATCCTCAAGGATCCACGTTTACTAGATTACTTTGGAGATCCTCCTTTATATGATTATTCGAATACCACTGGCGGTTATACTGGTCATACTGCGAATGGCCAACCTCGTCTCTCTCAAGATCATGGGCCCTTGTCCGTCCAACAAGATAAATTACTTTTTTCAACACTTGGAAACTGCCTTCAGCAATCGTCCTTTCAAGAATGCCAAAAATGTCAAGAAGCTGACGCTGTCCGATTGTACAGCGAACGACGAACAAATTTCGAGCTCATCCTCAGGCTCGTCTCAGCTATCTCTTGAGACGTCCAGTGCCCTCGACCCAGGCCTTCACCGCTGGGCAACGCGTTGGGTCACTCGTTTGACAACATTGGAGCTGCGAATCCGGTCTGCATGTCCTGAATTGCTGGTAGCATGTTCAAATTCTCTTAGGAGGTTATACCTTGATATTAACGATCTTTGTACGTCATATCTCTCTATCATATGTCTCATAGGCTACGACGACTTGGAACTCCCCTTTACACTGATAATCCAAAAAACTTGGGCACTCCCTGAAATTATACGGGTTATAAACACAGCACCGGTCATACCACACGTCGACCTTTGGTTCCACTGTGATCTTTTAGATGTTGCATCCCTTGACGGATTTTAGACCAACTCCAGATCGATTCCACTGGCAAACGTCCTCACATCGATCTCTGTGTCACACTGAGTGACGGGTCTGGATGCTCTTGCTGCAAACAAGGCGCTTATGGATTTGGTGAAGCGGGGCATGGTTACTCTTATGTAAATCGGAACCATCCCCTCACCATTTGAGTAGGTGCTCAATTGTTGCGCGCCGATGATACATAAAAGCAATGCATATGATAAGATCTGTTTCATGAAATCAAATACCAGTTCCTCCAGTTACCTCCAGAGTGTGACCCGACACGTATGAAGCAAGTGGAGAAGCCAGGCTTAAGAAGACCAGAATCCATCAGTACAACGAACCAAACCGCATTTAACCACTCACAAAAGAATAGAGGCTGCCGCTTCGTCAGGCGTGCCTCCACGTTGGAGAGGGATAAAGGAGTAATTATCCTCCGTTGATTTTGCACCAGGCACACCCAATGCAATCTTCTTTCCTGCGATTTCCATCGTCTCACCAGCGTCCTTGGCGGCGGTCAACCTGATAACAGAAGTGATTCAGTATGCTACAAGAGAGCACATATACAGCATATTTACCTTGTGTGAATGAGTCCAAAGGCGACTGTATTTGCTCTAACACGGAACGGACCCCATTCCTTCGCAATGGTCTTGGTGAGGCCAATCACAGCAGCTTTGGCTGCAGAGTAGTTGGCTTGTCCGACATTCCCGTGAAGGCCACTAACAGAGGAAACGTTGATGATTGAACGGTTTTCACGATTGTCCTATATTTGCACGATTTCATACACGACTTCTTAGTTCGGTTAGTCACTAACCTTGATTCGGAAATAGGGGGCCGCTTGACGAATGAGGCGGAAGGGAGCTCGAACGTGGATTTTGATGATTATATCAAAAGTTTCGTCTGGAGTGGTGTGTAGCATTTTGTCGAATGTGAAGCCGGCATTATTGACGATGTGGTTGATTTTTCCGAATTTTCTGTAAAATGGATTACAAATAAATGAATATTGAGTTCCGGAGGCAGGTAATGCGTATACGTACTGAACCGTGGCGTCAACGATGGTCTTTGGGAAGTCATCAGCACCGACGTCTCCTACTACAGAGAGAACGTCTCCGCCTTGACTTTTGATCTCTTCCTCAACTTTCTGAAGTCGTTTGGCATCGATACTATATATTCATTGAGAAACAGTCAGTTTGGAAGTTGGTGGCAAGGCATTCAATAGAACATAACTCACTCACTAATAACCACCTTTGCACCTTCCTTTGAGAATAAGAGAGCGGTAGCACGACCGATACCCTGGCCAGCACCTTGGGAGGAACTTTCAGCATAGAGATCCGGAATGACGCGCAGAGCCCAGCTGAACGTTCGAGAGCTTACCGGTGATAATGGCTACCTCTCCTGCGAGCAAGCCCCTGCTAAACGAGTTGGTGATATGACCAGATATTTGAGCCAATCTGTTCGACATTTTATGTACTTGGTGGGAGGTTTGTCAGGTGCTGGATAAAAATAGCGCAACTTCAGAGTACGGGCCGTTCCGGAGCATGATGATCCTAGTACTGCCAGTGGGTTAACGTTACGGTAAGTAAGTTCATACTTAGAGTTAAGATTTGAGCTAAGCAGACTTGGCTTGAGGCGAGGCATCTTGTTTCTTTTTTTCAGGTCCTGGATTCCCACCTTTGTTCCTTGTGGGATCATCTGACAGACCCAAAGTTGGCGAATACTTTGACAATGCTCTCGAGCCCCTAAGCGTCTTGACATCTACACCCTGCATGCGGATTTGGGTCGACTAAAGACCGAAATTCGTGTTTTTTATTTTATTTTGCAATTGGTTTCGATCGATGTTACAGGTCCACATTGCGTTGTCTTCTGCCGCTTAATTGCATTCTGCCGTCATCATGTCTTGTGTATGACGGCCCTCTGCGGATGAAATGGTGTCCTGAGAACAGCAGGCTCGCAGCGGGGTTCTTCCTTCCGAAGACAAGACAAGCAGCCTGCAGGGCTCTGCCAATTGTCACAGTTATCTCCGAAACTGTCATCGCTTCATATGTTCCGTTTCCATTCTATGCATTTACTGAATCGTACGAGTTGCCTCAACCATGTCTTACAGGGTCAGCATGGCCCTCTACCATGAAGAATCAACTCAATAATCTCAATAATTGGTCATTTTGGACCCATTCACTTTTGAAACTTCATATGATAGCAAAAAAAGGGTTTGTACCCACGAATTATTTATCTCCGAGATCATGCCATTTGAATTATTTTTGGCGTAGCACTATTTCTGACGGCTTCTTCCTTCTTCTTCACAACCGCCATCTTCGCTTAGGCTGAGTTTCACTTTACCTGCTTTCGTGAAACCCTGTCAACCATGTCTTCAACGTCGGTGACGACCACCATCATTGAAGTAGGTGAAGACTCTAAACCCTTCATGTTACCCGGCATGGCAGCTCCAGAACACCTCAACATCGATGCTGGAACCAGGGTCGTAAGATTCGACAGAGAGTGTGTTCTCATCCCACAGGCTCCCAAACAAAAGCGCGGCATGGTCGTCACTAGGTCGTACACTCTGCCCCTATGGAAGCGAAGAGGTCGTCAGTCCGACTTTGAACCAGCTGAGGAGCCAACAGGGATACCACCAAGCCCAGAGAACACTCGGGTCATTATCAAAGTGCCTATACCAACGTCAGTACTAAACCCATTTCCATATACTCGAACGGAGGATTCATCCGTGATTTGTGCTTCTAGATTCAGAAGGCGGTCCTCGCGTTCACCTGCGAGAGGGAGATCCGTTTCTACATCCCCAACAGTGCCCTACCAGCTCACACCTTGTCTAGTTCACAGAGATCCCTCGACATCCCCCGAGATACCTAGTAGAGCTCCCTCACGACCTTCATTGCCCATTTATCACCGTCGTCAGAATGATATCACCGTTCCACTTCGGGAGTGTTGTCAGGCATGCGAACGGATAACCGAAGAGTGTATCCGAGAAGGAGATCTCTGGAAAGAACAGTTCTCGAGAGGTGCCCGCAGGAGACGCTCTGTTAGCCTGGATCAACACGAATCGCTAACCAAAATTTATACGCCCTTGCATATCAAGGCTACGAATTGCACTAAAGTTTACTCTGCCGTCGTCCCGGAGGACGACGCGCTCGGGATGGAGGCTAATCCGCGATGTGGATTTTCGTTGACTGTTGACGAGGTCGACAAGCGCCGAAAGTCCCTTGATCTTGCGGTTGATCATTGTCACCGGTTCCACGATCGGGGCTCACCACCTTCGCCTGGGCCTTCGTCCAGCTTCAACTCGCATGAGAGGGATTTGTCTTCCTCATCCACATCGTCCTTGGCGCATTCCGACGAACTGATACCCGATGTCCTCGACTCACGACACTGCTTGCGTTCATCTCCTATAGAGGAAGAAGACGAGGCGGAGCTTTTCCCACTTCCGAGGCGGACGCCGAGTGCAAGTCCTTCTCCTAAAGCGTCTCCTTCACCCAGTCCGAATGGATCTACGTCATGTCTTCCCTCGTCTGTCGTAGGGCTGAGATTAAATGCCGCATGTTCCTCGAAAGAGAGCATTGCATCGAACTCCTCGCACGATGGTCTGTTGAAGGCCTCGCTGACGAGGAAGTTTCCTGGAGGTGTTGGACTTGGTTTCCCCCATGGAACGGTCCAGACATCATCCAAAAGTTCGCTGTTTACAGCAACTTCAGCTGCGAGTATGAATATAGACCTGTCGCGACCACTACCCCCTCTACCAGACAGCGATTCAGGTTCATCCGCATCAAACGATAACACACATGTGCCCCTATTCCCTTCCATCACGATTTCTGATGTAGACCTTTCCTCAACAAGTACCTCGGCTCTATCGCCTTCTTCTCCACCAGATTCCATCCCCATCTTGGAAACAACAAAGCCTATTCAAATACCACCATCATCTCCCATATCGTCACACCAAAATACCGTCCCATATCCGCCTGTTGCAAAGCGTAAGCTTTCGTTCACGGCACCTTTCGTTAAAGCTGGAGGGACAATCAAAGGTGTGAGTGCGGATGTGCTGAAGGGTGTGAATTCAATAACCGCTGTCGCTCCATTTTAAAGAGCGATTTCTGAGGTATACGAGCAACACGACTTTTGATGCTTTCCCGCGACACACCCCCTCCATTTATCCATCTTGGAATTACCCCTTCGTTGTTTTTTGTTTTCCAATTTGTTATCCAATAATTTTTTTTTTTGTCTAATGATTTTTTTGACATACAAGGAAACCATCCTCACGAATTTACTGATATAATAATATGTACTCTGTTTTTTTATTCCCTTATTACTTTCGTTCGCGACTTCCTTTTTCAGAATGGAACCCAACGATAACGTCTGTATATAATCCCTCTCCATAATAGTCACGAATCCAGGAAACCACGATGATCGACTTCATAGTGATATATACCCTAAATATACCACCCAATCAATAATGACTCTTTCTCTTCTAATTTTGTGGGTGACGACGGCCATAACTTGAGGATCTCCCTTTCAGCTTTTTGGGTTCACCCGACGAACCCCTAACGTAAATTTGATTCGAGATCGAATCGACGAAGGTGATTTGTCCGATCCGGACATGACAATGCCGTCGAACGCCTAATGAGGTTGGGTTCAGAGGTCGGGGTCGGGGGGGTCCGAATCGAATGGAAACGAACAGCGTAGGTTCGTGATTCTGACGCCTGTGATCAGACTTTTTCAACGTTCTGCGTTCTCTGGGAAGAAGAAACGAATTAGAATACACAGGTATAAGAAAAAAGAAAAGAACACACCCCATTCTCTTCTATCCATCGGACATTGACCTTTAGACGCAGCAGTCCCAAGCCATTTGAGCAAACAATGCATATGAAACACATGTGAGCATTTGCCCCAAACTATAATAATAAAAACAAACCGCCTAAATTTCAACACAGCTGGAATAAAAAGCGAAGACGCACTAAGTGGACAATCGTCTCCTGGAGTTTTACAGGCAGGACAGCAAGCCTCATATGCGACGCGGCAGATCCCACAAACGTCTTCCTCACCATCGTCTTCTTCCTCTGGTTGCTGTTGCTGCCGCCGCTGCTGCTGCTGTTCGTTGCTGCTGCCATTGCCGAGGCCACTGGGAGCGATACCGATGCGGGTGTCCCAACGCCATTGAGCGACGGCGTTCCATCGCTTGACGATGACTTTCATTAGTCCGTTTCTTGTTGGTTGTTGGAAAAATGGATGAGTTTGAGACTCAGTTGGGACTGTTGAGGGTGTTTGGTCCTGTGGACGCGTCGTGGACGCGTAGATGATCACTCTGCGATAAACCACAAGGAAAATCTCGATTTATTTTGTTTGATGAATGGGAGAGCTGAAATAAGGAGGTTTTCTTTTTCTAAATCTGTGTATGGAATTTCGTAACTGATCGTGTTTTCTTCTAGGTAAAGGTTGGAAACCTTATCTCCCTCCGCCGTCTGAGGATGAGGATGAGGCAGAGGAAATCAGTCGTGCGATCGGGATTCTTGCGCGAGTGGTTCAGATTCTTGATATACCTGACGCTTCGTTTGCTAGGTAGGTACGGGTTATCTGACCTTGCCAGCTTGCCATGCTTACCGTGACGGCGCTTTTTTTTTTACAGCTACTCCACGGCGATTAACAAGCTCAGCGAGAAGCAGTTCACTTTAAGTCGTTCCGTTATTCGTCTTAAGAGAATAGAGGAAGAGTTAAAGGAGCATCTTACCGCGCTGCAACATGAATGCTCTTTAATCAAACAGTGCGTTTTTCTTTCCCTTCTCATTTTTAAAAAACTAAAACCTTCAAGTTGGAACAAAGTTCTGACCCCAGGTTATCCGAGTCATTCTTCAGAATCTCCCTCAACCATAGTCGAAGACGTCTCAAATCTAGAGAGAAGGCGGGACCTCATGATCAGGAAAGCGAAAGGATACTATCAAGAAGTAGAACAGATGACGGTATGTAATCAGACTCAAAGAATTTTTTTTTCCCGCTATTTTAATCCTGTATTTCACAGAAGGACCGACCGGTCAAAGTCCCGGTATCACTCAGTCAACTGCTTTCTCAGAAGGAAAAGAATTTAGCACGAGAGCGGGATGTCATTGAGAAACGGGCCAAATTAAAGGCTTTTCAAGGCTTACCTCCTGTATGTATAAGCATAATTCTCATCTAAAATAATGTTTTAACAAACTTCTTTTTTTTTGTGGGTGTTCGATCGTATAGAATCTAGAACTTGCCCGTCATGAGCTGCGTTCTGCACGACAAAAGCAGATGGAACTGGTCAAGTTGCGGGAACGTTTATTACGCAAGATGGCAGAGGGTGTTGAATGATGACCGAAGATTTTCGATGTAGGGCCACTATTTAGTCAGGCGACACCTTTCAGAGCGAGGGCATAGGCCTCGAACTATGATAGATATTGGATGAGTAACAATGGTCGAAAGACAAAGAGTACAAGAAGATTCTCCAGAGTCAAGCGGTAACCCAACGACATGCATATAAAAAGTCCGATATCAATCATCGCTTGGAGGAGCTTGCGACGAGCCCGACAGCTGAGCGTCGAAATGAGTTCAGTGGTGGAATATCCGTGGAGGTTACAGTGCCGACAGTGGCAATGAACTAATATTAACCAGGCCTTGCTTCACTAAGTCATTAAGCACTTCGTTTGCTGCAAGAGCATCCCGAACGGTCTCAGGCAGTGTCCTATCGACGAGACAGAGATCGATACGGGGGGGTTTGCCAATGATATTGGATTTGAGGTGGTTTAAAGTGGACCAATCCATTTGGGCCAGGGATGTGATAGAGATTGAATAACGACAGTGGAATTGAAGGACAACGTCCGGCATGGCCTGTGTTGTGTTTACAACTCGTATAATTCCAGGGAGTACCCATTCGCCTTCGGTCATGATAGTGGGTGGGACCACCAGCACGTATATGGAAAGTTTCTTGAGGTGCTTGAGTGCGGAGAGTGTGAAAGGAAGTTCCTTCCCATGCCCTATGAGATATATTCAAATTTTGGGATATTATAGAGAGATATCACATACAATAGCCCATGTTAAGGTGAAGCTTTGTGAGAGAATTTGAACATGCTGCCAGCAATTCAGGAGACTTGAGATTCGGAGACAGGTGCAGCTCCAACGATGTC
>Ga0307517_10004388_pt1 | contig 21682 bp, 21 predicted proteins | sample 23_EM_MG_FD_194515 | JGI IMG/M metagenome (GOLD analysis project Ga0307517, IMG submission 194515) | Populus trichocarpa ectomycorrhiza microbial communities from riparian zone in the Pacific Northwest, United States - 23_EM | ecosystem: Host-associated > Plants > Roots > Unclassified | place... | reverse complement strand
GAGCGAAACAGCGGCAGCGTCGTGATTCCAGATGCGCGGTTTGGAGACAATATCAACGGCCCGAGGCAACGGACGGGGTCCTGACAGTTCCCTTAAAAGGCTCTGGATATTTATCTAGACTTGTGTGTACACGGTGTAGCCTTACGGATAGTCACCCAATGTCTCAGTCAATCATATGTTTTGCTCTTTCCACCCTGACAGACACTTTCCAGATCAACACTGGTCGGCAAGCAAGGTTTCAGCCGACGTCAAATCGGCATTTTTCTGGTGGGTATATAATGGGTATAGATAAATACGGTGTGCACGGTTCCAGACTGTACAGGGCGATCGATAGATAACATCTACACACCAGCAATCCGGCTGCCAAGTGACCGCGTCGGGTGTAGAAGATTTCGGGCGGGGAAGTCAAAACAATTGGGCTCAAAATCCACTCCGTTTGTTCCGAATCGATCGCTTTCTTGCCTTGCAACCGGGGTGGTCGGTTTTCTTGGGAGGGTAGGTTTTCTTGGGAGGGTAGGTTTGCTTGGGAGGGGAGGTTTGTTTGGGAGGGGAGGTTTTCGTGGATGGGTCGGTTTGCTGGGGAAGGGTTGTTTGCTGTGGATCGTTGGTTTTCTGGGGATCGTTGGTTTGCTCGGGAACGCTGGTTTGCTCGGGAAGGTCACTGCTGGAAAAGATTCCGTCGACGTTCTGTTTCTTCGGAGGGTCGGTTTGCTGGGAGGGGTCATCCAAATTTACGACGTCGGGACCGGGGATGTGGTAAGCCGACTGATCGCTGCCGTTGTAGAGCTGAGACCGATAGAGATGAGTTGGTTCGGCGCTTCTTGGAAAGAAACGTAGGTATATCACTCACGTCATAGAGGATTCCAGGGTCGGAGTCGGTGTATGTGCTGCGGTAGAAGGGCGTGCATGTGAGTGCTGTGGTTAGCAAAAAAGAATGGCCTGGATATTACCCCGGAATAGGGACACCAGATGGCAACGGTTGGGTTCCACTTCCGGTAACTTCGATTTGGATGCAATCTGGGTAGAATTGGGCACCACCTTTTCTCTCGGCCTCGTGGAGCGCGATAATCTCAACGCGGAGAATATACTTTCCTGCGGCCAACCCAGAGGGAATGGGAACGCCCCACTGTAGAAAGCGGTTCAACAAGAGTGACCGTCGATTAGAAACACTACGAAAACTTGCCTTTCCCCTGTTTTCCCCTTCCGCCCGCAACTTGTCGGTGGCCCAGTAATTCGGGCCAAGGTTACCCTCATGGAAGATCTTGACCCAGACGTCACCCACACCATTGGAATCCGCGGGTGCGAGGTATGCAACTTCGAGATATATCAAAACATGTCTGATATAGGTGGATGGCTCACGTACGCATTGGTCCGTGGTGTGACTCAGCTATGATGTCGTCGCCAGGATCTCCACGGTGGGTGTGATCTAGGAGTGAATGAGACCCTTTGTGCGGTGGGGGGAGGGGCCTACGTACACCACTCCGTAGATACTGTGTGGCCAGCTGGGACTGGCGCATATTCTGGAACAGGGTTGAATCCGTTGTCGTTGCAGGTGAGTTTCGTTGAGGTGACGTCCATGACGGGGCCATCCGACAGGGGAAATCGAATGTAGTGACCTTCTCCTTGACCCAGATCAGAGCCGTCCACCCAGACAGAATACACACGAGTGTGGGCGCCGACTTCAAAAACGAGAGTGGCGGTGATAGCAGCAATTGCGAGGAATTTCATGGTTGGTTTGGGTACCACGGTGGTCAAATCAGCACCTCCTTATATACTCGATGTGTTCGGAGGGTTTCGAGGCCTTCACACGCTTACCTCAAGGTTGAACGTTCATCCTCCAGGTCTGCTGGTGGACGACCTTGATACACAAACGTGAGCCATCACCCAGATTCCGAGCGAGGTTGCGACCAGTTGTGATGGTTGCTGGTACTATAACAACGAGTAACTGTCGTAATGGGGATCAGCAACCCACGAAAGAAGGCAACACTGTAAAAAAACCACGCCTTGAATTGAGCCCCCAAAATTGACTGAGTTCAAGTTGATTCATGTCGCCTTTCTTTGGGGCTCCGTTCAGTCAGAAAACGACTGAACTTGAGTGCGGTCGATCCGATTTTGGAATGGATTTCCAAGTCCAAGCGTAGGTGGATCAGGCTCCGCCGATCCAAGACTAAGTCTAGGCGCCGCTTATGCTTGATTTCCACATCCGCTTGATCGCGCCCTGAATTCCCGCAGGTCCGCATTGTTATCAACTCATTGGCGCTTTGTACACCAGTCTATCGGTATCACCTACCACACGTGTTTTGTAAGTGCATACCGTCGCGACCCCCTCCCACACAGCGATTGACTCGTAACTCCACTCAGGTGGGACCGGATGCACTGCGACTCGACTGCATTCCGGGCAGAAGAAATCCGCGTCCCTGGGAAAACGCATTTGTTCCCTTCTACCCATTACCCGACCTCGTTTTAGTTGAATCAAGCGTCGCCGTCACAACAGGTCCGCACCTCTGGAATACATCGTTCGAGTCGTAATTATCGGCCGTGAGCGATCACTTATTAATATTATTCAACGACCGGTGTTTTAAGTCTACTTGTATATTCTCATTTCTATCGCGCACGCTATGCAGGTAGAATGGGTAACAAGTTCGGGGTTGTTGGTAAAGATCAGATTTCTTGGGATCCATTGGGCAAGCCCCACGACCGTACGGGAGGGGGTCTTTTGGTTTTATATAATTCTATTAGACAAAGACTTCCGTAGGGAAATCTCATATTCGTGGCCACTCCAAATTGTTTTTCCCCGGATACCCGTGTGATCGTGCGCAGTTGATGACCCGGAAACGTGGCCAAAAGGGACGTCCCACTTATACACATCAGTGATCACTACGACTATCAATCAAGAAAGTCACATGGCGACAGTGATGCTACAGGAGGTCTGCCGCAAGCTTAAGAGAGTGTTGGAGAATTCGAAGCCCTGATAATAACATCGGAGCAATCCGCAAGCTCGCATGATCCATCCCAGGGGTCGCGCTACCCTCCCTATATCCCTCCGGTGCGATGTTTTTTGCGGTGGAGACCGCCATTTGCCATGGCGAGGTATTTTGTTGGGCGGGCGGAGTGGGTATTCACGCGCACGTTCCTAGTGCAAAATCAGTAAACCCATGTTGTCGTTTCGATGCAGCTTTATCACGATTTTCTCGATACGGCTTTTGCTGAGTGTCTTAGAGGTTTTCTTTTTTTTCACTTGCCGCTGTGTTCGCTTGTGCCATTTTTGTCAATAAATCACCGCTGAGAACAGATTTTAGCCAAGTTGTCCCCCAGCTGCCGGTGTACGTGTGGTATGGGGGTGGTGACGCGTGGCGGACAGTGTCTCTGATGTTGGTACGATACACAACATTCTATCTCAGGAGCTGGAATTCCCGCTGCCCTGGAAGAGTTCCGACGAGGTGGCCACTTTTACAGTGCCGATTGATGCGGACACGGTTCAATTGGGACATGACCACAGACCATACCTTCCAATAAAAATGCGAGTGGTGATCGATAATTATCTGCTTCCCGGTACATCAGCTTCTTCCATAGTAACTCCGGGACAAACGTACCCGAGATCGCGACCGGGATGTGTTCAACCGCACGCTCGGAACGAACAACTCCCATGGGCTCTCGTGTTCCCAATCACTCCAACCACGATACACTACTGTCCCTGACGAAGCGGGAAAAGTGCAGGAAACCTCGGTGCTTCCAGCTGCAATGGAGCACGTCCCATTGCTGCCCCACGAGTGCCCGACGTCTATACAATTTGTTTTCGCACAATTCGAAGCTTCCCGTTCGAAATGCCTGACAAAGTAGCCGAAGTGGAACTCACGGAAGGGCGCTGTGGACATCAACCAGAGGACGACCGCGGTGGTTTGACGCTTCTGAAGAAGGCCAAGTAAACTTGAGGTGGGTTCGGATCGACGAGTGAATTTGTGTTCGTGACCTCTAGGAATGAGCACCCTGGGCCGGAACGGCTGTTTGGCGACCAAGTTGATGTCTACGGGAAGAAAATAGCCAAGCCATTGTAGACGAATCTTCCCCATACTTACCCTGGCGGAGTACCACGACCGCATATCTTCACTTGGGTGAACTATCAATATTCAATGCTGACTACCGGCCGCAGATTGGCATCGCAGCTGATGCATCGACACTATTCCAGGGGTGTTGGAGTCACCATGGGTCCCCCCTTTGTCAATGGCGTTAGAGGTCGCCTCCATGACGCGTCGAAGCCATTGTTCAGAGCGGAAAGGTGGCAAACGCGGCGCATGATTAAGCTGGAGCAGCTAAACAGCACGAATCGAGGATGCACCAATGCTCAAGAAGAGAGATTGGGATCTGGTCGACGAAGTGAATACCGCAGATGAAGATCGCCCGGCGGCCCATGGGAAATGGACCCGTATCCGGCTAGCACGGATCACAGAACGTGATGAACATTGTGACACGTGACTGGATGACCACCGCGTCGCGCGTTTCGCGACTTTAACGTTCCCACGTTTGGATCTGTCTCTCTCCTTCGCTCCAACTTCGCCCGCATATCTACATCAAGACAACCATGAGCTCTTCGGAGGAAGAGAACTTCAACATCGACATTTCTGACGATGAATCCGAAGAAGATTACGCCCCCGTCGTCAAGAAGAAGGCCACAGCCACAGTACGTTCCAGTATCTCGACGACCTAGGGTGAGCAGGCTCACTCGTGCTCTTATTCAAGACACAGAAGAATGGCGCGAAGGCTACCACGAAGCAGACTGCTAAGAAACCCGCAGCAAAGCCTAAGGTGACGAAGAAGGCCGCCCTTGTGGACAAGGATGACAATCTTGGATCGGACGCCGAAATCTCGTCGGATGACGGCGCTGGTGCCTCGAACGGTATCCAAGCAGTACCGGGGGGATCCAAGAAGACCGCCTCAGAGAAGTACACCAAGGTCTGAGCTATCCTCCTTCGTTTGCTGCACAGCTGACCGCATCCTGTAGCTCTCGCAACTTGAGCATATATTGAAACGCCCAGACATGTACATAGGAAGCATCGAGCTTACGGGTCAAGTTATGTGGACGTACGACTCGGAACAGAAACGGATGACGAACCGGGAGGTGAAGTACGTCCCGGGTTTCTTCAAGATTGTCGACGAGATTCTCGTCAATGCTGCGGACCACAAGGTAAAGTCGGATCGAGCCCAAAGGTCTCTGTTGACTTAAAACTGGGAATACAGGTCAACAATGAGAATATGGACGTCATCAAAGCCACCATTGATGTCGAAGAGGGCGTAATATCCGTTTACAACAACGGAAGTGGTATCCCTATCGAGATGCACTCAAAGGAGAAGATATACATCCCCGAACTCATCTTCGGCCACCTTCTTTCCGGATCAAACTACGATGACACTCAGAAGAAACTGACCGGTGGTCGCAACGGTTATGGTGCTAAGCTCGCCAACATCTACTCGCACGAGTTCTCAGTGGAGACCGTTAGCAGTGGCCAGAAGTACGTCCAAATCTGGACGGACAATATGACCAAGGTGGGGAAAGCGAAGATCACCAAGTGTGCCAAGGAAGAATACACGAAGATTAGTTTCAAGCCAGACCTGGCAAGGTTTGGAATGACTTCCATCGACGACGACACTGTATCTTTGCTGAAGAAGCGAGTCTTCGATATCGCGGGTACTACCAAGGACGTAAAGGTATTCCTCAATGGGGAGAAACTCAAGATCAAGGGCTTCAAACAGTATGTGGAAATGTACATCAACTCTGCCGCTGCAGACCAGGCAGATGCCGCCGGGGGAGCTGTACAAATGAAGCCGTCTGTGGTATACGAGGCTCTAAACGCTCGTTGGGAGGTCGGGTTCGCCGTCTCTGACGGAACTTTCCGTCATGTTTCGTTCGCCAACTCGATTTCTACGACCAAGGGTGGCACGCATGTCAACAATGTCGCCGATCAGATCTCGAAAGGCATCATCGCTCACATTGCAAAGAAGAACAAGGGTGCCACAGTCAAACCTGTCCAGATCAAGAATCATATGTGGATTTTTGTCAACGCCTTGATCGAGAACCCTACCTTCGACGGTCAGACGAAAGAGAACCTTACATTGCCCGCCAGCAAGTTCGGGTCGAAGCCCATCATCAACGAGGATTTCATCAAGAAAGGTATGCAGACTGTTTTTGGTCCGTGTATTTGCTGAAGATCCTTGCAGTTCAAAAAACTCCCATTATTGAGCACGTGCTGAACTGGGCCAAGTTCAAAGCTGATCAAGACTTGAAGAAGACCGATGGAAAATCGAGGAGAAACAGGTATGATTCTCGACCTGATCCGTTGGCGTGAACTTAAATGGGGATCAGGTTGACTGGAATGACCAAACTTGCCGACGCGAACAACGCGGGCGGCAGGCACTCCGAACGGTGTACCCTCATCCTGACAGAAGGAGACTCTGCCAAAGCCCTGGCTGTCGCTGGCCTTGGGGTCGTCGGTCGTGACAACTTTGGTGTATTCCCCCTGCGCGGTAAATTGCTCAACGTCAGGGACGCCAAGCACGACCAGATCATGAAGAACGAGGAGATCCAAGCTATCAAGAAGATCATGGGACTGCAGCATAACAAGAAATACGATAGTGTGTCTGGCTTGCGATACGGAAGGTTGATGATCATGACCGATCAGGTGGGTTTCATGGGACTGCTCGTAGGGGTGTTATTGACGGCCCTATAGGATCACGACGGCTCTCATATAAAAGGCCTGATCATTAACTTCCTGGATTGTTTCTTCCCTTCGCTGTTGGAGGTTCCTGAGTTCTTATGCGAATTCGTGACGCCGATTGTCAGGGTGTGTAATTCGTTCCTTTTCAGACTTTAGGGGACACACTAAACACTATGGTAGGTCACGAAGGGCAAAAAACGGAAAGACTTCTTCACAATTCCTGAGTACGAACAGTGGTTAGAGGAAACCCCTGATGCGCGTAAATGGGAATCCAAGTATTACAAGGTCTGCATATTCCTCCACCGATAGAGTCGCTATTGTAACAGGACCACAGGGTTTGGGAACGAGCAAAGACTCGGACGCTAGAGATTACTTCAGTAACATGAAGAAGCACACGATCGGTTTTTCCACCACTCAGGATGGTGATCAAAAGCTCATACAACTTGCCTTCTCGAAAAGCAAGGCCGATGATCGCAAAGAGTGGCTCCGACAATTCAAGGTATTCCGATCACGCTGCTACAATAATTCCGTCACTCACCTGGCACCCTCAGCCTGGTACCTATCTCAACCACGATACTGATGAAATCCCCTACTCCGACTTCATCAATAAGGAGCTCATCCTTTTCTCGATTGCGGACAACGTTCGTTCCATCCCGTCCGTATGTGACGGTCTCAAGCCTGGTCAAAGGAAGGTCATTTGGGGTTGCTTCAAGAGGAAACTCAAGAAGGAAATCAAGGTAAGACCTACTCGGCGTAACATACGGCTGCCGTACAGTGACTGATCACTGTTACAGGTGGCACAACTCGTCGGTTATATCTCAGAACACGCCGCCTACCACCACGGAGAGCAAAGTTTGACCATGACGATTGTCAATTTGGCCCAGGATTACATTGGCAGTAACAACCTTAACCTTCTGATGCCAAACGGACAATTTGGAACCCGAGACCAGGGTGGTAAGGACCACGCCTCGGCCAGGTATATCTTCACGGAACCTGCCACCGTCACGCGAGCAGTCTTCCACCCCGACGATGACCCCCTCCTCAACTACCTCAAGGATGACAACGATCTGATTGAACCGGAGTACTATCTTCCTGTCCTTCCAATGTTGCTCATCAACGGTGCCGAAGGGATTGGTACCGGTTGGAGTACGAACATTCCTTGTTACAACCCTGAGGATATTATTGCGAACATTCGGTTATTGATGGATGGAAAGGAACAAGTCTCGATGCTCCCATGGTGGCGTGGCTTTAGGGGCACGGTCAGGAAGATCGCAGAACACAGGTACGACATCACCGGTATCGTCAAGAAGATCAACGACACGACCGTTGAAATCACCGAGTTGCCCATCCATAAGTGGACCCAGAGCTACAAGGCTGAGCTTGAGACTATGATCGGCGAGAAGAGTGACGGTCCAATCAAGGTGATCCATAAATCGAGTTCACGCGGCTTTTGTTGACATCTATGCGTAGGACTACAAAGAGCATCACGACAACAGAAACGTCCACTTTGTAGTCACCATGACTGCTAGCGGGCTTGAGGAGGCGGAGAAGAAGGGTCTTACCGAGTTCTTCAAGCTCACCGGAAAGGTCAATACCAGCAACATGATGTGCTTCGACATTGAAGGCAGGATAAAGAAGTACAACTCTCCTGAGGAGGTTATCGAAGAGTTCTATCCCGTCCGTTTGGCCTACTACCAGAAGCGAAAGGTAATCTTGAACAAAGCTCAATTTTCTGAAGCATCTCTGAATCTCTGGATGCAGGATCACCTTGCGGCAGAGTTGCAGACCCAGCTCGACAGGTTAAATAACCAGGCCCGGTTCATCCAAATGATCGTCAACAAGCAGCTCAGTGTCTCCAACCGAAAGAAGGGCGACATCGTTCACGAACTGCGCAAATTAGGCTTCCGTCCCTTCCCTAAGGTGTCGAAGGCTAAGGCCGCCGGTGAAACCGAGGAGGTCATCCCCGATCCAGATGAGGAAGAGTCTGAGGAAGAGGGAACCGATGCAGATTTCGACTACCTCCTTGGCATGCAGATCTGGAGTTTGACAAGGGAGAAGGTGTGCATGTGTAGTTCTGGTGTCCAGAGTGCGATTTGTTGACAACGGTTCCAGATCGAGAAGCTCCTGAAACTGGCATCTGACAAGGAGGCTGAGTTACTCGTGCTATTGGAGAAGACTCCTATCCATCTCTGGAACACGGACCTGGATAAATTCCTCGATGAGTGGTTTGTAAGCGGTAGTTTTTGATTTCCACGACGTTCATATACTGATGACAAAATAGAAAACCAACAAGAATTGGGAGGCTGCCGCTACCCTCGATGCCAATGGCAAGCCAATCAAACGCAAACAAGCTGTCCTTGAAACTCGCAAGAGCATTGGGAAGAAGCCAAAGAAGTACGATGACGATTCTGAGGACGAGTTCCAACCGACCAAGGCGAAGATGAAGGCTAGGCCAAAAGCGGGCCCCTCCAAGATCAAAGACGAGGATGACGACTTCGATGATCCTCCAGCGAAGAAGCCCCCACCGAAAAAGGCACCCGTCAAGAAAGAGGAGTCCAATTCTGAGGCGGAGGTCGTACCGCAAGCGAAAGGGAAGAAGGCTGTCACAAAAAAGGAGGATTCCGATTTTGAGATGGATGATGACCCGGTCCCGAAGAAGGCGGCTCCCAAACCGAAGAAGAGGGTGATTTCGAAGAAGGAATCAGACTCAGATGTGGAGATCCTCCAACAACCTGCACCAAAGGGCAAGGGTAAGGAGAAGGAAAAGCCGTCCAAAAAACGAAAGAGGTATGAGCGACCCCCACTAACTGTCGTGTGACTGTGTCTAAGATCGATTATCTTTCTTCACAGCTCCGAATCGGAAGACGGGAGTGACGATGTGCCCGTGAGACCTGTGAAGGCGAGGAAGGGGACGTCACAGTCGTCTGTGGCTGACTTCTTTGCGAAGAAACCGGAAGCTGCCACCAAGAAGGTAACCGGTTCCCGAACAGTTTCTGGCTCCAAACCGAAGGCAAAACCCCCCGCAAAGAAAGTGATCGATTCGGAACGAGAGGAGGACGAAGAGGAAGACTCAGATATCCCGCCGCCTCCACCACGGCGGCCAACAGCTCGTACCGCTGCCGTGGCGAAGAAGTATGTGGAGATTCCCAGTGACGAGGAGGAGGTGGAAGACGACTCAATGTACCAAGACGACTGACCCGCTGACTAACTTACGTGCTTGCGATTTTCGAGGATTACCAGCTGTATATGTCGAAGTTACCCTAGACCATGTTATGAAATGTTTTGATCGATTCGGTCATGGCCATAATGCAACCCGCGTTGCCACGTGGTGTCTTACTTTGTTCCTTCTTTCTCCCCGGTCGACAGACGGACACCGCAGCGGTTCACACCATCCACGGGTCGGCGCCGTGCAGATACCCTTAGCCGTACCGCCATAACGCACCCTTAAAGGACGCGAAGAACGCGACACAGACTCCCCGACAATCATGTCTGTTCACCACCGTCAACCCACACTAGGAAGGCTCATGATCCCCCCGAACCTGGGCTCCCAACAGCCCGGCCGGACTTCTATGTTCTCCCCTAGCCTTCCAACTTCTATCCAGCAGAACTTTCACCCACCGTTCGTTGGACCAATTCCCGGCAATGTAATGACACCTATACAAGCCAACTTTATGCCGATGCCGATGCCCGCTGCGGGTCGACCTATCAACCACCGGACTCGTTCTAGCATTGCTCAGTTGGCTGCTGTCGGGATACCCCCTCCAATGGGCGCTCCTCTCACGCCACTTCTGCCTGGACAATTCCCACAAGGCGTTCCGCCGATGTTGATGCCGACACCACAGTTCCAACCTCGTAGTCGTAGGGCACCGAGCATTAGTACTGGTGGACCTCCTAAAGCCGTACTGGGTGGTCCCGGTGCTAAAGGTCGCGTCATTACCGAAACAGCCCCAACACCGACCAGCACTGCACCGCCTCAGAAGACGAAAAAGGTTGTTGTTAACATTCCCCGAGAGACTATTCCCGTTGAAGGAGATGGAGACACATTAGGCGACGGGGTGACACCGCGTAGGGAAATCTGGGCAAGGATACCGCTACGACCTTCAGAAGTACCGGAACTTGTTGATCCAGCTCCCCTCGAAGCAATCTCTGCGGAGTTCTTTCCTCTTGAAGAATGGAGGACTCAGTTACCTCCTACTGTAGATGTCTTTCTTCCGGGAAAGGTGGGTGTGATCGAATCTTCATTTATAGCAAGACTTAGACTCCCTTGTAGGCTGCCTGGGACACGTACAAGAAACGAATAATTGACGAGAAACTGGCGCGTCTCGGCATCGACGAAGTGTTTGGAGGTGGTATTAACGTGGCGAACACCCTTCCCCACATTCATGCCCCCCACGCAAGGGCAGCATCGGTAAGGATTCAACCTCTGGCTACTCCTCGATCGACATCTAACACTTACCAAAGATATCCTCGCCTGCCGACCCTGCCTTGCTTATGTTCAAGTTAAATAAACTTCACCAGTCTCAGAATCCGCCCGTGAAGAATTCTATAACAACATCTCCCCGATTAGCCGTTGACCATACCCCATCGCCAAGCCAGAGCCGTAACGTGCCCGGGCATGGCCACAGCCTCTCCGTGTCCAATTCACCAGGATTGTCAAATTATAACCCTTTCGCCGCTTTCAATCCGTTCGGTCCTCAGGCTACTCTGGGATCAGACCAAATCTTCCCACGCAATCTGGGCACGGATCATCCTCCTTCCAAGTCACCTAATTCGGTTGGTGGTCTAGGTTCACGCCCACTAAGTCGGCCTGACTTCATCCGTGGTTTCGGACTCGACATTCCCGAAGAAGAGGAGCCACCCGAGGATGCCGATGCCGATGATGAGGAGGGGGCGGATCACGGTTCTGATATGGATTTGGTAGAGGCCGAGGCGGACGTAGAAGTTGAGACCGAGGACGAGGGTGTGGCGATTCTCAATCGCATTCATTCCCGCCACGTTTCCCGCTTATCTGCCGCGTTGTCTCTGCGATCAGTAGGACGCCAGCAGGATCCGCTACCGGATGCAGGGAGTCCTGTCATAAATCCTACGGTTGATGATCTAGATCCTACCGAGAAGGAGACAGATGGTGTCGCAGAGTGGACAGGTTCGGAGGATCCGAAAGGCAATTCAGATGAGGTACTGGCACTCACTTCCCTTCCCCACCCGCGACGTTTCTCATAATTTTCAAGGAGAGTATTGGGGAGTGGTCCAACCCATCTGACGAAGAACGCGCAAGGCAAGAACGAAGGCAGAGGCGGATGGCACGCCGTACGCATCGCACGTTGCAGGATGTTCCTCGCAAATTACCCAATTTCCCACGACCCCCTCCAACCGCATACATTCCATTATCCGATCAAAGGGAGGACGACGTTTTGTCAAATCCCAGCGACGAGGAGAAGATCCTAGAAGAGAGCGTTTATCCCCAACTGCCACCATCTGGGTCGACTGGATACGGACGACCGCTGCCTCCCCTTCCTCACTCACGTGCAACATCTGCTCAGCTCTCATACTACGACCCTGCAGTAGCCCATTCGAGAACGGCATCAGAGCAAGTTATTCCTTATCCGCCTCCTCCCGCTGAGATGGCACCACAACTTTCTGCAGGTCTCAAGCCCGCCTCCTTGAACCCATTTGCGAAACCATTCGTCTTTGGGACGAAGAATACCTCAACCCTACCTTCGTTGCAGCAACCTACCACTGCATTAACCCCAGCCGAGCGTCCGCAAAGTGTCTCGAACAAACCGCTTAATGCGGCTGCTTCGGAGTTCAAGCCCAACTTCACCTTCCAACCACCCGTTGCTGCACCTCACCTTTCGTTTAATAGTCTGTCACCCGAACCGATTAACGCCGGACGGCCTTTGCCCACGCCCCCGGCTGTACACGACGCGAACGGACGAGAGCAGCAAGGGAGGGAGAAGAGACAACGAAGAAGTTCTGGCAGTGATGATGACGAAGAAGGCATCAACAACATGTCTTCGTTCAAATTCCCCCCCACATCGAGCGGCGACTTTGGAAAGGGAAATCATTGGTCCGCTCCACCAACCCCCGCTGCCTTCGATGTCGAACGAAGGGCATCAGTCAGCGCCCCACCACCACAACACTTCACTGTTTCTGGCTTTGTCTCCGACGTTCCATTGCACGACTCCCCTGATACGGACAATATGGAATCCAAGGAACAACAGCCGTCATACGGAAACAGGGCGTTACCCGTACCCCCGAGGCAAAAGCGTGCACCATTGCCATTGGATTTCACACACCCTATTTCCAAGAACACGGTTCCGGCTGGTCTCTTCAAGGCCCTTGCGAGTGGCGAAGCCGACACATCTCGTCGTGTGCGTTCCCGGCTACCTTCGCACGATGCCTTTGATCTCAGTCCTCCGTCGCTGGATGACAACCACATGCCTACCATCTCCCAGAAAATCTCTCGCCCCAGACTGGTTACCGATCCCGTCAACAGTGCCAATCGTGACGAGCCCTTGGGTTCCTCCACCCCACCTCCTAACCGTAGACGGCGTTCGTCTTTGCCTGCGAGCCACGGCGCTACCCACTCGTCGCTCTCCGATTTCTTGGGCCCATCCTTGGGTACTTTGGGACATACCGACTTCCAGCAATTCGAGCAGAGGATGGATTCGTTATTGGACGATAAGCTGGACGACCTCCGTCGGGAACTCATGCAACAGCAGAACTCGTCTTCGCTCAATGAAACGACGGAAACCATGCTCGCAGAGATCATCTCACTCCGCGGTCAGCTCCAGGAATCGGCATCGAGAACCTTGGAATCCAAGAAAGATTTCAACTACCAGTGGTTACAAGGCGTCGTTCAACAGGCTAGCCATGAAACGAGGTCCAGCCTTCAACGTGACCTATCCGAAATCATGCGCCGCGTTGAGGCTCAGTCACACAACAGCCAGGACCTGCAGAAGGAGCTAACACCGTTCATCAATGAGGTCACCTCTCGTACAATGAAAACGATCGTTTCCATTTCGCAACAGTACGCCTCCCGCCTCGAGAGCTTGGCAGATCCCGAGTCCATCGTCAACGAGATCTTGAACGCCCTCACCCCTCACTTCACCGCCATCCACCCCGCGACTATCGATTACGATGCACTCACTTCGCAGCTTAGCCAAGCCGTCAAACCCAACATCTCCCAGCTAATTGACCTCGCTTCCGACAAGCGTGAGACTGCTGGATTGATCTTGGAACAACTTCTTCCCGCCCTCCAGGCGCTTACCCCTGTGACGCCCGAAATCGATACCGATAACCTGACCGAAAAGGTCGTTGCAGAAGTGAAGAAGGCCGTCAAACAACTCGATGCCCATGAAATCAAGGAACAAGTCTCGGACCTTGTAGTGGAGCGCCTAGACGCCCGATTGGCGAACCAACATAGGGAACGGATGGAGGGTGTTGTTGAGAAGATACAAGAGAGCATAGTGAACGGACTTGGGCTGATGCCAGGGGATATTTCGTCAATCTTGGGCAAACTCGCTACCATCCATAGGGATGGGTCAGAACTCAACCCGGAGGATCTCGTGTCTCTCCGACACGATGTTGTCAACACCATTGCTGACTTACCCCCTAAGCTTGGTGCTGTCACCGAATCTCTCAATGCTGCCCTTGTTGATATAAAGTTGCAACGGGAGACTCAATCGGAGTGGGGAGACATCGCGGGCAAGGTGGATCGCACTGAGCGTATCCTCCACTCCCTCTCCAACACCCAGAAGACCCTTTCCTCCCAGAACATCGAAATCCTCTCGACACAGAAGGATGCCATTGCTCAAGTGTCTGCCCTCAGTTCTGGCCTCGAAGTCGCCACCAAAGCTCTCAAGGCCTCGCAGGAAGAACTCGTTTCACGGATTCAGCTCAGCCTTAAGGAGTCCGAGGATTACAGGAAGCTTTCAGCCGCTAACTCCGAACTCCAAGCCCAACTCGCTGAGGCCTGCTCTTCTCACGGTAAGGCCCGTCTCGAGAAGGATGCTTTGTCTGAGAGGTTCAAGGGCGTTGAAGATGAGAGGGACTCACTCAGGGCCGAGCTCGAGAAACTCACGAGTCTGTTCTCGATCAAGTCTTCTGAGTCTGCGGCTGCGAGGAACGCTGAGCTGGAGGAAGCTCAAACCCAGGCCCTTGCGCGCCAACAAGCTACCGACGCATCCATTCAGGCGCTTGAAGCTCGTATCGCAAAGTACGAGAAGGAAGCCTCCCAATTTAGCGGCGCCAAAGAAAGCTTACAAGCTAAGGTTTGTCTCAAGTCGACCTGTTCGCAGTATCCCCTTCTGACTTAACCCCGTAGACCCACGAACTGGAACTCCAGATTGTTGTTGCCACCCGCGACAAGACCGCTGCTGAACAGACCACCGCTACCATCCGGGACGAGCGCGACCGCCTTCTCTCCCAGCAAGATCACTGGGAAGAAATGCACCGCGCCGCTCAGCAAATACAACTTCTCACGAGCCAGGTCAACGAGGCTGATAACGAGGAACTGAGGGAACTGAGGGATTATCACGATCGCACACGGCCTTTGGAAGGAGAGTATAACAACCTCCAACGTCGCTTCAAGGATCAAGAAACCAAGCTTGCCAACCTCGATCGGACGATGACCACCGCTCGACAGACCCTCGCTCAGGCTCAGCAGCGAGCTGTCGAATGGGAGAAACGAGCGAAGGAGACGGACACTGAAATCAGCGGTATCAGGAGTCAATTGGAGGAAGCGAGCGGTGCCAACAAGCAGCTTGAATCCGAGGTCTCTCTGCTTAATGCTCAGCTGCAGGAGAAGGAAGCGGATGAACGTCTGACTCAGGTCAGTTGAATCTTGCATATAATATCGGAAGTGAAACTCATGATACTCCAGGACCGTGAGAGCAAGCTCCGCGACCAGGTCGCAACCTTGGAGGAACAAGTCGCACGATTGAAAGGTGAAGCGTCCAAGCCTCCTGTTGTCGCTCCTACTGCCATCACCCCCGCCACAAACGGTTGCAAGTTTGAGCGACCGACCCGCTCCGAATCCCGGGCTAGTACCGTTTATCTCCAAAGCCGTTCCGCCACCCCAGTCAATACGAAGCCCATTCGAGCGCAGCTGGCTTCCAATGGTGTCTGGACCTCACAGCACAACCCTTACCAAGCAAACGGCGTCTCCTACCAAATGTCAAATGGAAGCAGGTTGAGCACACCAAAACCCAACGGGGTGGACATCCGTCCTGCATCTCCTGCAATTAGTGTTGCATCGACGGCCCCAACTCTCGGCGAGGACGGTTGGTGGTCATAGAAATCCAGTTTGACGTTTCCGTGGTGTCTTCCCGCCTTTGGCCTTTTTGTTTGGTTCGATTTGGGACGTTTAGGTTTCATGTACTTTCGCTTTATCCTCATCCGTCACTTCTCCCTCCCCTCTTCATGCATACACAAGTAAATACCGGATACCTGGTGTCATTCATTAATCATTGTTGTGAACCCCAGTTCTCCCTACACTCTTTCTTCTTGAGGATTCTAGTACGCACTCTCTCACTCACATTTAGTGTCCCATACCTGCCTACCCTGATTTCCTCCCGACATTGTTAAGCAACCTCTGGGCTTGTACATATACCTGGGTTTACATGTTTCCCCTCCTCAATACGCGATGGCCATTCCGGTGGATCACGGTTCAGTGCTGACGCGCCTGAGGGTTCGACGTTCGACAGTGGAATCCTTTGTAAACCCGGTCAAGCCGCGAAATATCGTATCCGAATGGCAGAGGTCATCGATGCGATCAGCAACTCCGAAAGTTCGTGAGATCTGCAAACAGGCCCCGGTGCCGAAAGCCGAAAGACCCCCCACACGCGTTCAGAAATCACTCCGACATCGTTATAAACGGTGGAGGATCGTACAAAGAACAAAGACCGCCTGCAATCAGGGTGGTCAATGCAGATCTGCACTCTCTCGTCTAATACACAAGGAATTAGAAATAAAAAGAGCATTGACGTGTAGATCGTTTAACCGCGGGTTGAACAATGAGGGTACTTTGCGCTGAAAGTTGCCAAAGGTGTGGGTCGTGATGAAAAAATCGTGGGAACGGAACAGTGTGTATGTTGTAACAGAACAAAGATGTAAAGAAGAAAAAGAAACAATAGACAAGCGTGCAGATGTAAAAAGCGGGAATTGGGCCAAAGAGAGGAGGAAAGCGAGATCTTCGTGGGGTTGTGTATGGTGTGTATTATGAAGTGAGGAAGAGAAATAGCAACAAGAACGGACTACTGTAGGGGGTGAAGTGTTGTCGTCATGGGGGCGGCGTGGATGTACCCCAAATCCACTTCTCGACAATATCTACGGCTTCCTGCGTCGGTTGCGTCGGGATCCTAAATCCCACAAGAGTGCGTCAAGGTTAGCGCCAGCGGATTTTTAAGAGGGAGGGGTATGGGAGGGACGGACTCGAGTTTAGGAACCCAACTACCGTTCTTCTCTTCGAAGAACCTCGGTACATGTCTCTCCCCCCTCTCTTCTAACCTCCTCCGGTTCTCCCTCTGAGCCTCTTCTACAGCAGTCTTCGAAGTTGTGGCGCCGTCCATATCCTTATTGACAATGGCTTCGGTAAGACTCTTCCATAACCTCCTAGACTCGTTAGGCTCCTGTTGGTCCTCTGGGACCACACTCTTCGAGGCGAGCTTCGCCCCGTCTTTCCCAACATCAAACAACACGCGCTTCTGGTTGGTCTGTAAACCAGGGTATTGGCCTCAACCGGTGTTTGATGTGCGAAGACGACGTACCCGTGTCGACCTGTACTCCATGACGTGGCTCCATCTACCACCAATCTCCCCGATGTCAGTCTGCCCATACCTTACACGCCCTCCAATAGCATTATATATGCCAGAAAAGAAACCCTACCCCGAAAGACATCACATGCAGAAAAAGGTTAGATCCTCCGGATGTGCAAAAGCAAAGGAATGACGCAAGCCAAGAGAAAGACGGGAATGAAAACCCAAAGAAAGGCAAAAAAACGGATAATGTACCTTGGTCTTGAACTCGATATCCGCATTCATGCCCAACTTCTCGCACTTGGCGGTGCAAGTATCGCCGAGTTCGATGACCATCTTACCGAACAGTATCCCCCGAGCGTACATGTTCGGCATGGAAATCACATAGGCTAGTGATCACGCTGAAAACGAGCCTGAAAAGCGATTATTGGGGTACTCACGTCCATCGTCTGGCCGCCCGAGCAAGTACACTCTATTCTCTCCCTCCATCACCGTCGAGACGCTATTTCCGAGGAACCGGGATTTAGGCCGTAATTCTCCAACGATGTACAACTCGTTCATCGGCGAAATATAAAAGAAGGCAGAGACAGGGGGGTGATGTGATACTAGGAGAGGAACGGAACAGGAAGAAACGGATTAGTAACTCGAGCATGACCACAGGTATCACCACCCGGGTCGGAAGTAATAAACGCGAACGCAGAAAGTGCGCAGACTGGTGCGACTGCAGAGTCGAATTTAAAGACGTGGAGATGGAGCTTTACCTTGTTCGGCGATGTAGAACCCTTTGGTTCCGTCGGAATACTGATACTTGCATCGGAAGAACTCTCCAAGTACGGGGTTGTACCTGAGGAGCGTCAAGGGGGACTGTCGTCAGGTGGCTGCAGGGGTCGAGGTGCGCGTGTGGAGCGACGTACGGTTTCTTAACTCCTTTGGGCTTTATGTGCCATCCCGCCAGGTAATACTGTAATACCCGAATGAAGCGCTCTTCTGGATCGTTGACTTGCTCCGCCCTGGGGAAGGGGGGTAAGGGAAGGGACAGTCAGCGGAATTGGCTACATTTGTGGATGTGGGTGGTTCGAAGCGGCAGCTTACCCGAAAATTAGATCGGGACGCGCCATGAAGTCGGTGATACGTTCCAACATGCTTCGCGGCTCCAGCACGAAGGTGGGGAAGGTCACCCTGGACAGGTCCATCCCTACTCTACAAATAATCCGATCGTCGAAGCCTTCAACTTGGGTGAAAAAACAGGATGGGTGGCAGGATGTGACCGACCTCAGTTGGGCAATTAGGGAAGAGATGATAGACCCCTCGTTCTCATCCCTGAAATCGGTACAGGGTATCTCAGTCTTAGTGCCCACCAAGAGCATAATCGAAGCGGGATCGAGCGGGAGGGGAGGGGGAGGGGGAAGGGACGAAGGAGACGGATAGAAAGAGATCGAAGCGGGATAAGTGAGAAGAGGGGGAACGTACAATATAGAAGTATCATCCGGTTCTGTATCTTCTGGTATCTCCTCTCCCACAGATGCACCTCGTGGCCGTTTGCTTGCACCAACCGCAGAACTGAAAAACCCCATCATGGTTTCGGGTTCGGCAGGGGGCTGGGTGTGGAAGATTTGAAAAACAAAAAGTGAGAGTGAGAGTTATATGAAGAACGTGAGGGAGAGGCGAGGACGAGAGCAGTGCGTCTGGTGATCAGCCAACTGTGCAAGTACGAGTACAGTAGGTAATAGGATGAGGGTGTGCGTAACGCCGATTGTATAGTGCAATCTTCCGAGTCAAGCCGTCTTTGGGGCACAGCCGCCGAGTGCGCCGAACCGCCGATGCCTACGATGGCAACGAGGAGGGGAAAACAGAAGAGAAAGGGGTCGCAGCAGGCGAGCAGAGAGAGAGAGACGGACACTGGCGGAGGCGTCGGAGGCAGCGGCGAAGTGAGCCCGAACGAATGATCCTTCGCTTCGAGATCCCGCTATCGGTCCACGTGCACTAGCATACATATAGCCACTACTTAAAAGATCCAACACATGCATGATAAAAACAAGTGTAAATTCTCAGTAAATGTAAGTCTTATCCTTACCCTCAAGATGACCCCTTGCCAGAAATCCCGACCAAGACCCCTTCAAGCTTCAACCGTCCCTGCTCAAGTTTCTCGAGTCGAGCCCGACACGCCAACGCCTCCTCCTCGATTGACCAAGGTTGGAATTTCTCCACATGCTGGCTCAATTGCTGATGCGTCCCAGTGATCGCCGCAGAGATCAACGCCTGATCTTCAGCACCTGGACCGACGACCTCCCTAGTCACTTCCACGAGCCTCGCCTGAACCTCTGGGCGCAGATCAACCCAATCTCTCCACAAAATACCCATCCAGAACTTGACCACCGACTTCTCCTCATACGCCCTAAGCCCGTCGATCACGTCTGGGTTGTCACGACATCGGACGAACGACGGTGTTGTCTCAGGTAATGCCGGGAACCCACCCATCGCCGACCACAACTTGATCGGAAGGTGCGGTCGCCACATCGGTGAATCCGCCATACCAAGAAGGACGCTGAGGATGGCGCATAGAACGTCGATCGTCGGTTCGATGTGTTCCATGTTGTCCACGAACTTTTGAATCAACTCCATCCTCTTCTCCTCGTTCATGATCTCCACTCCCGAGCCGAACCACTGCCCTTCGACCACATCGAGGAAGAAAAGGACGGCCTTCCAAAGCTGGAACGGCTTCTGGTGATTGAACGCAGCGACAGTGCCATCCACAATCAACCTCTTCTTCATGTCGTACTGGTCCAGCATTTCCCGTTTCGACGCGTAAGCGAGAGCACGATAAGCGCTCTGAAGTGCCATGTCTTGCTCCTCGTCTGCACAGGGGGATTCGAGAGTATGTTCTAAAAAGGTGATGACATCCTTCGCGTCGTGGAGCCATGGCATGTATAAATCCCACTTGTATGCACCGTGAAGAGCGAGACGAGCAGCTCTCCACTTGGTTTCTGAGGTGAGGTAGGCCGACTGCATGACCGTATCGAAAAGAGCTTGGCACCCATCCGCGACAGGGTGCAAACACAGAGGGCTAAAGAGCTCCAGAGCCCTGAACCCGACATCGAGGTCCACATGCGTCGAGATTGGTCCGAAGGTCACTTTTAACTTGTCGCAAACCCCCTGGAGGATCGACGGGAGTTCTTGGCTGAAGAAACACGCTCAGTTCTACGAACAAGGTAAAAAATTGGAGGAGCTCACGTCTTTTCCAAGACAAGAAGGTCAGCCTCGTGCAGCGGGTGGTCAACTATGAGACCAACGACGAGAACGCAATCGGTGACCACGGCGAGGCGAGGCCGAGGGTCAGAGCTCAGCGAGTGTTTGACGAAACCCGTGACGTCATCGGGGACCTGCAACCCACGCTTCGTGGCATACCAAGCCCGGTACAGTAGGATGTGACTCAACCAAAGCCGTTGCGACGACGTGAGCTGCAACTCGGACCACTGGATCGGCCTCCGGACCCCAAGAATGTTATCGACGACCCCGACGGCGGATCTCAAGTCCGTGTCATCCTTGAGCGACGAACTCGAACCGAGAGGGATGTGCCGTTCCAGAATTGAACCGATAATGGGATCGTCTAAAGTGTAATCACCTTGGATGAAAATGTGGATGAAGGCCTTTGCGGCCGCGAACGCTTGGCCTCTCATCCCCCTGAGTAACGCCGGTTGTGTAGCGTAATCGTTGTCAAACGCTTCCCAGAGGAGTTCATACGATCGAATCAAGGTTGAGTTCGAGGAATCAGTGTCTTGGAGGTGTTCTGGGGTCCATAAAACCTCGAGGATAAACCGTAGGATCGTGGAAGTCGTCCCCGAATCCGAAGTCCTCTCGAGCATCCATGCGAGGCGTCGAGCGTCGGTAAGATTTCCTTGGTAATCGACTCCGACGGGATTGAGGATAGGTGCAACGGTGAGGGATACGGTTGAACCCTGTGTCTCCCCACCACCGGGGGCACTGCTGGAAGATGTAACCTCCTGTTTGGGAAGAGGTGAAGGCGTTTGTGAAAAACGTCGTGGTGTGCGGGAGGGAGCACGAGGATGGAAGACATTGGTAATAAGGGTGTGAAGCAATGCTGGTCCCCACACCAACACGAATCCAAAAACGAAGAACGCAGCAGTGACGACGCTCAAGGTCCCATAAAAGCCTTGCCAGGTCGAGGATAAGATTTGGGAAAGCAAGAAGGGGGAT
>Ga0307517_10004387_pt1 | contig 21687 bp, 24 predicted proteins | sample 23_EM_MG_FD_194515 | JGI IMG/M metagenome (GOLD analysis project Ga0307517, IMG submission 194515) | Populus trichocarpa ectomycorrhiza microbial communities from riparian zone in the Pacific Northwest, United States - 23_EM | ecosystem: Host-associated > Plants > Roots > Unclassified | place... | reverse complement strand
TTTTCCCACAACCATATAATTAGCACAGCAAATACCGGGCAGGTATAGGTATACTTGCGTAGAGGACAGGACAAACGGGTGTAGGAACTTGAAGGCACGTTGAAAGTACTTATGTAATTTGTAGGCCATAATGCTTACATGTTCCAATTTGGCTATTTTTCGTCCACCACATGACTTTTTGGGAACAATTACAGAAACTCAGATAAATGGGAGAAAAATAAATCCGGGGTCAAAAAAGGTCGAGGGGGACAAGACAGGGGACGGACAAATTGAGTAAAGTTCCCGCAGTAATTGTTTTGATGTCACCCAAGGGGGTTCCGGGATCAGAATGCCGGACCGGGGGCTGGTTGGTTGGTTGCCGCTGGAGTCTCGAAAAAAAAAAAATGGACTTCATCAATTTTTGGCCGGATCGAGCTTTGTTGAGCACTAATGTCAATTATATTTCCAGTATATACTACATAGAGCTCAAAAGTACTGAAATACACAAAAAAAAATAGTGAAAATTGCTTGCATGTTCACAAGGGGGCACTGGGATCGAAAAAAAAGACCTGGGGTTGATTTTTTTTGTTAAGGCCATTTTAGCTGGACTAACTAACTAACATAATCAGGCACATGTCTAAATATGGTAATATGACATCATCTTTGTAAGTATGTCACAGTTGATCTCGCCCTCACACTACCCTCTTCCTCCCTCCCACTCAACCTTTGTGCCAGGACACGTCGAAAATGTAGGCGATTGCTTTTACATAGCCTGCTACCTGAATCTTTATATTTTAGATCCCCCACACTTGCGTTCATCGCCAGCCGCCACCACCAGGCCTCTCCCCTGCAACAAGGGATGTAGGCCATTTGTTGGCATTCTCGAAAGGCTCTGCACAGGGATGGGGGTTTAGGGGTGGCATAAGAGAATGCGAGGGGAGACCCATGATGTGGGATACCCCCTAGTTGTGTAAGGAGTCCTTTCTCCTCTCCTCACCCCCACCTGCTGACAACCAAGCTACATTAGGGCCCAAATCAACTACCTACGCACTCCCGGATATGCCACAAATATAGCACCTTGGCAACAAGGCCATACACACCACCACAGACACATGCAGCCATGGCAGTTTGTCTGGTGTGCATGTTACATCACCGCCGAGTCACCGCCTCGACTGGCGTACGGCGGCCAAATGCGAACCAACGCGAGGCCATAAGACCCAACATGGGGTTGAATGCCCAGTGCGAGGCAAACAGCAGGGAAAATGACCCCACCGCAGGTCGATCAACCCAATGCAAGGTTGAATGGCCTCGTTTTTAGCCTGGGTTACTGTCTATTTGAGCTGTACTACAACTTTAGATACTGTATTATGTTCTAATGTAAAATTTGAGGTTGCGAGGCCCTGTTCTGCTGGGGTCAATTTTTTTTTTTCGCTGGAAGCTGGACTAACTAACCAGGTACCAGTATGGGATTCCCAGGCCAGTGCCCCCTTGCATGTTCAATACATGCTGCCAATATGACCCCTAATTTTGCCCTAATTGGTATCCATTTGATTTGGGTATTTACTCCAGTACCTTACTTACCTCCAAATAATGAGCATCATCTTGTGTCTCACATGTGTGGAACTTGAAGAAATTGGGTTTCCAAAGTTTGCCAGTCATTGCGAGGAGGGAAAGGTGATGAAGTGATGTCATAATTACCATATATAGACATGTGCCTGAATCATGTGGGTGGTTGGTTCAGCAAAACTCAGTGAGATAAAAAATTCGACCCTGGGTATTGGATTAAATTTCTGGAACCCCCTTGAGATTATTGGATAGACACTCCAAAATTCCACTCTCTCATTGTTCAATGGTTATTTCAAGCGCTCACCAGTGATGGTATGTGTCCTCAATCTTTTGTCGATTCAGCCTCATTCAGGTAGTACTGAATATGACTTTTATAGTAGGTCCCAGTTATGATATGCCCCCATGGTCGTTCATACACATATTTCTGTGCCTTGTGGATCATCTGGAACACTCAATGTGGACTCTTGAACAAGCCCTTGAAGTGTTTTCACTTTCAACTTGTCTCAACTGGTTTAATGACGAGTCCGAGTCGGCGACTTCAATGAAGATGATCACAATGAATTCTGGTATACCTGCTTCCCAAAGGAACTTTTACACTATCTGGAACGCCAAGTGAGTAACCCCTACAGTCAAACTGAGTTTCAGCTTCAGCTTATCTTGATCAGGAAAATTCTGACCTTTATCACCACTATTTGCGGTGTTACATGGAGCATCTTAACTCTTCCATTTAATAATTGCCCAACTAGAGAGAAATTTCGCTTCATGAGCACTGTTTGGTTTATTCTTCAGAATCCCATCGCATCGCTATGGAGGGGTATTGAAGATACAAGTTGGGAAAAATTATGTGCCAAACTGATTGGTTTCAATGCTGAAGAGATTGATGGAAAGTGCAACTGGTTACTGTCTTATGCGTAACCCAACAGAATACGATGAAGCCCGTGGCACGAGCATGGCTGCTTTACATATTATCTCGCTTGGGTCAATATTCGGACTCCTCGATGAAACTAAAAGGCTTATTCCTGAGCCTATCCTGTCTCATCGGGTTGCCTGTATCGCCATTTCATGCATGTGATACCTACATCATCAGGACCCCCAAAATCCCCCAATGCATGACAATCTTCTTGCCGCCTGGGCAACAAAGTCAAAGCAATTGCCGTGGTTATGGAGGCAGCGGATATGAGTTACCCCTATAGGACGCTGACAGCCAACTGTGGATTACGAGGCGCCTAAATATCCACTTTCCCAGAGCCTCCGACAATCACACGAGAGATTATATTCCGAAGGGATCCAATCGCAGGATTTCTACCAGGGCCGTAACCAGGCGCGACATATATTCTACGTCTGTACTCTCGACCTCCTCTACCACACTCTCCGCACAGCAATGAAGTCTGATGAGCTCACAAAAGCGCTCTCAAAGCCATTTATCCCTTCAATAGCATGTATTCTTTTCCCTCGCCCAACCCTCGCCACATTAAGTGAGTCCAAGAAGCGGTCGGTGCCTATTTGGAGAAGGTAAGTCCGAGAGCTTGTTCAGATTTGAGAATTATTTACCTCACGCTATAATTACCGAAGACTCGAACATGATATTTCAGGAAACGCCCGTCCCGGCATGACAATTGCAGGACAAATCGGGACAAACAAGCGCCCACGGATGCGGCCAAATTTATCAGTAAGGACTTCATTTGTTTTTCTGCTCAAAGATGAGAGGAAATCGGAAATTAAATTGTTCAATAACCAATGCGTCGATTCCAGTACACTATCACCCATAAATTATAGTAACACGCGCTCCTGGGCACCATTGCTACTTGGTAGCGCCCTCGCCGTCTTAAAAGTACCAGCCGGCTTGGCCAGAAGGAGTTGGAATTTTATGACTTACTGGAGATAGAATGTGGGAAGTGTTGGAGATGGCCGATCTGCCAGGCACGACACGATGGGCAGACACAAGGAGGGAGGACGGCGACCAAGCGAGGGCGGGTCGCCGAGCACAGTGGTTGCAATGACGACACAAGCGCGGCGTCGCAAGTGTGGTCAAGAGAAATGTGAAAACGAGTTACAACCTAGTTACAACGTCACAGCGCTTCAGCAGAGGCAGCGCGATTCCCACCGCTGTCTCCGCACCCACTCCCTCCTACCTCTCCATTCATGAGGTCAATACCCTAGCAGGAGGCGGCGTAATTTCCACCGCCGCCCTCGCTGCCCGACGTGGCTGGTACCACCCTGGACCAACCCTCCGCCGCGCACAACCCACCACACCACGAACGAGAGCCTAAATGACATCAATATTCCCCGCTTCCATGTTCTATGATGACTCGGGCCATCAACCCAATCGCCATCCCATCATCAAGTATACTCGTACACCTCTCACTACGTATCATCTCTTCATCCTCGCCCACATCCACTGCGAAACTCCACTAGTCGTACCCTTCCAATAGCATACACCCCATAGCATACACCCCCCATTTCGTACCGCTTCATCAATTGTCCAATTGGAATCCCGTCTCGGAATCAACTATCCTGTACTTCCGGCTCATCCACCACCTGACCAAAGTTGACGGCGACACCGAAGGCTGCGTTATTCACAAGTCTGGTGTTGGGCGTTGGACGTTGAAATTTGAAGGCCCGACAAGTTGGCCCCGAAAGCTCAACCGTTTGCAGGGCCTCTCAACCCCGGGGTCCCACAGCTAAGTACAAACCTAGGGATCGACCTGGAGTACCACATGAAGACGGAATACGGGGGTTCAAGTTTAAATAAAATAGATCATATTAGTACACAGAATAAATGACAGAAACATAACCACATGTACAACGGAATGATCCTCAAAAATGGAACACTCGATGCCCATTTTTATGCCCAAGTTTGTTGTGTTGAAGAATGACCACATCTTGGAACAGCGGTCCGTGGAGATTCTGTAGTTCCACAACACGACGCGTCCTCAGATGCGGGCCCCCTTCCCGTGACATTTGTGCTTTAGTGATCATCAAATTGCAATCATTTAAGTGGAATGATTCCATTGACGACGTGGTAGAACTAGTGGTACAAGACGAGATGCATTTTTGTTTGTTTTAGTTTTATGTAAAGAAAAAAAGGGTCCAAATTGTGCAATTGTTGCTTGCTAGGCGGATCGCCTATGTCGAGCACCGTGCAGTAACTGAGTTATGGATAGTCCGAAATCGAAGGAAAAATAGTCCATAGTCCAGGGAGAAGAAGATAAGAACTACCTAAGGAAGGAAAAGCGACGATGGAGGAGGAGAGTCAAGTGTCACTGTGCCCCCGTCACCGCGATGTGGACACCTGACGAATTTGGACCCTCATTTAGTCCTTGTCGTCCCAGTGGGAGATTGGGTGGCCGATGGCCGAACAGGTATGCTTGAACTCTGGAAATTAGGGAGATGTTGCGTTAGCCATAGAAAACAAAAGAGGCAATATAAAGGGTGTCGACTTACCATCGATGGCACTGTCCACGTTGGTGAATCCTGGAACTTTCTCGTCGCAGAGACACTCAAGGCACTCCTTTGCGCATTTCACGACCTTGTGCGAGCACACGCAGTTGAGGTTCAGGCAGTCATGCTTTATGCAGCAACTCTGTGTACCGTAAAAAAAATTTACTTAGCAGTAGAAGAATAAGAGTGAGGAGAGGGGAACGTACGAGAGAGTCAATGAAACTTTTGCACTTGTGCTTGCACTGGTGGGGGATTATGGCAGGGTCCCAGTGGCTAAACGAACGAGAGAAAAGAGAGAGATGAGGAGGCGGGGTAATGGGTTCAGCGAGAGCTGAAAGATAGGAGAGAGGAAGGTCGGTTATCGGGATGGTACACGAATAGCGGTGAACATACCCGAAGGAAGAGCAAGAAGGACAGAGGTGGCGATGGCGAAGAACTTGAAGGCAACCATTTTGGATTGGTGCAAAGAAGATGGGAAGTTCAAAAGTTGAGTGTGGGTGAACTAAAGAGAGGGATGAAGACTGAAGAGATGACAATTCGAATGGGTTGGTCTTTATACAAAATATGCGACCACTTCATGGATCTCGATTTTGCCATTTTTAAAAAATTGGCTGCATACAATTGAGAGGTTTCCTGGCTGTGTGGTCCGCAGAGGATGCAGCGAGACGTAAATCTATAGAGCGACCGTAAAGGCCAAGGAAATCAAGGAAATTCCGCGTTCAAAGGTTAGGTTGAATGACGAAGGCGCCCAATAGGTTCTACGGCGGGTGGTGTAAGCTGGCTATAACCGGAAAGCGAATGACAGTGCAAGTCTGACAATTTGAGATGATTATCAGCACATTCAGACCTGCTCAGCGATCCTGCTGAGCTATGCCAAGGATTCTTCGAGTTTTTGACTGCGTTCGACCGGTGGATTCCCTATTCAATATTCAATCCCTATCCCACTGTCTACAAGACCGCAGAAGTGAGGCTGGCTGAGGGTGGTTCATTCGTTCCCTGCCAAATATTGAGAGTTTACCCCGTCCCCGCTGCTTTCCACAACAGACGACATCGAAAATTTGAGCATTCTGAACCAGGGCGCTCACAGGGAGGTTTCATCGGGGACTCTTGGTTGGCGAGGGGAACCAGATTCAGAGAGTGACATTAAAGAGGGAGATGTTTGCAGCATAAGTCGGACATAAGTTATACTTTGGCTTTAGCGGGACGCAAGAATGACAGCACAAACCAGCACCTTAAACGCAACATCAAATATCCTCATGCAGGCATCGTATTCAACCGAATACAGCACGCATTCAATGTTGTTCCGTGAACAACTTATCTGGGGTCTGACGTTCTGGTGGACTTTTCGTGATGACGCAGACTTGGACCAGGTGGAAGGCGCTCGTACGTGAAGCATACGTGGAGTGGGGTCATGGCACTCGCAGACGTCGAATTCAAGTTGTCGGCGGGTGCCAAACAGGTCAGAGAACTCGCAGATGTCGAATTCGAGTTGTCGGCGGGTGCCAAAAGGTCCACGAAAGCATTGGTATCATCCGCTCCTCGTTCCAATTCGGAGCTTCCATCTCGCACACAAAATGAAATGGCCAAATGAACCGCCAGCAACTTCAAGTTGGGCATTCAATGAACAATTGAGATCACGTCTGAGAATCGACATGTCAATCTGCCGCACGGTTCGCATCATGGTGACGCCACGCCGTTCATGATCACTCACCATCCTGACTTGTACAGCCTCTTTTAACCTGCAAGGTGACCCCATCCTCTGAGTTGCATATCACCAAAACCACCCGGCCTATCCATTACCTAGGCCACTCGTCACCCAAAGTCTCAGCAGCCTCGTTGACATTATAGACGCGAAGTGCTCGAGCTGAGTCACAACTCTCTTGAGCGAGGAGAATCTTCGAGTTTGGGTTGAGGATGTAGGTTCTTTTGGACTTGTTTGGTTTGTGGTCCATGACGAATCCGCTGGAGGTGCCGCGTACCGATATGGTGCATGGCGGGCGCTTTCGTTAAGTATTTGGGCTGGAAGATTCATAAAGAAGAATGTTACATTAAGGTTTCCGTAAGTTGTAATGATGTATGATACCGCATATGTCGTAGGGCCTACGTGGCGCCTCAATGGGTTTAATCACGCAACGCAAATTTCCGGCGGTCGGGTGTTGAGGTCTGAGAAGGGATGGATTAAGTTGGGAATCTTTAAGGAAAGAGGAGACTGACCCGCTTGGTGTGGGGGCATCGTTTTTGCCTAAATCAACACCGAACTCGCCTCGAATTCGATTGCAAAACATAAGACGAAGACTGGACGAGAGCGACAGATGTCATCTCTTCCAAAGCGCCTTTTCCAAAGTCGCCACCCTCCCGTTGTCCAGGTACCTATAGGGATACATTTCCGATGCCTACAAACGTTTTTTTTTTCGAGAAACCCCCGTCGCTGCGAACTCCAAATTTCATGTGAGGTGGGTTGTGAGCCTTTCTTCCCTCGTCGACTTCCAGTTGGGCAAGTGAGATCTGGGACTCTATTGACGACCAGATGATTTCAACGGCAGGAGGATCTGGGAGTAGATCTTGAGGACTTGGGGGCTCACGGGTTCCTTTTCATCACCAGCGGACAGAGTTGGATATTGTGTTCGAGGAATTTTCACCACCCAAGGGTTTTTGGCGTTGAAGTCTAGATATTGAGGTTGTTGTCCCACATGTTGGACATCGGTTACGAGGTCGAATTTTCCCGTCGTCGTTCTCCATAGATATTAGGATATTATTGGACATTGCGGCGGGAAGGCAAAAAGAGTAGACTCACGGGGAGCCTAAGAAGGACCACAGATATCTGCTCGACAACTTCCGTGACAGCAAACAAGCGATTGGCGCATTACTGAGGAATAATTAATTTTGTTCCTGCGCTGTTCGGGAGTCAATGAGAGTGTATTTTGAGATCGGAGAAGTGCCGTCTCCAAACATCAGCAACGGAGAGAATGTTGGTGCTGGCATCGACAAAAATACTAGCTTGCCAGACGCCATGTTGTGCTCGTCGTTGAAGGGAGGAAAAACCTGTCACACTTGTGACAGATTCAGGATGATCGCGAATTAATTTACAGGCGCCGTGGTCGTCGCGGAGAATAAGTAGTGCTGCTCACTGTCGTCTATAGACCTCATTCACGATCATGGGGGCAGATCCCTTCCTCTCTCCGACAATTCCATATGTGCTCATCCGTCCCCTCGTCAACGAAACCTGGACGAGGACGCCGAGTTCCTTGCGGCCTGTCCGACGTCAGCATTCGAGAGAACGACGTATGGGGAATTAGGGATTTCCTAACGTGGACAAACTCAGCACTTCTCGACCGCCAATACACCGCCTCAAAGTCCCCTACCCTTGCGTACATACCCGCCTCCATTATTCTGTTGTTTCCATTCTTCTTCTCTCCGGCGTTCTCCGTAGTTAGTAACATCCAGTCCGCTTTTGACCATGATCCTTACTCCCCTAATCTGCGTTCAATGGAGCCACCGCTTAGCGAACACTATCGCAGACCATAAAATTTACAAGATCCTGCTTCACCTTAAACCACGGATGAAGTACGCCCCCACTACTTATGTCACCAGAAATCCATACGCGATTTCCCTCTATACTTCCCACGCGCCGTTCCATGGGACAGACGCCGCTTAACTCATTGTATAGCTTGTTCACCCTGAATACATAGCCCTCTTTGAGGTCGCACAGAAGTGTCGTTTGGGATTTCAGAAAGAGAAAGGTGCGTCGGTTGATTTTTATAATCTGCAGCTTTCCCACTTTTTTCCTTCCTTCTGAATCGATTACTCTACACTTATCTCTTTATTGACTGACTCCCCCTGATGTTCCTTTCTCCAGGTTCGAATTCGACGTCAGTGGAGGTAATGCTCTGGGCAAGCTCCTCATTCGCCCTCCTCTTCCCACTAGCTGTAGTTCTCGTTCAGCCATTCATTTTCTACTTCGAATTTTATCAGCTTCCGCATTTTTTAACACTCGCGTACCTATCAACGGACTGAAACTGTTATTTTCTTTATTCAGGTTCTGATGGGTCACAGAGCGGCACGGTACTGCAAGACCATCCCACAAGGTGATATGGATAGGAATTGGGTGGATATAACTGAGGCATTGTAAACCCGCAGCAACGATGATCGCGGTCCGCCTCATGGAGGTCGGGGCCCTGTTGGGGGTCGATTGGAGTCGTAAAGGACAATGGGGTTCAGTACTGAATCCAGTCAGTTGTTCAGAGCGTACTTGTCGATGCGACGTTCCATCATTCCATCGCCCCCGACCTCCACGTTTTTGGCCGCCCTTGTCCAGCCCGACGGTTTGAAGGATAATTCATTCTCGAATTCACGCAACGCCTCTTCCACCGCGTTGGCGAATTTTTGAGCTCATTTGGGGAAGCGTCAACCTCTGAGTTCGACTCATCCCCGCATGATCCTCGTTCACATACCGTTGAAGCTACCCCGTCCCCCATCCAACTGGAGTTGTCTGGAATCGACCAGCGAGGAAAGGCCATTCAGTTCCTAGGCGGCATAATATTGGCGGCCGAGATGAACACAATCTTAGGCAAACGCTAATGATCAATCAAATATATAGAATAACCAATTCCAGGTTTAAAATAGAGGAGCATCGAGTGAGGAGCTTTGTTCATCCATTGTCAGTGGCAGAAAGGTCACATATTTTTATATATCATTTGGAGTTAAAGAGAAGGGTCATCGAGGGCCTTGCGGCGAGGGCCAAAATCGTTAAATCACCTAATCGAATGAATGAACGATTGAAAAATTGTGTTTTTGATCCAATCCAACTGACGATGCTAGCGACACACCAAACCCCGAACTATGGCTGCCCACAGACACGGAGCCCACACTCACGGAGGTGCTGTTGGAGAAGGATATCTTGGACGGCACTCAACAGGTCTGGATAAAATGTGAGGTCAACGAAAAATAGAAATAAAAAATTACAAAGAAAATACATTTGAACTGTTGAGTATCAGTCGCAAATGTATAATGCGTATATATCTGCTTGGTCGACACACTCTGGTTGAGGCTGACGAACCGGTGGAGGAGGTAGTCACATGCGGCGTCGTAGTTGGCCCCTCGCTGGTAGTCTGGGAAGTAGTCTTCGAGTGGCGAGCGCGGCAGTTTCTCAGCAAAGAGGTCGGCATTGTTCAAGAATAGGATCTACGAGGTGATGTGTCAGTATGGAAAACCGAGGAGCAGAGAGAGAGAAGAATGTACAATCGGTGTGTTAGTGAACCACCGTGAATTACATATTGAATCGAATAAACAGAGAGCTTCTTGCATTCGATTCTTATGAGAGGTCGTCAGGACGAAAAAATTGCAACAAGAGCAAAGAACATACCACGGTCTCATCCTCATACAAAACCTGATCGTACTCAGCCAAGCTAACCAAGAGCAAAATCGCGGTAATATTCTCAAAATAATGGATCCACTTCCTGCGCTCGCCCCTGTGTCCACTGACATCCACCAGCTTATACGTCAACTCCCCAACGTTAAATGTTGTCTCCGTCACCCCCCTCGTCTCCGCGGGACAGAGGAGGATATCCTGGTCAGTGGGGAGGTAGAAGGGAGAGGAAATGCGCTCGATCGAGTTGAAGTGGTGCACGACCGACACGTTGATCTGGAACTCCCGAGAGCGCTTCACGGCTTCCTTCACGGCGGGGTCACACCATAGTTCACGGACGGCGTTACCGACCTCGGGCGGAAAAACACCACCTTCGATTCGGGCAGGGAGAGAGAGAATGGTGGCACGGTGGGCATAATTCCGAGGGTCGAGGGCCAGCCCGAGGTGGGGTATCGTGTCAAGGATGGTGCTGGAGAGAATTTTATGAGTTGTCAAGTATTTTACTACTAGCAGGAGACGAACCGCATGGATTGAACGATGTTGGAGAAAATGATTTCCTTGTACGACTCTCGTTCAGAGTCGCTGTATCCGCCGTGATGGACAAGCTTCATCTGCTTCAGAACTGTCGCCTGTGCAAAATGATCAGTAGAGAAGGGTAAATTGATGGAATGCCGCGACGAACCTTGCCCGCTTCTCCAGCTTCCAATAGTAATATCTTAATCTCGTTCTTTGCCGCCAACCTGTCCCTCTGTAGCTGGATATCAATTTCCTCACTTCCTGGAAAAAGAAAGTGAGCGATAGGCGAAATATATGCGGCCAACAAAGAAAACTCGAACTAAACTTACGGGCCTTGGCTGTATCCTTTGTACCCATAGTAGACTGCGCACAACCCATTCCTCGCTGCCTCGTCAACGCTCTTGTCGTGAACTCAAGGCGCTAGACGCGAGAAGGCACAACGGCAGGTAGGGGAGAGGCGCAATGGTGAATGATAACTTTAATAGATGATAGATAATCGATATCCTTTGTCGTCGAAGATTTCCTCGTTTTCCATCCCTACGTAAACGGGAAGAAGTAAGGAACAGGCAGAAAAGAGTGGTGAGCGGCGTGGCGGTTGACGAACAGGAAGCATGTGGGAAAATACGGCGGAGTTCAAAAAAGTACAGAAAGACAATTTTGTAGTACGGCTCGCGATCGCTGCTGCTGTCGAAACCTGTCGAAACAGTCAGGAACAGCCAAGAGCTCGCGCGTGACAGTACGGACTATTTTACATGGCAATATGAGACAGAGTTGCTCTCAGAACAAAAAGCATTTATCATCGGCACCCCCTTGATTGTATTCAACTCCAGCTTGACTGCAGCTTATCGTGGTTATGGATTTGTTATGGATCCATGAGGTATGTCACTGCCATCTTCTCTGTCCATCACTGGTCACCTTCTCTTTTCCCATTGCCGATCATCGCCCGGTAAATAGTAAATACAGGGTGGGCGGTGTTTCCGAAAGGTGGAGTCTTACGAGCTCATGGACGCGTCCTCGGAGCGATTTCGGGTCGCTCAGAACCCAATCCCATCAGCCCGTTGTCTTCCTAACGAGCTTAGAGCCTGAGCTGCAGTGGTATATTTCCAACTTGTATTGGACATGCGAATATTTCTCCTCCAATTCGTGGGGCCGCTCAACATGTATTTCCAAATTCGATATCGAGTACGCACTGCGCAGGTCGCCTCGTCCACCAGGGATCTTCTACCTGGCCCTCTTCCACCGGGGGCGATCGCTGGTGGAAGGGGAGGATGGATTTGAACCGGATGTGGAAAATTCGAGATTGCACTACATAGCTCATGCTGAATTGTAGCCCGGTGAATATGAAAAAAAATGCCATTGAGGTTGAAGGAGGAGGTCGGAAGGGAGGCAGTTCCCGGGTTTGGACAACACGGGGATCACAAGAAGGAACTTTACAGAAGACTGCGAGGTCGACGGTGAGTCATAAGTGGTCAAATCTCTATGTCCTACTAGGTGTACAGTAATACTTATGTATGAGATGAAAAATGAGGGGTACATCATCCAGCGTGTGAGAGAAGGCGGGAAGTGTGTAGCTATCGCATCTGTGAACGCTCTATTGAATCGCGTTAACACACTGGGACGAGGGATTGTAATATAGTTAACCGTTGATACGCGTTACGAATATGGTTGCACTCTTCCTCGACTTATCAATTCGAAAAGGTCCCTATATTCATTCCCTAATGCATAATGCAACCTTTATCTACCAGCTCCAAACACGGCGGATAATAACAAGGAATCCGCGGTTCCTGGAGTCCTACCGGCGGGAAGGGAGGAATTTCAAATTTTCAATATTTTATCGGGTAAACGCGGCTGTTTGCAATGAAGGGATCTTTTTTCGGCGTATATATATTTAGTTCCTTTACCTCGAGGAATTGCGCGAAGGAATAATTACATTTCTCGGCAATTTCGAATTCCATTGGAGAACAGGAGTGGGGCGAGCTGCCGGGCCCGACTTGGGTAATATAAATACCCCACCGACGACTTATCCTAAGCATACCCAATAACTCCTACTATCGATGAGGTTGTGGTCCATTTTTTCGCCATTATTAATGACTCCATTTCAAATAGAGTGCGTCTAACTGGTCCCTGCATTTCACCAGAACTCGTAAGCGCAAGGGTAAAGGGCAAATCCACAAGGCGAGATTTGGAAGGCGTGTTCCGAGTCTGGGAGTTGACGTTTCAGATGTCATGACCTTTCAATATTCAATATCCAATACTCACCTGACCGGAGGTCATCAACAGGGCCGCCATCTTCTAGTTCAAGCCTTGTGCGGAGGTTCTGCCGTTAAAGACCAATAATAGTAGTAGCTAGTACCTATCATTCCCTAAACTCGCCACCTCTAATCCTACCGGCGATATGCTTCCCTGTACAGTTATGAGCGTCGAAGGGTGGGAATCTAGATAGGAAAAAGCTAGCGAATTCCGAGACAGAAAAATTAACTTAAGACCCTCGTAAATGGTTCTTGATCCGCGAAGTGCAGAGTTCCAGGTAGAATATAAAATAGCTTACCTTTACGATCCCTTGTGGGAATAAAAGAAAGAAGTACGCTAAGAGTTGGCAGACATCGAGGAAGAGTTGGTGCTAGCCGTGGTTTCATGCAAGTTGCAAGCCGCCGACAATTATCTGCGGTCATTTGCATATTTACTAACAGAAATTTCCTTGACTTATCACGCCCCTGATTAGGCACATTTAAGATTTCGGACAGTTGATGAACATAAGAATCGAGGTCGGGAATACGCCCTTGTTTAGAAGGCCAATATAAACCAATAATGTGGGAAAAGATAATACTAAAATACATATGATAACTCGGCTCAATGACCTGAGTCATTTAGCCGCTTTCCTGTCCACAGAGACATCCTAGGACCTTCACCCCAGAGCTAAATATACACCGGGCCATGAGCTGACGATGAACTTGCTTCAGCACCTTGTCCAACAGGTTTTCCAGTTGCTCCGTGTTCCTGGCGCAAAAACCTCAAACTGATCTCGAAGGAAACCTGGCCCGCTGGGAGATAGAGGGCGGGCAGCTTTCTCCAAAAGTTGGATCTGATCACTGCGATGGTTCGAAGCACCAACAGAGTTAAATAAACCAAGCTATAGAATCACAAATCAGCATTTAATTCTCGATGAAGTGTCGTAAATAAAGAATAAAGCGGGAGCAGGTATTTTGAGTAGCGGAACTAATATTTTGGAAAAGGACCTACCCAAGAATTCCGCCTAACCCAGCAGCAATCCCAGTCAAAATCTTTGAAACCAACATCCAATATTTACATTTCGGATTGGGTTCGGGAATGTCGTCCCCAGGATATTGGTACCGAGGTCGACACCAGCCGTCCCACAATCCACCGATGAGAGAAGGCACCTGTGTGATAATGCCCGAGGCGAACACGATATCGACGATTAGGTTGATTAACATCGGCAAGTTAACGAGAACATTAATCAAGGAGACAATGAGGGAGACGAACACCTGTTTAGTTCTTCGTCAGAGACGCTGGGCCAGGAGGCCTGAAATACCATACCCAAATTGCGAGTGCTTGAAGTGCATCTCGAGCTCTCCAAGGGTAGCTGGTGAATGGTACTTGTATGTCAATGATGCAGTTCGTGATGAGTAAAGCGACGGTGACGATGGATAGGATAAGAGCAATAATGGTGAAAATTTTCAAATAGGTAGTAGGTGGCCTCTCTGTGCGGAGATTGGGGCAGTCTTCATGTTCGACATGGCTTTCGTCGAGAAGGGGAGCGGATTCAGCCATTTGGTTATTGCAAGGGACGATGGAGTTTCTTGGTTATCTCGGACTCCAAGGAGAGCCTGCGAGAGTTATAGGAATTGTTGGAGATGCGAGGGAGAAATATCAACAGATAGTAATACTAATAGTCACCTGCGGGAATTCAGTATAACCAAGCGTGAAACCTAGACAGTGTGTAACGTATCAGTACCTTTTACACTCATTACTTATCTTATCCATCCCTTATCATCTCGTAGATACATGCCTGTCCAACTCGTTCGCATTCCTTACTGTCTACTTACTTGTTGATTAGTTAGTTGACTAGACCTTTGCCTGGACTCGGAGTATATAAGAGCTACCGCATTATCTACTCTACAGCGAATTCCAGACAGTTGAATCCCGTCATCTTCTGAGTTCCTCTTTGTGTCTATACTGCCATCGTCGTCGCTTCGCTATCGTCACACAATGAGATGTCTTGATTAATATGCCATATGCCATGTTGCCTTCCTGTCATCCACAGCCCACGTTACACTAGGACCCTGCTTTATGCTGTCAGAGGTTCGATCCCAATGCGGACACAGCCATTAACAGTCGGTATGCGGGTCAAGTATTGATATCTTTTGGCGTATTATAAAAGAAATGAGCACGCGCCAACTTGAAGCTTGAAGTGACAAGGAAAAGGTCAATGAGTCAAAGTCTATATGGCGCTGGATCAGGGAAACGTGTCGGATCGGATTAGATTAGAGTACAGTCCGATCGTCAGCCACACAATGATCATCGCTTCTTGCCTCTGTCCACGGTGTCGTGCCCAGCAGTTCTGCCGTCTCCATCGCAACTTCCATAGGAAGTCAGAGATTGATATTGTGGTTTAATAAGTGCATATCGCACTCTAAGTCATGTTTTTTTTTGTCGTTGTGCGGATATTTTTCAATGAATTTTATGTTCGATCGGCCATACGGATGGTTTTGACCAAAAAATTGCCAAAAAATACAAACTGAATCAGTGCGCGTCGGTGAAAACACATAAAATACAGAGTGAAATAACTTCTAACTTTAAATATTATAATCTATTACCGTCCAGTAACCAGTTTTCCCGAAACCCAGAATGTGGAAGGATAGTTCATTTTTCCTTTAAATAATACCTATTGGGAGAGAGATAACGCTTTCTGTTGAGACTTATTTTCGGGTCGAATTACTGAAGAGTCGGTGGCCGCTCACCATCATGAAAGGTGAGTTGTACTCATTTCCATCAGTCCATCTGACCAAGCGGCATTATCTCTGGCCTGGGCACGAATATGAAGAAGTACTCGGCTTGTGAGTATTGAATGTACTATTCTCTCCACCCTAAATGGCATGAGTATTTTCTTTGTGAAGTTTTAGATCCACCGCTTACGGTGACAAGAGGAATTGGTACTCTTCCCGGCCATGGTAATTGAACGTTAATTAGAACTATGGGAGAAGTTAAAGGGGACTCCTAAATCACGGGGTGCGTTTTAATAACGATGATATTAATACATGAGAGGGCTGGCAAGCGTCGTAAGTGACTAAGTCGCCCGTTCATTCCCAGCCCAAAACCTACCGAAGAGATATAAATAATAAATAATGCCTATGTCCAAAATTCAGCGGACTTGGCACCAAATATATCCCAGCGACTTACCATCATGATGCACCGGTTTAATTAGGGTGCTGTTTTCCCCATCTTTATCTGATATTGATAATATGAGCATGCACTGAACCGATCGTCAAAACCGGGATTTCTCACACGCTTGGATGGCAGGTACCAACATGAGCATCAACAACACTACGTTTTCAATCAGAGGAAGGACGACATTGAATGGCATATTCACGCTTACGGGCATCCAAATAAGCAGCATGGCCCAAAGAAAAATAATATCTTGGTTGGCGTATGTCTGGAAACATCCATTGAATCCTGGATAGGGAGGAGCACCGACTACCGTGAAATAAATCAGCCAGGAAAGTCGAGAACTAAATATAAATCTGACGTACATGTGATGGAATTGAAAAATTGGACCAAGATGACGAGACATGAAGCCCGAGCAAGGCTGTAAAGGATCGGAAGAATAATGGACAACCGCTTGTTCCGATTCCACATGGCCCATGTTCGCAGCGTGAGGATCACTGGTAGACGCCAATCAGTACTACTAGAACAAGGGGCTTGGATTAAACTTACTCTCTGATGCAGCGATCCCAATGATGGTAAGTACTGGACACAAATTTAGTTCCTTCTAGGGATGGGTTGACTTTACGAACCTCCATTCGCGTAAGATAGTTTCCAATACGTTTTTTGTGTTATATTTTCCCCGGTTTGAGCTAAGAAATAATAAATATAAAAATATAGGAGAGTCGTTCACACTGACAATATAAAACAAGGCAAATTGTGTCAATAAAGGGCAAGTAGCGCTGAAAGAGGTACAACCCTTTCATGAAATTCCACTTTGATTTCCAAACGAGATCGACCTCCATCCTAAAGGTGAGGATGTAGTCCCAAATAAAAATTGTAGACCCCACGACTGTCGTGATAGTCAGAAGACCTCAGTTTCTTCTCCAATCGCGGAATTGACCTTCAAAATTCTGGGCGGTGATTGGCCCACATGATCAGGTCCGAGTCGGCGGAACGGGGAAGACACGTACTGTCACCAATCTTATAACAAATAATGCGTGGATCAACGATGTCAATTGGTCTTCTCCGTCCATGACCATGTCAGTCGATTATTCTCGAATCTTGGCTAAAACGTGAGCAAGGGGGGAAATAGAGCCCGATGACAAAATACCTCGATCATCGATGACGGGTTTCATGGGGTGTCAAATCCAACTCTAAGCCACCAAATTAAAATAACACCTCTCGCTTTGTTGTTTCTGCTCATCCTGAACGTGTCGCGATTAAGGAAAGGCTGTACAAGAGGAGGGTCACCATGTGGGTTGCGTAACTGAATCAGTGCATGCGGCCCGGGGTGTGATCGGACAACAGGCCTAGACACCGCCACTTTGGCCTCCCATCCTTCTCCCATCACTAGCTCATGGACGCGTCCTCGGCGGCGTCTCATGTTTCTTAGAACCAAACCCTATCAGCCCTTCTTCCATTCCTGATATGAAACAATGGGCAAAGCCTAATGCACCTGCTTCCCGAGCTCCGAAGGCGCCTTGTGTATCTTTGACCTGCAGATACTCTCGTGTCGGATTCTGGCGGGCGCTGTTCAACATCGGGGTGACGTTCATCGTGCATAGGCATGCGCTGGTGGATTTTGTGGAGATGTACGCCCAGGCGGACGAAGGAGAATCGGAAATCACGCAGGCTTCGCCTTCCACTGGGCATAAGCTACCCGGGCCTCTTCCAGCCGGGGAGATCGCCGACGGTGTTGGGGGGGGAAGGACTCTGGACCGGATGTGGAAAATTCGCTGATTCACTACCTGGTTCCGTGGTCTCAGTGGGTCGGCTGTTACGAGGTAATTCAACTCGGAATGTGTCGACGCATTGCAGCGATGTGTACGTATGGCTTCGGATCCTCCTCCGGAGGGGTATCATTTCTTTGTGCTGGATCTTAACCCAGTGAATGTAAAAAAGATGCAGTTATCGTTGAAGGAGAAGAGGGAAATGGGCAAGAACGAGACGGGAATGGGAGGCGGTCTCCGACATCGGTCACGATACGCAAGATACGATCCTGTATCTCGTTGCGGAGGGTGAGGAAAATATCGAGCACGAGGACTCTACTGCAGTTGTCATTGACACGACATTGCGTATGTGGATCTTTGATTTTTACCCTCTGTTGGCACCACACTCACGAATTTCAGAACCTGGGCCAGAAAACAATACTGATAGCACTTCTGAGTTACTCGCAGATCCCGGTTCAGAGGATGATTCCCCTGGATCTCCAATGGTACTCGATGAAATGGAGGACGAGCTGATCAATTCGGATGAATTTCTCTACTTTCCAGCACCAAATCGCATCCAAATCGCTGATAAGCTCATCTCCGATGGCGTTCTTTTGGATGAGGAACAGGTTATTGGGATCTTTCGTGAGTTTCACTTCATCTCAAGCGCCATTTTCAGGCCGCCTCTCTGATTTCATCTTGCCTCTTTAGACGGGCACTGCAGAACACATTGAACGTATTGGTGTTCAGCGCTTTGGATAGGCACTAGGATGGTGGAAGGAGATACACAGGGTTGTTAGCCCATGTAGTCTCGTTCAAAGATCTTTTTTAAGAAACTCACCATGCGTTCATTCGTATCATTCGGGTGCCCGTGACAATTCTGGATCAAATAGAAGACCAGTCGTACAAGAAACGTGGTCATGCTTCTCTTTATCGATACATCTCCGCATAGTAAACACATACGTATTTTCAATCCACAGCTATCCGCGATGGACGGAGGTCATGGATCTATAATTAGACCTACTACATGACAAATTCGTTTGATCGACACGATCACCTCCCAGTTCTCCTTACTACAACTTGCAAACGCCTATAACGAAGTACAACCTATATCGCATCGATGGAACATTTACATTCTCCTTCAGTCGTTTCATCCGTTAAAACTGTTGACTTTGGTCCATTCCTTGATGGCTCCGACAAACAAGGCGTGGCGAATGCGATATTGGACTCGTTCAAATCAATCGGGTTCGTTTACTTGGTGAACCATGGTTTAGACAACGTCAAGATTGCTTCTATGTTCAAATCGGTGCGATCCAATGCATTTGCCTCTCATACCATATTGAAGTCCCATAGGCCGAGAGGCTCTTCTCACAACCGATGGAAGTTAAGCAATTGGCGCCTCATCCGGTTTCGGGGGCTCATCACAGAGGTTTGGGCTAATCCTTTACGTCAAATTTTGCCCAGCATCCATTTTGACTTGCTCTGACGTAGGATACTCAGCTCCGGGGAGAGAGAAGGTTATTCAGCTCAACGACGAAGGTGAAAATGCCAAGGATAATCCACCTGACGTTCAGCGTGATATCAAAGAGAGCTTTGAGGCTGGGCGCGAGGATGATGACGAAATGCCAAATATATGGTATCCTAATGGAATTCTTCCCGGGTTCAAGGAGGAATGCCTAGATTTCTACTGGGTGCGACCAGTATACAATAATCATATACATTGATGTCTGACCATTTCCATAGACGTGCCGTGAGGTTGAGAAGGACATTCTACGAGCGCTCGCTGTAGGATTCAATCTGCCTGAAAATTACCTCCTTCCATTCCATTCCAAGGCTGATAATCAGCTGCGATTGTTGCATTATCCAAGGTATAAATATATTCTCAAATAAAGCGCCATTATATTCAACTCTTTCTCAGTGTTCCAGCGGCAGTCCTCAAAGATGCGAATGCTTCTCGTATCCCTAGTCACTCAGACTTTTGTACATTGACTGTACGTTGCAACGCTTTCCTTTGACATAGGTATTAATGCATCGATTGCTTTCCCACATGGTCAGATATTGGTGCAAGACGATGTGGGCGGATTGGAGGTGGAGGATCCGAATCGGCCAGGAAGTTTTATTGTGCGTTGGCCAGCCTTAACTCTGATTTTAACTACCGACACGATTACCCTTTAGCCAGTCCCACCAGTGCCGGGATCCCTAGTCGTTAACGCGGGAGATTTCCTCATGCGATGTACGTTCGATTTACCGTGTTCTAAGAACTGTCCATGGTGCAAACCATTAATATGTTCAACTCCAGGGTCAAATGATATCATAAAGAGCACTGTCCATCGTGTACGAACACCGCCTTCCTTAGCAAGCGGGGACGGCGAGACAGTCCCATCGCGGTACTCAATCCCATACGTGAGTTCCTTCGTACTTCTGCCATATCAACGTTAATTATATATATCTAGTTTTGTGCTGCGGTAAGTAGTACGTATATTGGATAACTTGGAATGTCACTCACAATTTCCCGGCCGTAGAATTTGGATGTCGTAGTTGACACTATTCCTGGTACTTGGTCTGAGAGCAGGCCAAAGAAATATGCACCGATATCGGTTTGTCCATATCATAATTCTCGTATTGTGGGAGGATTGACAGTTTTTTTTTTTTTGGTTTTCAAGGCTAGGGAGTATATCATGGAGCGGTTAGCAGCCAACTACTGAGGAAAAAGTCTAGAAAAGATGTATGATAGATAGCACGAAGAGGAATGTTACGCGATGAATGTTATAACAGGTGATCGAAATTCACTTACGCTTCGTCCGTTGCATATATGTAGTATACCTTGTGCCGAAGCCACCCACCCGTTTTCCCCTCGAGCTCACTGAGACAAACACAAATCTTATCTCCATCACGCGAACGACGACACTGATTTGATTGAATTATCATGTCAGAGATACCGATCGGACTGGCCTACGGCTACAACTTGGTTGAAGCAGGACCAAGTGAAAATACATCAACGCATTTCGCACCGCGCAGGAGGCTCGGTGTGGAGTATGTTGACAGACCGATCGATCAGATAAGATATTTTATTTTTATGCTCCTTGCACCCAACAAGCCTGCGCTTCCCTGTTCCAGAACGTGATCATTGACTATGTGTGGGATACTGGGGTGGGACAGCCACGAATGTCTTCTGGCTACCGGCTCAACGGTTGAGAAGACTTCCATTCCACCTGTCATCCTTGCACACTAGTCCTTATCCCTTTCTTCAGCCCCCAAAGCCGCGAGGCCATTTGATCTAGCCGAATTAGAAACAAATCTTGGGAGTGACAGACTGACCATGGCATGATAATTTGAACCGAGATGAACCGCCATCGAGCATGAAGAATTCTTATTAAGGAATTTACCCATAAAAGGGGCGCTGCATCTAGCGGTAGGAAATTCAAGAATGACCTCTTGACGTTACTTATATTGGATGAGCTCCAAGTCATCCACTTTGCGAAAGAATCGCTTGGACTTTGGAAAGGACTCAGGCTGTTGGCCTTAGACTGGTAGCCAATCTATCTATGACAATTGAAGGAGAGACGGATTGCCGATAGACAGTTTATCCGGTTTGGATTTCATAATGCCAAGCGATCAAAAACAACAACAACTATGTTTCTTATCAAGAGGTGTGCACCGGCAATTGCC
>Ga0307517_10004386_pt1 | contig 21688 bp, 15 predicted proteins | sample 23_EM_MG_FD_194515 | JGI IMG/M metagenome (GOLD analysis project Ga0307517, IMG submission 194515) | Populus trichocarpa ectomycorrhiza microbial communities from riparian zone in the Pacific Northwest, United States - 23_EM | ecosystem: Host-associated > Plants > Roots > Unclassified | place... | reverse complement strand
CGGCGGTGAGCTGCATCTCCTGGAAGATGCGCTCCCATTCCGGGATCTTCGGCGCGGCGCGCACGCGCTCGAGCTGCTGCGCGAAGGCCTGCGACGGCGCATCGTTCGCCAGCGCCGGCGCACGCCAGGCGCTGCGGCGCGGCGGCAGATCGCCGGTGAGGGCGTGGAAGCGCTGCATCGTCTCCGTCTCGCTGAGGAACGCGATCAGCTGCCACGCCGCGTCCTTGCGCGTCGACGCCTTGAACATCACCAGGCTGGAGCCGCCGGCGGCCGACACGCCCGGGCCGTCGGGGCCGGGCAGCGGCGCCGCGGCCCAGTCGTTCTGGCGTTCGGGCGGCAGGCGGCGCCGGAACTCGCCGATGTTCCACGGGCCCGTGACGTAGAACGCGAACAGGCCGCGAGCGAACTCGTCCCAGACGTTCGAGACCTGCGTGTTGGTCATCAACGGCGCGAGGCCGTCGTGGAAGATGCCGGCGTAGAAATCGAGCGCGCGCCGGAACGGCGGCTGGGAGAACGCGCCGCGTGTGTCGTCGTCCCGAAGCAGCGCGCCCTGCTGCAACGCGAACGCGAACAGCGGATCGGGCTCGTTCAGCGGCAACAGCGCACCGTATTGACGGTCGGCGGGCCCACCGCCGCGTTGCTTGATCGCCTGCATCGCCACGCGCCACTCGGCCCAGGTCGTCGGGGCGTGCGTGTGGCCGGCGGCGCGCAGCAGGTCACTGCGGTAGAAGATCAGCCGCGTGTCCACGTACCACGGCAAGCCGAGCAGGCGCGTACCGCCGCCAGGGGCCGGCATCAGGTTGGTGTCGAGGATGCCGGCGAAGTAGTCGTCGCGCGGGATGCCCGCCGCGTTGATGCGGCCGTCGAGCGGCTCCAGCGCGTCGAGCGCGCTGAACTCGGGCAACCAGGTGTTGCCGAGCTGGCACAGGTCCGGCAGCGCGTCACCGGCATAGGCGGTCAGCAACTTCTCGTGCGCCGCAGTCCACGGCAGCTGCTGCACGCGCACCTGCACGTTCGGGTAGCGCGCATGAAACGCCGGCAGCAACTCGGCGACGACCTCGGCCTCGCGGCCCATGGCCCAGAAGTCGAGCGACTTCGAGGCGTCGGTGCCACGGCGGCTGCAACCCGCACCCACCCCCGCGACCGCGAGCACGCCGCAACCGAGCCGGCGCAACGCGCGACGTCGCGTGGTGGCGCGATCGACCGGGGCGGTGCGCAGCGGCATCAGCTCGCCTTGGTGTTGTCGAGCCAGCCGCCGCTGAAGCCGGCCCGCGCGAGGCCGCGGCGGATCGGCGCGCAGTTGCGCATGTCGTCCCAGACCAGGCCGTTGCGGTAGTTCCCGATCATCGCGAGGATGGGCCCCTGGTCGATGCCGAGGTAGTCGCGCGCGACCCAGCCGAACGCCGGGTCGACGCGGCCGTCGGCGAGCTTGGCCTCGACCGCGGTGAAGCTGCGGTTGAACGAGTCCAGGAACCCGAATCTCGAATAGATGTGCTGGCCGTAGCGCGCGTGCATTTCCTCGATCGCCGGGATCACGATCTCGGGAGCGAACGGCAGCGACGACAGCGCAGCAGTCGGCGCGATCGTGCCATCGTCGATGGTGTGCACGCGCCCGGCGCCGCGCGCCGAGTAGTCGAGAAAAGAGCGCATGCGGCCGGAGCGGTCGAGCTGGCGCATCGACCCGGGGCCGTCGCAGGCGGTGAACCCCCAGACATTGGCGCCGTACTCGAACCAGCCGTTCGGGTTGGCGATCGCGTAGGCGCGCTGCGCGTAGACGGCGCGGCGGCTGTTCTCGAAATAGTCGATGTTGCGCTGGCGCATGGTGGCATCCTGGATGCCGCGAAAGTCGATCCACATGTGCGAATACTGGTGGCCGAACAGCGGCGCGAAACTCAGGTGCTCGTAGCCCATGAAGCGGCCCCAGGCGCCGCGGTAGCTCTCCGTCCAGGCGCTCCACGCGCCCTCCTCGATCGGGTGGGTGGGCGAGCCGAGCGCGAGCAGCACCACCAGCATCGCCTCGTTGTAGCCCTGCCAGTCGTGCGGGATGAAGGCGGTCTCGGGGCTCCAGCCCATGCTGACGAACTGGCCGCGCACCTGCGCCCACTTCCAGTCGATGCGCCAGTAGATCGCATCGACAGCCGTGCGGATCTCGACCTCGTCCGGATGCGGCGAGTCGAAGTAGGCCTGCGCGTGCAGCATGCCGCCGAGCAGCAGCGCGGTGTCCACCGTCGAGAGCTCGGAACGGCCGGCGCGCAAGCCGGTCTTCATGTCGAGGAAATGGTAGAAGAATCCCTTGTAGCCGGACACGCCGCGCCGATCCTGGCCCTGCGGTGCCGTGCGGAAGAAGCGCACCGTCGCGAGGACCCGCGCCCGCCCCTGCTCGCGCGTGATGAAGCCGCGGTCGACGCCGATCACGTAGGCAGTGAGTGCCATGCCGATCGCGGCGATGCTGGCGGGCGACGGGCTCGGGTGACGGTCCGGCACCATGCCGTTGGTCGGGTTGCCGGTGGCCCAGAAGAAGTCGAAGGTGCGGTACTCGATGTCGTCGAACAGCGTCGGCAGCGCCGGCTTCGACGCCGTCGGCGGCTCGGCCGGCTGCGCTGCGTTCGAGGCCGCGTCGGCCGCGGACGTGTCGTAGACCGGATTGCGCTGGAACTCGGCGCAGCCTGCGAACGCGCCGAGAACCGCAGAGGCGCCACCGAGCAGCAGCCGGCGTCGTGTGAAATCGGTCATGGGGGGATTCTTGCCATAAATTCGGGCGAGCGCCAAATGGCCGCTCGCCCGAATCAGGATGGACCCGAACGTCGGGCCCGCGCGTCAGAATGCGTAACGCATCGACAGCTTCAGGGTGCGCATCGGGCTCGCGATGTCGTTGGGCACGCCCAGGTGGGCGTTGTCGCCGCCCAGGTAGTTGGCGGTGCCGGGGCCGCCGGCCGACTCGTCCCAGCCCTTGTAGTTGGTCGTGTTGAACAGGTTGATGACGTCGACACGGAAGGTCAGCTGACCAATGCCAAGCGGCACGTCCTTCGCGATCGTTAGGTCGAACTGGCGAAAGGTCGGCGTGTCGCCCTTCTGTGACACACAGCCCAACCTTCCGCCGGTGGTGTCGCCCCCCTTCGTGCAGTCGTTGATGCGATAGGGCAACCCCGAACCGAGTGTCATCTTGCCCGAGATCAACAGGCCCCATGGCAGGATGCGGTCGGTCACCGCGGTCGCGACGATGCGGTGACGTTCCACATCCTTGGATGGGTTGTATCCCGAGGTCGAACGGCCGTAGGTCCAGTTGAAGATGTCGTCTGTCCACTCCTTGTTCGTCGTCTTGCCGTCGGTGTAGGTGTAGGTCGCGGCCGCGCCCCAGCCCGACGACTTGGTGTACGGCTTGTCCATCTTGAAGTACACCGAGCTCGTCTTGGTCTGCGTGATGAAGTCACCGAGCACGACGGTGCCATAGCCAGCGGGCCCGCCCCACAGCGGGTCGATCGGCGACTGGTTGCCCCAGCCGCCTTGCGGGTCGCGGTTGCCGCCGAACCAGTTGAACTGGTTGTGGCCGCGCGCATAGCTGTAGCCGACCTCGCCGTTCCATCCCCACAGGCCCTTGCGCAAACCGAGGCTGAGCTGGTCCGTGTACGGCATCTTGTGGTCGTTCTTGATGAGCCAGATCTCGCCGCCCGCCACCTGGTTCTTCTGCACCTCGTCGAGCATGTGATTTGCGATCGTGCGGTCGTAGGCGCGCCCGAAGCCGCCGAACACCACCGCATCCTGATCGCCGTTGATGTCGTACGAGAAGCCGATGCGCGGCTGGAACGCACCCTTGAACGTCTCGCGATTCGAGCCGGTGCTGATGTAGTCGCTGATGTTGATTCCACCTTTGGCCAGCGACTGGTCGTAGGTCTGGCCCGCGGCGACCGGAATACCCGGCGGCGACGCGCCGCGGCCGGGGGACAGGCCGGTCGCCGGGTCACGCGGCTCGGGCGAGAACAGCGCAGCGACGCGATCGGCCGGCGTCACGTACTTGTTGTTCAGCATGTTGGTCTCGTAATCCCAGCGCACGCCGAGGTTCAATTCGAGCTTGCTGGTGACGGCCCAGTCGTCCTGGAAGTACAGACCGATCTGCTTGTTCTTGTAGGTCAGCGACACGCCAGGCTCGGCGCGCAGGAGGTGGCAGGACGGGGTATCGGTGACGCTGCCGGCTGGCGCCCCCGACGCGCTGCCCGCGACCGTCGTGCAGTTGCCCGTCGCGGCGTCGTAGTACGGCAGACCGGTGGCGTTGTTCAGGATCGACTCGATGATGTCGACGCTGCGTGGCGTGCCGGACAGATCGAAGGTCACGTCCTTCACCTTGAAGCCGGCCTTCATCGTGTGGCGCAACATGCCGGTGTAGGTCAGATCCTCCTGGAAGCTCCAGGCCTTCTGACGGCGGTCCTGAGCGTCCGGCGAGCCACCGGTCCACAGGAAATCGGACGAACCGGCGAGCACGTTGTCCTGCGAGACCTTGTATTTCAGGAACGGATCGGTCGCGGCCGAATGCGGGTTCCAGTGGTAGTCCTCGTAGCCGATGCGCGCCTCGTTGAAGAAGTCGCCATGCGACCACTCGTGCTTCAGGTCGATGCGGGTCTCGTCGTTGATCCGGTTCTTGTCGTTGCCCGGCAGGCTGACGGTCGCGCTCTCGGGCACCTTGTCCGTTTCGCGGCGGATCTTGGTGGTCAGGATCAGCTTGTGCTCGTCCGAGATCGACAGGTCGAGCTTGCCGAGCAGCAGGTCTTCCTTGAACTTGTCGACCGTCGAGCCCTGCTGGGCGATCAGCGACGGAAACAGACCCGCTGACTTGTCGACCAGATCGGTGCGCTGCGCGATCACAGAGCGCGAGTCGTTGATGTCCTTGCCCTCGTAGGCGAGGAAGAAGTGCGCGGTGTCCTTCTTGATCGGGCCGCCGATGCTGAAGCCGTATTGGTAGGTCGTGGCCGCCTGGCGATCGACACCTTGCGCCTTCGCGTCCTTCTCGAACGGCGAATACGCACGCCAGCTCGTGCCGGTGCGGTCGATGAACACGTCGCCGTGGAACTCGTTGGTGCCCGACTTCGTGACCGCGGTGATCGCGGTGCTGCTGACCTGGTCGAACTCGGCCTTGTAGTTCGACGACAGCACCTTGTATTCGCCGATCGCCGATTGCGGGAACGGGTTGCCGCGGCTCGATTCGAGCCCCGCGAGACCGCCACGCAGGATGTAGTTCTTCTGCCCGACGCCGTCGATGAACACGTTCGTGTTGTCACGGTTCTGCGCGCCGCCGCGCAGCGTGACCTGGCCCGTCTTCGGATCGGTGTCCAAGCGCACGCCGGGTGCGAGGTCGGCAAAGGCGAGGAAGTTGCGGCTGTTCTGCGGTAGCGACTCGATCTGCTTCGGTGTCACGTTGGTGCCGACCTCCGAAGTCTTGCGGTCCCGAGTCGTGCTGCCGACGACCGTCACGGTACCCAGCTGCGCCGCGCCCGCGCGCGCCAGCGGCAGGTCGAGGTCGACCGTCTGGCCGACCAGCACGGTCAAGTCCAGTGTCTGCGGCGCGAAGTCGGGCGCGGTGATCGCGATCTTGTAGCTGCCGGGCGCCAGGCCCACGAGCACGTAGCTGCCGTCGGCCCGGCTCGTCGTGCGCGTCACTTGCCCGGTGGCGGTATTCGTCGCGGTGATGGTCGCGCCTGGCTGGGCCTTCGCTTCGGCGGTGACGGCGCCGCGCACGGTCGCGCTGCTGAGCTGCGCCGTCGCAGGCAGCGCAAGCGCGAGCAGCGCGGCGGCCGCGAGGGCGCGGATCTGGAATCGAGAGTCTTGTCTCATGGTCGGCCTCTGTCAGTTGAGAGCTCTGTGGTGAAGGAACACACACGTGCATGACGACAACGAACCATCGTCACGCCGTGGGCGGGGGTCGAAGCGAGGGAGCGATCGGTGCAGGCGTGGCAGTGGACTGGCGCACGATCAGGTCGGCGCGCAGGGTCTGGTGCTGTGCGCTGACGCGCCCGGGTTCTTCGATGTCCGAGGCGAGTCGCTCGAGCGCGAGTCCGCCGAGTTCGGTGATGCGCGCACGCACGGTCGTCAGTGTGGGGTTCATGTAGCGGCTGATCGGGATGTCGTCGAAGCCGGCGAGCGCGATGTGCTGCGGCACCTGCAGGCCAGCCTCGTTCAGCGCCGACAGGCAGCCGATCGCCATCGCGTCGTTGCTCGCGAACACCGCGCTGGGCCGGTCGATGAGGGCCACGACCTGGCTGCCGGCACGAAAGCCCGACTCCTGCGTGAAGTCGCCCTGCAACACGCGTTCGCCGATGCCGGGCAGCAGATCGGCGATCGCGGCGCGGTAGCCGCGCAGCCGCTCCTGTGCTTCGAAATTGCTCTCGGGCCCGGCGACGAACGCGATGTCGCGGTGGCCGCGCTCGACCAGGTGCTGCACCATCGCGTACGCGCCGCCGTTGTTGTCGACCGCGAACGAGGAGTGCCTGCCGCCGGCGACACGCGTGTTCATCAACACCGCGGGTAAATCGTCAGACACATTGCCCCACAGGAAATCGGCGTTGACGTGCGGCGACATCACGAGCAGCCCGTCGACCCGGCCGTTCATCGCGCGCAGCGCCGCGGCGGCTTCGGCGGCGTCGCCGTGCGAGCTCGACACCAGCAGGTGCAGGCCGCGCGCGCGCGCCGCGAGGTCGATGCCGCGGATCAGCTCCGAGAAGTACTCGCCGTGCAGATCCGGCAGCAGCGCGCCGACCGTGTGGGTGCGCCGCGTGATCATGCTTCGCGCGGCGCTCGACGGCACGAAGCGCAGCTGCGCGACCACGCCCATCACATGCGCGCGTGTCTGCGCGGTCACGTTCGCATGGCCGTTCAGCGCACGCGACACCGTGGCGACGGAGACCCCGGCCACCCGCGCGACATCCTTGATCGTGGTGGCCATGCGTGTCGTCGCGTCAGCTCACTCGTTGTGGTCGAGCGCCGTGCCGTTCGACGCGATCACGCTGGCGTAGAAGTGCGCGCTGTCTTTCAGCGTGCGCTCCTGGGTGTCGAAGTTGACGTGCACCAGGCCGAAGCGCTTCGAGTAGCCAAGCGACCACTCGAGGTTGTCCATCAGCGACCACGCGCAGTAGCCGCGCAGGTCCACGCCCTGCTCGATCGCGTCATGGATCGCGCGCAGGTGGTTGCGGTAGTAGTCCAGCCGCAGCGGGTCGCTGATGCGGCCCTCGGTGGCCTTCGGCGGGTCGTAGAACGCCGCGCCGTTCTCGGTCACGTACTGCGGGATGTCGCCGTAGCGCTGCTTCAGCCAGGTCAGGATCTCGGTCAGGCCTTGCGGATGAACTTCCCAGCCGGTGTCGGTGTAGGTCGATTGCGACTGCGGCACCACCGCGGTCTTGACCGGCCACGCGCTCTCTTCGTGGCGGATCATGTCGCGCATGTAGTAGTTGATGCCAACGAAGTCGATCTTCTGGCCGATCAGCGCGTGGTCCTCGGCCGGCCACTGCGGCCAGGCCTCGCCGAAGATCTCGGTCATCTCGTCGGGGTACTTGCCAAGAAACACCGGGTCGAGGTATTGGCGGTTCATGTAGGCGTCGGCACGCCGCGTCGCCGCCACGTCCTCGGGCTTGTTCGTGGCCGCGTGCTTGGGCGCGAGGTTCACGACCAGGCCGATCTCGTGCTGGCCGAGTGCGCGGTAGGCCTGCACCGCCTTGCCGTGCGCGCGCAACAACTGGTGCGAGGCAATCGGCGCCTCGAAGCGGTTCTTGTGGCCGGGCGCGAGCAGGCCGTGCAGGTAGCCACCGTCGCTCACGACCCAGGGTTCGTTCAGCGTGGCCCACTTCTTCACGCGGCCGTCGAGGCGGCGGTACATCACGCTCGCGTAGTCGGCGAACCAGTCGGCCACGTCCGGGTTGAGCCAGCCGCCACGGTCGTCGAGCGCAGCCGGCAGGTCCCAGTGATACAGCGTCGCCATCGGTTCGATGCCGTTGTCGAGCAGCGTGTCGACGAGGCGCTCGTAGAAGCCCAAGCCTCTTTCGTTCACGCGGCCGCGGCCCTCGGGCAGGACGCGACCCCAGGCGATGCTGAAGCGGTAGGCCGTGAGGCCGAGGCGCTTCATCATCAACACGTCGTCCTGCATGCGGTTGTAGTGGTCGCAGGCTACGTCACCGGTGTCGCCGTTTTTCACCAGCCCGGGCGTGCGAACGAAACGGTGCCAGATGCTCGGGCCCGCGCCGTGGGCGAGCGGCGAACCTTCGATCTGATAGGCCGAGGTCGCAGCGCCCCAGAGAAAGCGTTCGGGAAATTGGTAGGTCTTCATTACAGCGCGACGCTTCGAGGTGGATTGATTGATGTAAACGTTATCAGGCCGCGCAAAACGCCCGCATTGGGGTTAGTGCCGTGTGAAGGAAAGTCCACAAAAAGTGCGCATCTGTAATAAACGTGCGCAAAAAAGCCGCCTCGCGGCGGCTTCGGGTGGATACGGGTCTGTCAGCGCGCCGCCACCGGCGCCGCCGCCATCGCAAGCAGCCGTTCGACACGCTCCTCGGTCGACGGGTGGGTCGAGAACATGCCGCGCAGCCCACCGCCCGACAGCGGATTCATGATCATCATCTGCGCGGTCTCGGGATGACGTTCGGCCGTCTCCAGCGGAATACCTTGGGCGGCGCGGTGGATCTTCTGCAGCGCGCTGGCCAGCGCACGCGGGTCTCCCGAGATCTCCGCGCCACCGCGGTCGGCCTCGAATTCGCGGGCGCGGCTGATCGCCATCTGGATCAGGCTCGCGGCAATCGGCGCCAGGATCATCACGAGGATGCCAACGACCGGGTTCGTCGAACGGCCCTCGCTGTCGCGCCCGCCGAAGAACATCGCGAAGTTGGCCAGCATCGAGATCGCACCGGCCATCGTCGCGCTGATGGTGCTGATCAGGATGTCGCGGTGCCGCACGTGTGCGAGTTCATGCGCCATCACGCCGCGCAACTCACGCTCGGTGAGCACGCGCAGGATGCCAGTGGTTGCTGCGACCGCGGCGTGCTCGGGGTTGCGACCGGTGGCGAACGCGTTCGGCGCGTCCTCCTCGATCAGGTAGACCTTGGGCATCGGCAGCTGGGCGTTGTGCGCGAGCTCCTGGATCATGCGGTAGAACTGCGGCGCGGAGGTCTCGTCGACCTGTTTCGCGTTGTACATCTTCAGTACCAGCGCGTCCGAGAACCAGTAGCTGAAGAAGTTCATCCCGAGCGCGATGACCAGCGCCAGCATCATGCCCTGGCGTCCGCCGAGCAGCGAGCCGATCGCCATGAAGAGCGCGGTGATCGTGGCCATCAGGACCGCGGTCTTCAGCAGGTTGAACATCGAGGAGCCTCCGAATTGAACAGGAGCCCGGTAGATGCGGCCTGCGCAAGACAGTTCAACGGCCGTGCGGTTCGAACACCATGCCGGGCACGATCGGCTTGCCTTGCAAGAAGGCCGCCGCCGCCAGGCGTTTGCCGCCCGCGCGCTGCAGCTGACTGAGCTGGAGCGCGCCGTCGCCGCAGGCGACCGTGACGCCATGCTCATCCGCGCCGAGCACCGCCCCGGGCGCGCCGCGGCCCGGCACGACGCGGCCACGCCAGCACTTGATGGCCTCGCCGCCCAGCATGGCGGCAGCGCCGGGGAAGGGGTCGAATGCACGCAGCCGGCGCTCGATCACGTCGGCCGGTTCGCGCCAGTCGATCGTGGCCTCCGCCTTGTCGATCTTGTGCGCGTAGCTGACACCGTCTAGCGGCTGGGCGCGGCGCGCGAGGCTGCCGCAGGCGGCGAGCTCGAGGGCTTCGACGATCATCCGTCCGCCGAGGGCGGCGAGCCGGTCGTGCAAGCTCGCGGTGGTGTCGTCGGCGGCAATGGCGATCGGCTCGACGAGCAGCATGTCGCCGGTGTCCAGTCCGGCGTCCATCTGCATGATGGTGATGCCGGTGCTTGTGTCGCCGGCCTCGATCGCGCGGTGGATCGGCGCGGCGCCGCGCCAGCGCGGCAGCAGCGAAGCATGGATGTTCAGGCAGCCCAGCCGCGGCAGTTCGAGCACCCACTGCGGCAGGATCAGGCCGTAGGCCGCAACCACCAGCACATCGGGCTGCGCCGCCTCGAGCGCCGCCAGCCCAAGAACGGCCTCGTCGGGGAACTTGCCATCCAGCCGCAGGCTGGGCGGCTGGGCGATCGGGATGCCGTGCGCCTGCGCGAAGGCCTTCACCGGCGACGCGTGCAGCTTCATGCCTCGCCCGGCCGGCCGATCCGGCTGGGTCAGCACCAGCGGAATGCGAAAACCGGCGCGGTGCAGCGCCACCAACGCGGTCTCGGCGAATTCGGGCGTGCCGGCGAAGGCGACCTTCATCGCGGCTCAGCCCCGCTCGTCTTCGCGCGACTTCTTCAGCATTTTGGTCTTGATGCGGTCACGCTTGAGCTGGCTCAGGTACTCGACGAAGACCTTGCCCACCAGGTGATCCATCTCGTGCTGCACGCAGATCGACAGCAGGCCCTCGGCCTCGAACTCCTGCGGCTTGCCATGGCGATCGAGCGAGCGCACCGTCACTTTCGCGTGGCGCGAGACCTTGTCGTAGATCGCCGGGACCGAGAGGCAGCCCTCGTCGGCAAACGTCATTTCCTCGCTGCGCGCGACGATCTCGGGGTTGATCAGCACGCGCGGGTCGTCGCGCGCGTCGGAAGTGTCCATCACGATCACGCGTTCGTGCACGTCCACCTGCGTCGCGGCCAGGCCCACGCCGTCGGCGGCATACATGCTCTCGAGCATGTCGGCCACGAGTTGCTGGATGCGGGCGTCGACCTGGGCGACCGGCTTGGCGACGGTGTGCAGGCGCGGGTCGGGGTAGCGCAGGATGTGAAGCTTGGCCATGGTCATGAATTGGAACGTGCAGCGGCGCAGATGCCGGAGGGGGCGTTGTGATAGTGCAACATCGAGGATGTGGAGCGGGCGCGACACGTGCGTCCGTGACAGGTCTCACACGTGGCGCGTCGCCGGGTCACTTTCGTTGCGATATCAATGGTTTAGAGGCAGAATCTGTGAAACTGATTGAGGATTTTCGCCGAACTGCGACCGGCCTGGCGCATTTGGCTCAGTAACCCCATCGCACAAGCCGACAAGGCAAGTGTGTCCTCCGAGAGATTCCCACATGACCCGTCGTGATCGATCCGCTTCTCACATGCGCCGGGCCGCCGGTGCCTTGTCCAAAGGCATCGTGGGCTTGGCCGCGTTCGGTGCGCTCGGATGGTCCGCCGCGGCCTCGGCGGCCGATTTCCCGATCACCACGCAGCAGCGCGGCACGGCCCAGAAAGTCGCCCAGGACGGGGTGCCCTTGTCCGAGCTGGCGCCGAACGCGCCCGACTCCTACACCGTGAAGTCGCACGACACGCTGTGGGCGGTCTCCAAGCTGTTCCTGAAGAGCCCGTGGCGCTGGCCTGAGCTCTGGGGCATGAACATGGAGCAGATCCGCAACCCGCACCTGATCTACCCGGGCCAGGTGCTGTACCTCGACAAGACCGGCGGGCGCGCGCGCCTGCGCATGGGGCAGCAGCTGGGGCCGGACGGCACCGGCAAGCTCTCGCCGCGCATCCGGTCGTCGGGTGTCGGTGACGGCGCGCTGGCGTCGATCCCGTTCAACCTGATCGAGCCCTTCCTGACCGAAGCGGTGATCTTCCAGACCAACGAGCTGGAGCAATCGCCGCGCATCGTCGCGACCCAGGCCGGGCGCGTGCTGCTGTCGCGTGGCGACCTCGCCTATGTGCGCGGCGACCTGACCGGCAACGAGTACCGCATCTTCCGCGAGCCCAAGCCGCTGCTCGACCCGACGACGCGCGAGGTGCTGGGTTACGAGGCCACCTATGTGGGCGCGGCCGAGTACACGCGCCAGGGCGAGACCCGCGTCGATGCGAAAGGCAAGTCCGAGATCGTGCCGGCCACGTTCACCGTCACCAACATCAAGCAGGAAGCCAACGTCGGCGATCGGCTCGCATTGGTGCCGTCGCGCGAGTTCACCAACTACTCGCCGCACGCGCCGCAAGGTCCGATGGACGGCCAGATCGTCTCGATCTACGGCGACGGCCTGACCGCCGGGCAAAACCAGATCGTCGCGCTCAACCGCGGTTCGGCCCAGGGCATGGAGCGTGGCCACGTGTTGGCGCTGTTGACCAATGGCGACCGCGTCACCGACCGCACCGACCCCAGCCGCCCGGTCATCAAGCTGCCGGACGAGCGGCACGGACTGCTGTTCGTGTTCCGCGTGTTCGATCGCATGTCGTATGCGTTGATCCTGTCGGTGAAGGACCCGGTGCAGGCCGGCGATCGTTTCACGCAGCCCTGAAGCTAAAGCCCCGTCACTGGCCTTAGCCACCGTCGCCGCGGTGATCGACCGCCACGAACTGGGCGCGTGGCTGCGCCTGATGGAAACACCGCAGCTCGGGCGCGAGTCCGCCCGCAAGCTGCTGGCCGCCTTCGGATCGCCCGAGGCAGCGATCGCAGCGACGACCGCGGCGCGCGCCGAGGTCGTCGGTTTGCTCCAGGGCGCCGCGCTGGCCCAGGCGCCGGACAGGCTGGCGCCGCTGGCCGAGGCCACACTCGCCTGGCTGCTGGCCGACACGCCCGCGCCACGCAATGTCATCACGCTGGGCGATCCGCGTTACCCGAACAGCCTGCTCGAGTCACCGGATCCGCCGCTGATGCTTTACGTCGAAGGCCGGGTCGAGCTCCTCGCCGCCCCGGCGCTCGCGATCGTCGGCAGCCGAAGCCCGACACCGCAAGGCGCCGACAACGCGCACATCTTTGCCAGCCACCTCAGCCACGGTGGGCTCACGATCGTCTCGGGTCTGGCGATGGGCGTCGACGCAGCAGCGCACACGGGCGCCCTGGAAGGGGCGGCCAGCACGATCGCGGTGGTCGGCACCGGCCTCGACCAGATCTACCCCAAACGCAATCTCGCGCTGGGCAAGCGCATAGCCGGCAGTGGCCTGATCGTGAGCGAGTACTCGCTCGGAATGCTCCCGCTGGCGGCCAACTTTCCGCGCCGCAACCGCATCATCGCCGGGCTGGCGCGCGGCACGCTGGTCGTGGAAGCCGCGCTGCAGTCGGGCTCGCTGATCACGGCACGGATGGCGAACGAGGCCGGGCGCGAGGTCTTCGCGATCCCCGGCTCGATCCATTCGCCGCAGTCGCGCGGCTGCCACGCGCTGATCAAGCAGGGCGCGAAGCTGGTCGAGACGGCGCAGGACATCCTGGACGAGCTGCGCTGGCCCGGCAGCACCCCGCCCGCCGGAACCGATGAGGCGCCGGACGCCGGTGATCCGCTGCTGGCGGCGCTGGGTTTCGACCCGGTCACGCTCGATGCGCTCGTCGCCCGCACCGGGGCGTCGGCCGCGGAGCTGAGCGTGCGCCTGCTCGATCTCGAGCTGGACGGACAAGTCGCACGTTTACCAGGGCAATTGTTCCAGCGCGTGACGCGTGGCTGAAGGCGCTGCGGTATAGTGAACTCATGTTCGATGTGCTCGTGTACCTGTACGAAAACTACTGGCGGCCCGATGCCTGCCCAGACCACGATCAGCTGACCCGCAAGCTGTCGTCGGTCGGATTCGAATCGGACGAAATCCAGGAAGCCCTGACGTGGCTCGACGGCGTCGCCACCGCGGCGCAGTCGTATGTCGGCGAACAATCGGTGAGCAGCCTGCGCGTGTACTCCCCCGCAGAGCAGGAGCACCTGGGCGAGCCCTCGATCGGCTTCATCAGCTTCCTCGAATCGGCCGGCGTGCTGCCGCCGCCGATGCGCGAGATGGTGATCGACCGCGCCAGCGCGATCCCCGGCGGCCCGCTCGATCTGGAAGACCTGAAGATCATCGTGCTGATGGTCTTCTGGAGCCTGGGCGAAGAGCCCGATGCGCTGATCCTCGACGAGTTGTTCGTCGACGAGGAAGACCGCCTGATCCATTGAGGGATGACAGCCCCTCGCCCGAGGGGATGCGGGCCGGCTTGGGAGCCGGCCCGGCGCTCGTCCCGCTAGTTCAGTTCAGCAGCCGGCTCGGATCGCCATCGAGCTTGGCCATCGCGCTGCGCGTCGCGCGCACCGTCAGCGATTCTTCCTGAGCCGGCACCAGCAAACCCGCCTGCAGGAAGGCCGCGAGGCGGTTCTGCTGGAACAGCACGCCGCGGCCTTGCGGCGACACGAACAGCGTCAGTTGCCGGCGCATGCCTTGCCAGGCGAGCTGCACCGCCTCGTTGCGGCTGCGGTAGTCGAGCATGTACCAGCTGCCCACCTGCAGCTCGCGCGCCCAAGCCAGCATCGCCGGCGTCGGCATCGAGCCACCCTCGGAGACGACCTCGAGCTCCGAGCTCTCGTGGCCCGACAGGTCGTGCACCATCGCCTCGTCGATCTCGAGGTCGGCGGCTTCGGGCAGCAGCTCTTCGAGCGTCTCGAGCCGCGCCATCAGCTCCTCGAGCCGCTCGTGCGGAATCGCCGCCGTCTTGGCAGTGAACGCAGCGGCGAGCGAATTGTTCAGGCGCTGGATGTGCTCGTCCTGCTTGTCCGCCGGCACGCCGGCGCGCTCCATGCCGTCGCGCAGGGTCTTCAGCAACGGCGGCAGCCGGCGGATGACCTCGGCACGCTCTTCGCGCGAGACCTTGGCACTCGCCGACCAGATCAGATCGGCCGCGGCGCGCTTCATGTCCTTGGTGGCGTCGCTCTGGTTGCCATGCTTGACGGCCGCCATCGCAAGCACGTCGGCCCAGACGTGGAACAGGAACTCGCGCACGCCCTCCTGCACCGGCACCTCGTTGAGCATCTTGCGCAGCTCGATCGTGTACTGGATCGCCAGCGTCTCGCGCTGCTCGACCTGCTGGGCCAGCGACACGCCTTTGCGCGAGGCCTCGTTCTCGTTCTTGAAGTAGTGTTCGAGAAACTTCTCGAACTCGACCAACACCGTCTGGAAGACGCGCCGTCCGGTGTCGGGATACGCCTCGACGACCTGCACGACGCGCTTGATTTCCTTCTCGAGGATGTCGCCGACGGCGCGGCTGGTCGCATCGAACCCCATCACGCAGGCGCCCATCCGGTCGATCAGGCGGCGCGCCGGGTGGTCGATGGTGGCGAAGAAATCGGGCTCGCTGACCGCGACGCGCAGCACCGGCATCTGCAGCCGTGCGAACCAGACGCGCATCGCGGTCGAGATGCGCTCTTCGGTCAGGATGCTCTGGAACAGCAGCGCGACGATCTCGATCGTGGCGCGCTCGACCGGCGTGCTGGCGGCCTGCTTCAGCGCCAGCTTGCGCTGGTTCAGTTCTTCGAGCAGCGCGGGGGTGCTGACATGCGCGCCGGCGACCGTGCGCACATCGCCCGACGGCGCGAGTCGGCGCGCCAGGCCTTGCTGCGCCTCGTTGATGGCGCTTTTCAGGCGCGGCGAGGCCGGCACCGGCGGCCGGTCGTGCTCGGTCGCGCCAAAGCCCGGCAGTTGCCGGCCGATCAGCCGGTTGAGCCGACCCAGCACCGCCTCGGCGTGATCGATGCCGCGCGACAGGCCCACGGCCCGCGTCATCAGGCGCGTCTCTTCGCCGACCTCGCGGCCCGGCCCGGTGCCGCTGCGCGAGGTGGAGAAGCCGCCGGTGCCCTGGCTCGATGCGACGTAACCACCGCTGCCGCCGTGAGCCGTGTTGCGCGAGCGCCGGATGAACGGCCGCAGGTCGACCTCGGGCAGCACGTGGCGCTCCAGCAGGAAGCGGTTGGTCTCGTGATAGCCCTCTTCCGAGAAGTGCGCGAACTCCTCGTGCAGCACGCCCTGCAGCTGACGCCAGGTCTCGAGCCCGAGGCCGGCCGCGCGCCACGACGCGGTGATGATGCGCGCGAACACATGCGGCCGCAGCGCGTCGTTCGTGTCGAGCTCCTCGCGGCCCTCGAGCGCGGTCATGCGCGAGCGCAGGTCGGTGAATTCCCACGACGCGCGGTCCATCATCGCCAGCGCCAGACGCGAGCTGATGATCTCGTCCTCGATGGTGTCGTCGTCGACCAGGCTGAGCTTGGCGCTGCGGCTGGCGGGCAAGGGCAGATCGCCGGGGCGGGTGGCGGAGACCATGCCGGTCATGCGCGCACCGCGCAGCATCGAGCTCATGCCCTGCAGCCAGTACGGGCCTGCCTTTTGCAGTTCAGGAACGAGCTCGCGGCGCTTCATCGCGACCATCGGCTCGGCCACCTTGCTCACCAGGATGCGTGCGCCCTGATCGACGGCCTGGACCACCGCAGGCAGACCGGCAAGCAGCCCCTCGACATAGGACTGCCGCGCCTGCTGAGCCAATGCCGTCGAGTTGGCGGGGGTCGGCATGTCGGGGGGTCGTGTCCTGGATGAAAGGGATGTATCCGGTGACTCTACACCACCGCCCCCGCGTTCGGGTCATCCGGATCGAGGTCCTTCGCCGGCCCGGCCTTGATCAGGTCTTCGCGCTTGACGCCCAGCCACATCGCGATCGCCGCGGCCACGAACACCGACGAGTAGATGCCGAACAGGATGCCGATGGTCAGCGCGATCGCAAAGCCGTGCAGTGTCGGGCCACCGAAGATCAGCATCGACAGCACCATCATCTGCGTGCAGCCGTGCGTGATGATGGTGCGGCTCATCGTGCTGGTGATCGCGTGGTCGATGACCTCGTGCGTGTTCATCTTGCGAAAGCGCCGGAAGGCCTCGCGGATCCGGTCGAAGATCACGACCGACTCGTTCACCGAGTAGCCCAGCACCGCCAGCACCGCCGCGAGCACCGTGAGGTTGAACTCCCAATCGAAGAACGCGAAGAAGCCCAGGATGATGACGACGTCGTGCAGGTTGGCGACGATGGCCGCGACCGCGAACTTCCATTCGAAGCGGATCGCGAGGTAGATCATGATGCCGATCACGACCGCCGCCAGCGCGTATGCGCCGTTGATCGCCAGCTCGCTACCGACCTGCGGGCCGACGAACTCGACGCTCTGCTGGGTCAGCGGCTCCTGCGCACCGGCCGAGCACACCGGGCGTGTGGAGACCTCGCCCTTGTCACTGCGCACTTCCTTCGTGCTGACGGTGCCGCTCTCGGCCTTGCACAGGCTCTCGAACACACTGGCGACAACCTCGGTCTGCTTCACGCCCTTGGCCACCGGGAGTCGGATGATCACGTCGCGCGAACTGCCGAAGTTCTGCACCTGGACTTCGCCAACGTTCAGCTTCTCGACGTTGCCGCGGATCTTCTCGACATCGGCGGTCTGCGCGTAGCTGACCTGCATGTTGATGCCGCCGGTGAACTCGATCGAGAAGTGCAGCCCGCGCGCGGCGAGGAAGAACACCGCGGCCAGGAAGGTGACGGCCGAGATGATGTTGAACACCAGCGCGTGCCGCATGAACGGGATGTCGCGCCTGAATCGAAAGAACTCCATGTCTTGTCCTTGTGCGTTGCGCGACGATCAGGTCTTGACCACGGGCACGTCGGCCTGCGGTTTCCAGACCTGGCCGATCGCCACGCCCTTGAGCTTTTTCTGGCGCCCGTACCAGAGGTTCACGAGACCGCGCGAGAACACCACCGACGAGAACATCGACGTGATGATGCCCAGGCAGTGCACGACCGCGAAGCCGCGCACCGGGCCTGAACCGAACGCGAGCAGCGCGAGGCCCGCGATCAGCGTCGTGACGTTCGAATCGAGAATCGTCGCGAACGCGCGCTCGTAGCCGGTGTGGATCGCGACCTGCGGCGACGCGCCGCCGCGCAGCTCTTCGCGCACGCGCTCGTTGATCAGCACGTTCGAGTCGATCGCCATGCCCAGGGTCAGCGCGATCGCCGCGATGCCGGGCAGGGACAAGGTCGCCTGCAGCATCGACAGCACCGCGAGCAGCAGCAACAGGTTGAAGCCCAGCGCCAAGGTCGAGACCACGCCGAACAGCTGGTAGTAGACGCACATGAACAGCGCGATCGCGGCGAAGCCGACCCACACGCTGTGGAAGCCCTTCGTGATGTTCTCGGCGCCCAGGCTCGGACCGATGGTCTTCTCTTCGATGATGTCCATCGGCGCGGCCAGCGAGCCGGCGCGCAGCAGCAGCGCGGTGTCGTTCGACTCGGCCGCCGTCATGCGCCCGGTGATCTGGAAGCGCGAGCCGAGCTCGCCGCGGATCACCGGCGCCGTCACGACCTCGCCCTTGCCCTTCTCGAACAGCAGGATCGCCATGCGCTTGCCGATGTTGTCGCGCGAGATGTCCTTCATGATGCGCGCACCCTTCGCATCGACCGTCAGGTTGACGTCCGGCTCGTGCGTCTGGCCGTCGAAGCCAGGCTGTGCATCGATCAGGTTGTCGCCGGTCAGCACGACCTGGCGCTTCACGATCAGCGGGCCGCCGTCGCGGTCGGTGAAGCGCTCGGTGCCGAACGGCACCGGGCCGGAGCCGGTGGCCGCGGCGATCGCCTCGGCGCTGTCGTCGACCATGCGCAGCTCGAGCGTCGCGGTGCGGCCGATGATGTCCTTGGCCTTGGCCGTGTCCTGCACGCCGGGGAGCTGCACGACGACGCGATCCGCGCCTTGCTGCTGGATCACCGGCTCGGCCACGCCGAGTTCGTTGACGCGGTTGTGCAGCGTCGTGATGTTCTGCGTGATTGCCGAATCCTGGATCCTCTTCGCCGCCTCGGGCTTCAGGCTGCCGCTGAGCCTGGTGTCGGTGCCTTCGGGCGTTTCGACCCATTGCAGATCGGGCAGTTGATCCTGCAGCAGCGCGCGCGCGGCGGTCAGCGTCTCGCGGTCGCGAAAGCGCACGTCGACATTGTTGCCGTCGCGCGTGATGCCGGCGTGGCGCAGGTTCTTGTCGCGCAGCAGCGTGCGGATGTCGCCGGTCAGCGCCTCGGCCTTCTTGGTCAGCGCCGACTTCATGTCGACCTGCATCAGGAAGTAGACCCCGCCGCGCAGGTCCAGGCCAAGGAACATCGGCAGCGCGCGCATCGAGGTCAGCCAGCCCGGCGAGCGCGACAGCAGGTTCAGCGCGACGATGTAGCTCGGGTTGGCCGGATCGGGGTTCAGGGCCGCGTTGATCGCGTCCTTGGCCTTGCGCTGCGCATCGAGGTCGGCGAAGCGTGCCTTCACCGAGTTGCCCTCGAACTGCACGAAGTCGGGGTTCAGCCCCGCCTGCTTCAACACCTGCTCGATGCGCGGCGCCATCGTCGCGTCGAGCTTCAGCGTGGCCTTGCCGCTGCTGACCTGCACGGCCGGCGCTTCGCCGAAGAAGTTGGGCAGCGTATAGACGAGCCCGACGAGCAGGGCGATCACGAGCAGCGCGTATTTCCAGGCGGGGTAGCGATTCATCGGGGCGTTCCTTGCGCGACGCCGGCCAAGCCGGCGCGGCGCGCGTCCAGCTTGTTTTACTTGGTGCCGACGGTGCCCTTGGGCAGCACCTGCACGACCGCACCGCGCTGCACCTGGATCTCGACGCCGTTGGCGATCTCGACCGTCAGGTAGCTCTCGCCGATCTTCGAGATCTTGCCCAGCATGCCGCCGGTGGTGACGACCTCGTCGCCCTTCGCGAGCGCCTCGATCATTGCCTTGGCTTCCTTCTGGCGCTTCATCTGCGGCCGGATCATCACGAAATACAGCACCACGAACATCAGCACCAGCGGCAGCATGCTGCCCAGGCTGCCGAACGGCGAATCAGCGGCGGCGGCAGGCGCGGCCTGTGCGAAGGCTTCGGAAATGAACACTTGGAATTCCTCGGTGAGGCCGGGGCACAACGCCAGCGGCACAGCCTGTCGATTGTATGGCGGCGCACCCGGCGCGCCGAGATGCTGGTTCCGGCGTCAGGGGATGGCCGGCACCAGCCGGAGCCGAGTGATCTCGGACGGTGCGCCGAAGCGCTTCGGCGGGCCCCAGTAGCCGGTGCCACGGCTGGTGTAGACCCACAGCCCGCGCAGCCGGTTCAGCCCGGCCGTGAACGGCTGCTGCAGGCGCACGAACAGGTTCCACGGCAGAAACTGGCCGCCATGCGTGTGGCCCGAGAGCTGCAGATGAAAGCCGGCCCGCTCGGCCTGTTCGGCGCTGCGCGGCTGGTGGGCGAGCAGCAGGCGCACGGTCGCACGAGCCGGCGCGCCGGCGATCGCGGCGTGCGGGTCGCTGCGCTCGGCCGGGTCGAAATGATGCGCGCTGTGGTCGGTCACGCCGGCGACGAGCAGCGACGCGGCGCCGTGCTCCAGCACCACGTGTTCGTTCATCAGCACCTGCAGGCCGAGGCGGCGCAGCTCCGCGACCCACGCCGGTGCGCCCGAGTAGTACTCGTGGTTGCCGGTCACGAAGAACGTGCCATGGCGCGACGCCAACCCGGCCAGCGGCGCGACGTGCACCCCCAGCTCGCGCACCGACCCATCGACGAGGTCGCCGGTCACCGCGACCATGTCGGGCCGCAGCGCGTTGACGGCCTCGACAATGCGGTTCAGGTACGGGCGCTTGATGGTCGGGCCGACGTGCACGTCGCTGATCTGCACGATCGTGAAGCCGTGCAGCGCGGCCGGCAGGTCGGCGATCGGCACGTCGACGGCGACCACGGCCGCGGTGCGGCGCGCATTCACGAAGCCCCACAGCGTGACCGCCAGCGCCAGCAGCGGCACGCCGATCGCGGTCGCGCCGGCGACGCCTGGCCACGACGCCGCCCACGCCACGAGCAGCACGAGTTCGCGCCCCAGCGTCAGCACGAACAGCGACGAGAACAGCCCCATCGCGAGCGATCCGGCCCAGGCGAGCCGATCCGACCAGGGCTGGGTGCGCACGCGCCGCGCCAGCAAGCCCATCGGCATCAGCAGCGCCGAGGCCACCACCAGCCCCACGAACCCGGCGGCCCAGAGGCCGGCGGGCAGGTCGGGGGCGATGCGCGTACCCACATACGCATGCAGCAGCGACGAGATCAACAGCAGGGGCAGCAAGGACATGGGACGGTCGCGCAATCGGAGGTCAGGCCCATCTGGCCCCGAAACCCGCCAACTCAAGCCCACCGAATCGACGGCGCGGGCTCCGACCCCATTCGGGCACGCGCCGCGATCCGGGCGGAGAATCGCGGCTTCAGCAGGAGCTCACGCCATGACGACAGCCACCGAAGCCCCCCGCGTCGCCCTCGTCATCGGTGCCGGCGACGCCACCGGCGGCGCCATCGCCAGGCGCTTCGCGGCCGGCGGCTACATCGCCTGCGTGACCCGGCGCGACGCCGACAAGCTCGCGCCGCTGATCCAAAGCATCACCGCAGCCGGCGGCCGGGCGCACGGCTTCGGCTCGGACGCGCGCAAGGAGGACGAGGTCGTCGCCCTCGTCGAGCAGATCGAGCGCGACATCGGAGCGATCGACGTGCTGGTGTTCAACATCGGCGCGAACGTGCCGTGCAGCATCCTCGAAGAGACCGCGCGCAAGTACTTCAAGATCTGGGAGATGGCCTGCTTCGGCGGCTTTCTGAACGGCCGCGAGGTCGCCAAGCGCATGGTCACGCGCGGGCGCGGCACGATCCTGTTCACCGGCGCGACCGCCGGCCTGCGCGGCTCGGCGAACTTCGCCGCGTTCGCCGGCGCCAAGCACGCGCTGCGGGCGCTGGCGCAGAGCATGGCGCGCGAGCTCGGGCCGCGCGGCATCCACGTCGGGCATGTCGTCGTCGACGGCGCGATCGACACCGAGTTCATCCGCAGCAGCTTCCCGGAGCGCTACGCGCT
>Ga0307517_10004385_pt1 | contig 21694 bp, 24 predicted proteins | sample 23_EM_MG_FD_194515 | JGI IMG/M metagenome (GOLD analysis project Ga0307517, IMG submission 194515) | Populus trichocarpa ectomycorrhiza microbial communities from riparian zone in the Pacific Northwest, United States - 23_EM | ecosystem: Host-associated > Plants > Roots > Unclassified | place... | reverse complement strand
AAAAATAGTATCTGCCTTTGGTTTTTTGGATGAGGAAAAGATTTTGCTGATAAGATATAGCCACTTTGCAGACAACTTTGTACAAGACTTGCCTGACAGGCGCTGACTAGGTGTGCGACATGTTCGTTCAAGCCGGATGCAAATCTGAACCTGCGCCACAAAAATTCACAAATGACTGAGGAATGTTTAATACGGGTCTGTCACCGCGTAACTGGAAGCATGGAAGTTCTAACGTAGTTCATGGATGAATGTTCTTGAAATTATGGCAAGAAAAAATACATCCTGTCGGTGTCAATCACTCCTAGTTGTTGCATTCATCCACCATGCGTTCACCATCATCGATCGTTTCTGTCCTGGTAGCGCAGGGAAATTTTGCCTGTGTCTTGACCATTTCTAAGTCTGTAGCGAGACTGCAGCAACGGGCGCTTAACGTTACTCCGATTTGGGTAATCATAGAACGATTCTAATTCTTGCGTCCGCTGCTAGACTGCGATGTTGATCCTCGGGAAATTTTCCTTTACGCGCATAGTGATCAGATATATCTGACACTAAGTGAACTTAACGTAGTCTTTATGTACTTAAATGTATGCAGAGCACCTTGATATTGTTCACACGGAACTTGCGTCCGAAGACTTGCAGGAAGATCAGACTGCAGAGAATAATGGGTTCTATTCAATGTTTTTCTTTTCCACCACATATACCATGGGCTTTTCTAACATTAGGTATCTACTCCTACCGCTGCAATGGTTCTACAACCAACCCCTCAGTCGAACTTTATTTTTGATGGAGGGTCGACAATCGTTGACTAGAAATAAATAACGAAATGAGATATGGCCGAAAGAAAAAGATAAGACAGGAACCTTACCGAGATAAATTTAAGTACTTCATCAATGACGAGTACAGGCGCGCTGATCAACAGAACTGCTTTCCACTCTATCCAGTTCAGCGGTGTGATGGCAAACAAAGTCTAGAGAGATCACAACATCAGCGTTCTAGAGGTTAGGTAACATTCATTGATCAACTCACAGTAAAGAATGGAATGTAGAGAATCATGATATGCAGTGACATGCTCAACGCAATGGCGCCGACCAAGTACATGTTCTTCCACAACGGCAGCCGGAGCAAGCTCTCGTTCTCCGAGAGCGAGTTCATGGCGTTGAACATCTCAATCGTGACCAATATTGACAAGCTCATTGTCGTTGCACGGTGGGACATTTCGTTGGTGAACATGCTGCAACCAATTTCGGGGAATTTGACAAGACAATCATGGAAGTGAGTCTGAAAAATGGGGGTGAGATTTTTAGTATCACAATTCCAGTCGAGGATATAAACGCTACGACTTACGAGCTGATAGAATGAGATCTGAGGACCTCCAGCATAGAACATGAACCACCATGCGTATCCAAACACCGTCGCACATCCCACATAAACGCCAATAACCATGTAGCGGAAGAATAACCACTTTCCCACGAGTGGCTCGCGGCTGTCTCGCGGTGGTAACCTCATAATTGAGTGGTCAGGTGGATTGAATCCGAGAGCGGTGGCTGGGAGACTGTCTGTGACAAGGTTTACCCAAAGTAATTGCACAGGGATTAAGGCTTCTGGCATGCCCAGAAGCACGGTCAAAAATATGCTAGGGAGGAAGGTGCTGAATATTTCATCCAAAAGATAAGATAAAATAAAAACAATTACCTGACAACCTCGCCAATATTTGATGAAACTGGTGAGATTTTGGTTAACGAATCCGGAATAATGGACTAAAGAGGACTTACTAAGATAACGAATGAACTGCTTGGTATTGTTATAAATAAGTCTACCTTCCTCTACGGCTTTCTCAATGGTCGCGAAATTAGAATCAGCGAGGACCATATCCGCCGCAAGTTTGGCGACATCCGTCCCGCTTCCCATGGCCACACCGATATCAGCCTTCTTTAATGCTGGTGCGTCATTCACACCATCGCCAGTCTACAAAGGAATAACATCCTTCAGCAAAAACCTCAATAATGATCGAAGAATATTTACCATAGCCACAACCAATCCCAATCCCTGAAGCAGGTCGACCAACTGGCTCTTGTGTCCAGGTTCCGTCCTCGAGAACAAGCTCGCGCGCTGCACAGCCGCCACCTGTTCCTCATGGCTCAATGCATCCAGTTCCCTGCCAGTATAACTCTTGCCCGTCAAATCCTCGTCCTCGCCAAAGATCCCAATGCGCCGACAAATCGTCTCCGCAGTACGTTTGTTATCACCCGTGATGCAGATGACACGGATACCCGCCGTGCGGCAGTTCGCGATAGCACTGCGTACTTCAGGGCGTGGGGGATCGAGCATGCCGACGAGCGAGACGAAGGTGAGATTTTGTTCGAAACGCGCGTAGTCCTTTGAGCTGTCCGTGAGGTAATGCGTGGAGTCGATGTCTTGGACGTCACGGTACGCGAGGGCAAGGGTACGAAGGCCATTGGATCCATAGTTAATTGTGCGTTCAAGGAGGGTGGCTTTGAGCGCGGGTGTCAAAGGCAAGGTCTTGCCATCTACAAGAACAGATGTACACTGATCCAAGACAGATTCCGGAGCACCTTTGACGAAGAGCGCGCCTGTACCGTTGAGTCGGACGAGAACGGACATCATCTTACGATCACGCGAAAATTCAAAGGTCAGTAGACGGGGCTTTGTGCGCTCGAAGTACTCGTTGACAGCGTTAGCACGGGCAGAGAGTGGTAGATCACGGAGAGACTTGGTGATTTCTGCGTCACAGCAACCAATTTTCTCTGCTAGGACTCTGAGCGCAGCTTCTGTGGGTTCGCCGACATTACTGTACGTGTCTTTCTCCTGTTGCGAAAGGAAACCATCAGTAACGTGGTGGATTGCAAGGCAAAAATATGCACACCTGGTGATAGACAATTTTGGCGTCATTACATAGAGAGCTGATCTCCGCAAGGCGTTGGACGGGGTCTGACTTGAGTTCAGCAGAGGCCTCTTTGCCATCAGCAGTGTAAACCGACCCAAAAGGCGAGAAGGTTGTGCCTTCCACCGTAAACTCGCGAGGGGCACCAGTATTGCCGTCGATGACCAGGAACTTGAAAAGAGGTTGATTAGATGTGGCTTCAGCAGAGAGCAACAAAGGCTTACCCTGGATACGCTCATCTGGTTTGTGGTGAGGGTGCCAGTTTTATCAGAACAAATGACATTCGTGCAACCAAGGGTCTCGACACTGGGAAGATGCCTGACGATTGCGTTCTTTTGTGCCATCTTCTTGGTGCCGAGCGCGAGACAAGCGGTGATGACAGCAGCTAGACCTTCCGGAATAGCAGCAACAGCTAGTGCCACAGCGATCTTGAAGTAATAGATAGCGCCCTTGAGCGCACCATGGTGTGAGGGATCCCAGAAATGGCGAATGTTCACGAGCCAGACAAGAATACAAATAACTGTGATGACCTTAGCCAACATGTCTCCGAAATCATCAAGCTTCCTCTTTAAGGGAGTCTTTTCTGAAATTTGGGACGTTATTGACTTGTGGATATCTCCAATAGCTGTCTGCTGGCCAGTGAATACGACGATGGCCTTTGCATTTCCATTGACAACGGTTGTTCCCTAATGCCCATACATTGGTTCGGAAGACAGGCCCTGCGAGGGTTTTAAGAAAGGACTCACGGAGAATAAAATGTTGGTCATGTCCTGTTTCACAGCTTTCGAGTCCGGAACAACTTCAACACCCTTGTGGACACTCGTACTCTCTCCCGTCAAAATGGCTTGGTCAATACGGAAACTGCTGGATGAGACGGAAAGAAGTCTGCAGTCTGCCGGGATCTTGTCACCGACCGCGACGGAAATAATGTCACCCGGTACAAGTTCGGATGCGTGAATACGACCAATTTGTGAGGACCTGAGGACCTTGGCTTCATCTGGAGAATACTCTTTGAGCGCCTGGAGGAATATTAGATTTGTTGAGGAAGGAATTGTGGAAGCAACGTGACACTGACGTCAATTGCCTTTTCTGCACTCGATTCTTGGATTACACCAACGGTTGCATTCGCCACGAGGATAAGGATGATAACCAGAGGCTCCACGAATGCACCGAACCAGGTTGATCCTTCAGAGTTTTCCAATAATGCCAGAGCGAAAGATACCACGGCGGAGGCGAGAAGAATAAGAACAAGTTGGTCCTTGAATTGTTCGAGGATAAGCTCCCATAGTGGGGTCGCAGGGTCTTCGGGCAGCACTGGAGGAAATTGAGATATGATTGGACGGGTTATATCGAGATACATACCGTTCCTTCCATAGAGCTGGGCATGTTTATCGACCTGGTCTTTCGAAAGTCCACGATTTGGGGCTACAGCATAGTAGTCGAGGATTTCTTTGGGCGACTTGGTCCAAGGAGCTTCCATTCAGAAAGGTCCAGGATAGAGAGGGGAAAGTGGTGAGGATGGGTAATTAGTTACGTTCACCCTTAAAATACTCGGCACACGTGCGGCTGTGACGTGGCGATTTCTTTAAAAGTTTGATCGCGCCCTCCGGCATTCTCTGTCGACGCATGGTACAGCGAGAGATAACCGGATGAACGCAACAAGGCATGGGCAACTCGTTTGGTCGCACATACTTGTGTACTGTATTATTATACAAAACCTCCTTCGAAATGACGCTATCCGGCAGAGTCCGGCAGCTTGCAGGGTCATCTAGATAAAGTACCAATACGCCACAAGGCAAACAAGGGCCAACAATGATCATGGGCTTGGACAGCGTCAAGTGGACTGGACTGACTCGGATTTTATCGAAAGTCGTATTCACAAGGCGGCCTGGCGTTCTCCTCAAAGGTATCCCATCATGGGTAACTCTTCCTCGTCGGGGCGAGGACATCACGATGAATCCGTCGATTATGGATCTCTCGTTCCCCAGGGCATCTATACCGGCCCTCGAGATTGGAACCAGGCAATCGTATCCCAGCTTATTGTTGGCCGCAAACTCGCCCCTTTCTACCGCCCCTTGGAGGACTATGAAGACTCGTGGGACGATGACCAGATTCTTGCAGCAAGAAAGGAGCTTCCAGATCTAGACAGCGCTGATTCAGTCACACGAATAGAGGCGACTGGTGCTGCCGTTGCTCATACCAGTCCTAACAAGTCCAAACGACCAGGATCCTTGAAGGAGCCAGCAAGGCCAGAGGCCCAGGTTTATAGGGGTGCTGTCGAGTGTCCTATCTGTTTCCTGGTCGGTCAATTTCTCCTCACCTTATTCCTTCTCCGGCAACCTGATTACGTTTTATTCGTTCTCAGTACTATCCACCCAATATCAACCACTCTAGATGCTGTGACCAGGCAATCTGCACGGAGTGCTTTGTGCAGATCAAGCGTGCAGAACCGACAACCACTCACTTAGTTTCCGAGCCTGCTGCCTGCCCATACTGTGTCCAAGACAATTTTGGAGTTGTATATGCTCCTCCTCCCTGGCGGGCAGGCCTTGGCAGTGAAGGCTCGGTATGTTTGCTCCTTGAAATGTCTCTCATCCTTGCGTAACATTTATGGCTTCATTTAGAACCCATTCTGGTCGGACACGCAACGATCGTCCGAGCCTACCGCTCCCCCTACCCATAAACGACGACAGAAAAGCTATGGCGCTGATAGCCCAGAAGTCGTAACGACAGGTACGCAGACATTTGCAATTTCCCCTTGGGCTCGTGATGACCATACTCCGAGTAGATCAAATCCGGCCTGATTGGGAAGCTAAACTCGAAGCCGTCCGCGCTGCAGTTGCAAGACGTGCTAACAGGAGGATTATTATGCGACAGGTGGGAGACCGCCTCATCCCAGTCGGCGTAACAAGTGGTCGGGTACACGCCTTGTCACCGGAAGAAGCCGCCGCCGCCGCTGCTGCTGCTGAAAGTAATGGGTCTCGAAGAGGTCGACGAAGACAAGGGAATCAGAATGGGTCATTTGAACAGTTTATGGGTATGGCTGGTCAGGATCTCGAAGAAGTAAGTCGATCGTTTCAGTGAATGCACATAATCGGTGAAAGTTAAATTATTCTGTACAGTTGATGCTCATGGAAGCCATGCGGTTATCCTTGTTAGACCACGAAGAACATCAAAGAAAAGAAGCTGAGGAGAAGAAGAAGCAGCAGTCTACCGCTGCAAGTAGTGGCGAAACTGGGACATCTTCAACAGAGGCTGTGGGACTGTCAGAAACACAATCTCGCCCTGGTCCAGGGCCATCTACATTAGACACTCGTTCGTCTCTTCAGGCCTCAAGCTCCTCGATTATCTCCTCGTCACCTTCGTCAAATCGTTCCGTTAGTCCTGCCCCGAAACATGCCAAAGTGGGCTCCCAGGATTCCCTGGCACCTGGCCGCAAATCCTGGTCGATTTCGCGAAGTCGTACACCTCCACCCCCCGCTAATCCCGTCCCGAATCTTCCTGTTAGCGAGGAGAATCAAGCCGCTTGGCGTAATAGAACGACTGGACCACCTGCATTCAGCACTCTCAGCGCTGCATTGACATCGACATCTACCGCTGCTGCATTTCTAGGAGCTGCTTCATCCAATGAGCAGAGGTCTTCGAGATCGGTTACTCCTGAGCCAGGCTCTGCTATTCCGGTGATGCCATTAGCTGAGTCGTCGATACCGACAATCACAGTGGTAAATAACGACACGGATGTGGGTACATCTTCAAGTTCTTCCCTTCCCACAATTTCCTCCAATGATCCACGCCTACCGTTGGATGCTTCTGAGGTCAATGGTGTTACCCAAGTGTCTCCGGCAATATCCGCGTTGGAGGATCCAGAATCAGGTGCTGGAATTGGGTTTGGTTCGTATGGTGATCTCCCGTCTTCCTCTGAGTTGGATATGGATATGTCGTGTGACCATTCCATGGGGTCATTGGCCTCGATAACGAAGGTGGATGGGCAGGTGGATAGTGGGGCAGCTGCTGTATCTACTTCTCTAGATGAGCATTCTAGGTGAGGCTTTTGTGGATTTATTCGTTTGTTTCGTTTTTCTGGAGCATTCTTTTTTTTTCCTTTGTATTTCATGCCACATTGGATACGTCTTCCTTTTTTTTTTTTTTTTTTTTTTTCCATCAAGCATGGAATAGAAAACTGATTGGGAAGCGCACACTGCATTCATTAAACAGGTAATGACAACACGCATCTACACAACGCCTTCTTTTAATACACCATCTATACGATGGGCGCTCGCCGCTCGATTGCACCGCGCTGTTCTTCCCTGCCACAATGAAGGTACTCTAATGATCTGTCCAATGACCCTACCCACCTGTCTACTTACCACCAAGCATTCCACCCACCACCACCCCCTACACATAAATATTAACCAACATACCACGACTCCACCGCTTTTGTAGCCTATCTATGTAGAATTTTGATTTTCAATGACGCTTTATGATCCATCACGCTTACGGGTCATATTCCTCTGCCTTCCGTGCCCCATCTTGGACGAGTTTGTTTTTGCGTCTAGTGCTTTTGGTTTTTGGGGTCTCTTGCAGCAGTCTTGGCTTGCTGGCCATATGGCCAGTGGCCACCATAATGCCGGCTTAGCAACAACTTCATGATACTTTTAGGAGCCATTTTCCGACGTCACTGGAATTAAGTGCCGCCACAGGTTCTCTCTCCTCTAACACCGGAATTCGAGATTCGTCTTTCTCCTTCAACTTCCAGATTCATAGTTAAGTTGTAGTTAAGTTTCTTCACGTAAGTTATATATTTGGTCAGCTTATTATATCTTGCTGCTGGAGGAATGTCATCGACGTGACCCGCAGTCGATGCACAGCTGCTTGCCCGAATATCGGACTCCCAATTTCGAAGTACGTTGACGTTTTTCTGTGGCGCCTATACCCATATCCTCTCGACCGTGTCGACGTCGACGTGATTCTTCCATAATTCTCCCGAGCGTTGTTTCGGTACCAGTGTCAGACAACGCGATGCGGGCTTGTGACCATCCGTTGAATGAGTTGACGATGGAGAATGGAGCATCGAGGTACTTCCATCGTCCCTTCATCCTCCGAACAGTTACAGTCTAATAGATACCTACATCTTCCAAGTGTTCTCCGAGTCGCGGTAATGCATCGAAGAAACTCCTGCCTGTCTAATTTCCATTTCTGCCGGGTCGAATCAATTCCAACTCGGGGCCCGAAATCACTATAACGCGGGCATGTCAGCCCTCTTTTCAAGTTAAAAAAGAGGGGGTGCATGAGAGAAGAGAAGGTTTAAATCATCAATGTCAAATAATCAATGCCGATGATCGCCGGTGCCATTGAATCTAAGCATGAGTAAATATCTGTTCGTCATTCCCGACGTTCTCCAGCGTCTATCTCGTATCTTTTACGACTCCGACCGTCAACTCTTGTAATGTCTGCACCCCCAGAACCGGCTTCTCAATCCCCGCCAGCGCAGCCTCCGCCACCAGCACCAACATCACACACTGGCTCACCAACTGACTTCCTCAAAGGTGTTGTTGGCAAACGCGTAATTGTGCGCCTGATATCTGGGGTGGACTATCAGGGTATGTCACATCACTTCGGTTCTATACTCAGTACCGCGTTTTTGCTTGGTTTTATGGCGAAAATCATTATCAATCGAGATCGAATCACTTATGATGTTTCTTTCTTTCTTCTCCTCAGGAATATTGTCATGCTTGGACGGTTTCATGAACATCGCGTTGGAACAAACAGAAGAGCTTGTAAACGGAGCTATCACAAATCGATACGGTGACGCCTTCGTGCGAGGGAACAATGGTTTTTTTTTTTGCTCTCTTCGTCTTCCTCTCGTTCTAACCTTATCTATTTAGTACTCTACATCTCGGCCGCCGAGGCGCTGTAACATACATAGACCATCGTCATATATCCGTTATTCAAGCACTCCGTTTTTATCATTCTGTGGGATAGCAGCCAAGAGGGGCGCCAGGCCGATTTCTGTTTCAAATTCTAAGTCGAATTCCATGGACGAGCAGTGTTCAAAGAAACGCCAAAGTTAATTAGATGTTGAAGGTGTATTTCGATTATTTACAGATATTCAACAGAGAACTGACATCCATCGTTTTTGTCCGTCAGATGACTACAAATTAAAGTGTTGTACTCATACCACATTAGATGCCTCAAATTGCAGCAATGATACAGAGTATACCGATCGGGGTTAGCGCCGAGCTTGCGAAGAAGCTTCCAATCTTCAGAACAAAACTTGTTGAATCAATGCGGCCCGCAGGGCTCTGGAGGCAAGTCCCGATGCAGGATCACAACTCTGCAGACCGTCACCTCGCCGTGTTATGATTGACATTCTGAACTTCTTCTGCCCCATCGACAAGAATCTTGTGTATCTATGTTTTGGGAAATTGTCCTGGGAATCGACTGAATTGATTGCAAGGTTGGGAGGTCGTGGCAGAGCATTATGCGATACCCAGGGGGTCCCATGACCGCGAAAGACAGGGATATTGCGTGCTTCCCGCCTCATGCCCTTGGGTTGCGGTGATTTCAGGATACGCGATGATCTCTGTCACCATGAAACGTATTCTGCGCGCCTTCTGCCTTCTTCCGCAGCCCCGGCGCAGATGCGGCAGACAAACATGGGTGTGCGTAATTAAAATGTCGCGATATATATAGCATTTTCTGTTTCAATTTGTCACTTGTTATTTGAGCAAATAGGAGAGACTTGGAAAGTCTCAGGATGATGGGGTGTCAGCTTTGCTTGACAAGATGCCCATGCCAATGAGTGGGTCGCAGTAAGTAAATGAAAAAAAGGACATTTGTAATGGTACGATACATTACGATGATGATAAAATCACTGCGATTGCTAGTGTCATGAAATGCCCAGTAGTTGTGTTATTTTGCGTCACATACACTGAATTACTTTTTGGTAGGAGGATCAGCCCAGATCGGCCTCGTCGCGTTTGGGGCTTGTTCGGCGGCCACCTATATACATCGGTGCATTCTAGATCAGCACATGTAGACCAGCAGAGAAGGATGAGCGAAGAAGGAAGGACAGTGGAGATAATGGAGCGAGGCCAATTAGGCGAACCCAAGATACCAAAAGACTCCCAGACTACCTGGATCTTAACCTTATTAACGAGGACGAAGCACTCACCTGAGCGTCTACCTGTCCCTTCGTTGCTGCTTCCCGGGCTAGCCGGGCTGCCCGGGCTTTGTCGACTTTCTTCTGCAAATCGGGAGCCATGGCCTATTCACGAAGAAACCCCAAAATATAATAGAATGGAAGGCGAGAAACAAACAAAGGTTGATCAGTGATATTTTCATGACTGGATGATGAAAGAGAGAAACGTAAGCAGATACACTGTTTTCGTGCATCACGTATAAAATAGCGTCACAAAGAAGACCATAGTCAATCGGAAAGAAGATGAGAAGGATGAGGATCCATAAGCACACGAAAAAAGAAGAATCAAGAAGATAGATGCGTGACATGAGTTGTGGCAGGATAGCTAGGTCTCTGCGTATGGATACGCATGCTTGGGAAGTGATAAAAGGGGAAGGAAGTTGAAGAAGAAGAAAACGGGCCTCGGGCAGAAGGTTGTCGACGATTGTCAATTGGAGGATGGCCCACCGCCAGGACTACCGAGCGCACACGCTGAGCGAGAACGACGAGACGAATCACATGCATCATCGTGCGTTCCCAGCTGACTGAGAGACGAAGACCCATACACACCGAAGAAGGCGGTGAAGTGGTCATATGAAAGCTAGAAATTCTGAAGGAACACAGCATGGTGACCGATAGTGGGTAAGAAAGACATTAAATATGGCGCCAAACCTAGTAAGAACAAGCGTAGAACTTGATAGAAGAGAATCGAGACTAGTGTTTGGGCTGCTCACATTGTATAGTTGTTCCTCCGTCGGGGTTGTGGCTGAATAAGATAGCGAGTTAGCGTGCACGCCCCCCAAGCATAGAAGACGAAAGCGAGTTTAATCAGAAGCTAATGAAGGAGCTATGCTAGGTAGCTAAGCGACACTAGGACCGTTTGGTATAAGCGCAAGTCCGTGAATGACGAACCTTTCATAAGTGCATAGCCTAACCCCACCACTACACGCCAGAACACCAATTCCCCAAGACGAAACCCCGGTGCGGTTGAGAATGCGTCATATATGCAAGGTATAGCAGATGATACAAGTTGGCGAGCAGGCGAACCGTCAGACGTGTGTTTCGAAAGCAAAAGTTAAGAAATGGATTGCCACAGGAAATGCATGCAATAGAAGCAGAAGGGGTGTGTTATGCAGGAGGTCGAGGTGTTCGTAATTCGAAGCGATCAGGATGGAAATTTGAGAAGAAAAATTAGGAGTGAGGTTCCTGCGAATACTGTAGATGAAAGGACCTACGCGCTGATGAAAATACCGTGAATCTGGCCCAAGGAAAGCTTGACATGGTGTGGAGGAATTCACGAAACGTCACATTCGTCACAGTCACAATATGGATTTATTTAAGCGGTTGCGTGACGAATAATAGAAATGCGAGGAAGAGACGGTAAATATCAATGCCAGTGACAATGCAGAGCAAATCAAAAAATAAGTTGGGCAAGTAAACGAACGAAGAAATGAGCAGAGCGAGTCTAAAATTGTGAACAAAAAAGAGAGGAAAAGACGGTAGCTATGTGTCTAACCCGAGAATCGCTGCCATCATCCTCGGAACGCCCATCGAGCGCTTCCTCTTCCCCGAAGTGCCGAGCAAGTCGCTCGAATGTCGACTCCGCATCTCGATCCTCGCAAGTTCCTCCTCCCACTCTTTCGTATGATCCGACTTGTCGGACTCAGCGCCATAGCTACTACTCGACACGCTCGACGAGCTTGCCGTCGTGCTCGTACTATTCCCACTCGGCGCACCCTTCACACGAGGAGGCGATATCCCATTCGAATGTACCGTCGACCAGAAGCTCATACTGCTCTTGCCCCCACCATTCGCACCACCCCAAACCCTATCCGGACGCATCGTACGCATGACCACACCATCCGAACGCCTCTTCGCCGCCGCAGGCGTGGAGGTGCTCGAACCCTCACCATTACCCTCGCTACCATTTGCACGTCCTGACGCTTCTCCATCCTGACCGCGTGGGCATTCATATGCACCTCCGGCAAAATTGACAGGTTTATCACGCGGCCCAGCGCTGGTGTGTGGGCGCCGGCTCCTTGACTTGCTTCGGTGGTACGACGAGGAAGATGTGGCGGTACTGACCCCAGGCGAAGGAGGAATCGAGTCTTCGCGCTCGGGCCGGGAGCGCCGGGGAGACTTGGATTTGGAGCGAGAAGTATGGTTTACGAGTATGGCGTCTTGCATCTCGTTGTATTTGGCGAGTGCGAGCTGTCGTTCTGCTTCGTTTGTGGATACAATGAGAAGCTCTTGGTCAGCGAGTTCTAACGTCTCGGTGCCAGAAGGCGAAGTCACAATGACCTGGGAAATGAAAGGAAGGTGAGAGAGGTAGAGGTAGTGAAAAGTAGAAAAATACCTTTGCTCTAACGAAAAACTTGACAGAAACAATCTCGGAAGTGATCGTTTCGCCGATAGCCCAACGACTATGGGACTTTGGTGCTGGCCATTGTAGCGTAAGTGTCTTACTCCACGTACCCTGCCCATCAAGAGCAAAGTTGCCGGAAGATTCAGCACCTGCAATCGGGTTTACAATGACTTTTGCGGAAGGTATCTGTGGGGAGGGTGGACTATTTGCATAATTGGACAAATTCGGCAGTAAAGGCGTCGTTTCTGAGGCCAGTGTTGTGGTTGAAGGGTAAATAGTTCCGGGTGTAACGGTCGGTATGGAAGAAGTGAGTGAAAGGGTGGAAGACGATTCCGGTTCGTTTTCGTGATATAAATGTGCAGGAAAATCTGAATAGATGGATTTGGAAGTTGATGGGTGGAGTAGGGGACTTGATGATGGTCCGGCGAGTGATGATGTCGAAGGACTAGGTTGGAGCGTTACGGGGATATGAGGAGAGGGAGTTAATGACGGTGTTTGTCCGACATCGCGGAGAAATATGCGGCGTTCTACGATGACACTCGCACTGCGTATTGAAACGCCGCGATCGAGCGGCTTGAGATGGATTGGTATGGGTACAAGGTCGAGAGGGCCAATGGGTGATTTTGGAGAATTAATGGAATACCGTACGCGAGGAGCACGGGGCTTGTTCGTTTCTTGATTAAGGAATGGTTCTAGTGTAGGTGTAATGAGACCAATAGGAGGAAGGTCGTATCGTATAAGAGGAAGTTCAAAGTGGCGTATTTGACGAGAACCCACCCCCGAAATGGGGGTATGTGTAAGGACTAGAAAGAGAGGTCGACAAAATGAAATGACGAGGAAGAGCAAGAGACACATACCTGCCTCGACACGCCACATACACCGGTAATCCACAAATATCGCAGTACTGAAACCGGCCACCTTAGCGGGTATTGATATTCGAAAGGGGAACTCGAGGTTCCCGATTTGATCATAGTCTACGCCGTCAGGTTTGGTCCAGAGGACCTGGGTGTAGTCGACGAGGATATTTGACTGCAGCACATTGACGCGGCCTATTCTTGACTCGTAACAACGGACAGAGATGGTTATTGACTTTGCTTGGAGGGTCTTGAGGTCAGCATCAAGTTTTGTGCGTACAACTGCGGGAAACAGGTAAGGACGTGGGGAGACCCGAGAATGGACACGACATACTGCCTTCGACGCGAATTGGTGTTAAGCCGAGATAGCCTGAATACGGAAAGTAGCGTAGACCCTGGTTGCCTGGTGGATGTGTGAGCAGAGAGGGCGGAGGATGAGGGAATGCATACCTTTTGTGGAGGAGAGGACGAGTTGGACCATGGTCTGGTGGGATGGAGGAAAAGGAAAGAGAGAATAAAACTTGTGCCATCTGAATAAAAAGCCTTGGACGTCAGAAGCACTGTACTTCCTCTCAGATCTGTCGACACTAGCTTCTTTGCATCCGGGGAACCAGATCGCCTTCTTCCTGGGAATATCTCGATTATATTTTCATTTTATCCCCGGTCACGGTCACACTCCCTTGCCATTGCTGGCAAACCCCCCCGCATCGCTCTACGACGACAACAATGCCCTCCTCGTTCTATATTCCCTTCCTCCTGGCGGGGATGATCCTCACGGTATGTTTGCCACAACCTACCACCACCACCACCCATGCTAACTCCTCTGCAGGGATCAAGTAATTCTCTCTGGAGCAAATGGCAGGTGAGTCCCTATCATCAACCCCTCGAATGTTTGGACCATCACCGACCATCCGTCTAGGACATGCAATGTGTCGAGAACTGTGGAGATTCCAAGAACCAGGTTCTATACGAGCAGCCAGTCTGGCAAACTCTGCAAATGTTCGGTGAGCGTCCACGTACCGCCTATATCATTTCCCGCGAAACTGATAACAAACCGAACTAGTCGGAGAAATGCTCTGTCAGTCACACAACTCCCAAACATAACAAATTCTCACCATGTGCTTTTTGCTCTTCCGAATCACTAGGTTTCTTGCCGGTTATATACACGTGGCTCAAGTCAAGACGACAATCATCTCCGGTGCAGCTTCAGGAGGAGACCGATAAGCTAGAGCCTCAACCACTCGAGGGATGGAAAGTATTACTCCTGTGGATCCCTGCCGCGTGCGATCTAACTGGCACTACTGTGAGTCTAAGGCGCTATTCGGCTCGTCAGGTTACAGAGCCCGTACTTCCTGATTTGATCATGCGACCATCTTTTCCAGTTAATGAATGTTGGCCTCTTATATACCCCCGTCTCGATTTATCAAATGACCCGCGGGGCCCTTGTCCTGTTTGTCGGGGTATTCAGTGTAGTATTTCTCCGGCGCCGCCTCTGGCTCTACCAGTAAGTAGTGCTTCTATTTTCTTTCTAAAGTATGAGAACACTTAAAGTTACCCTCTCCTCTAGATGGGTTTCTCTAATTATAGTTATGTCTGGCGTGGCTCTGGTGGGCTACAGTGGGTCTCTCATCAAGGACACTGTCAAAGAATCTGTCATCCACAATCTGACTCGGGCTTTGGGCCTTCACCAAGGCCCTCCACAAACAATGACTGAGGAACCAGAAGTGACCAAAGTTCTTGTCGGTGAGTTTTTTCAACCGACATCTAATTCCCACTCAAAGGTCTAAACGTCCCTGTCTTCCTCTCTAGGCATATTCTTTGTTTTATTTGCGCAAGTATTGTGAGTATACATCTTTTCTCTGACACATGTCCGAGTTCTTTCGGCGATGATATGTCTTATACAAATCATACATAGCACTGCCACACAATTTGTCGTTGAAGGTTCGATACACATCACTTTATCCCAAAAAAGATTCGCACACTGACTTGTTTGCACATGAAGAAAAGATCATGGGTGTGTGGATTACGTTTTATGCGCCCACCTCGCCTTTTTTCTGAACGTTTTCCAGGGCGATATTCCGTTTCCCCCCTGGTCGCTGTCGGCTACGAAGGTCTCTTCGGTACAATCTCAATCCTTATGTTTGTTCCGATTCTGGCCATTCCCTCCATTTCTAAACTGTCCACATTCTTTGACCTTCCTCGAGGTTGGCATCAAATGATCAACACACCAGCCGTGCTATATTCTGGGCTCGCCATCTGTGTCAGCATCTCACTGTTCAACTTCTTTGGTCTGAGCGTCACTCGGCACGTCAGCGCTACTGCGCGGTCACTCACTGACACCTGCAGGACGCTTTCTATCTGGATCATCAGTCTTGGTCTCGGTTGGGAGAAAATTGTCTTCCCAATCTCTCTCCTCCAGATTCTCGGCTTTTCCCTTCTTGTGTGAGTGTAACCCCCTTCTTCCGCCTTTCGGATGTTCGGGAACTCGCTATTATTAATTGAACTGACCCTCCTTATGTTTTCGTTTGTTTTTTTTTTTTTTTTGGGATTCACGTTTCATCCGAATTCAGTTATGGCACGGTGAATAATTACCTCATTCTGTCCTTTACGGTTGACATTTACGAGGATTCTCCATTCCAATTTTCTAGTTCCTCTTCAACAACCTCGTCAACCCCCCCGCCTGTCTTCCTGCGCCTCGCCCTGCTTCTCCAACGGAGCGGATGGCTGACGAAGAGCGTGAGGGTTTACTGACACCTGCGTTGGACGAGACTGCGGCCCTACCCGCCGACTTGGGGCAAAGTGGGTTTGATGTTGTTCCAGCGGGAGAGCATGCCATTGCGCATCCGATGAAGAAGTCGAATTGCTTACGACCACACCAGGATTGATTCGGCGGGAATGTTCTTCTACACAGCGATATCGTGTCTGCTCTCATTATTTATATCGCCCATTTGAACGTCGGTTTTACACATACACAGTATATTTTGTTAGTGTCACCTTTACTTAGATAGACCCTTTCCGACCACATTTCTTGTATCTTAGTTGGATCTCGTTTTTCTGGTTGGTGGAATGCTTGTAGATTTTTACATCTCTCCTTTTTGGTGTATTCTCCCAAGTTTGCTGATTCGGCCTTGGCGCCGATAGCCCATTAACATCCGCTGGAGGTAAATTATGTGGTGTCTTTCAAGGGGGTCTTCATTAATAGTGATCGATTGTCATTAGGTAGACTAAGTATTAAAAGCATTCATATGTCACATCTGCCCCTGATAATACTATCATGGGCAGGAAAATGGACACGGGTGAAGAAAGACATTTTAAACGACCAAGACCCGATAGTCCATATGGTGCACCGTGGCATATGGAGGATGGTGTCTCGTTGCCTTATGCAGGGAGAGATAAGCCGACCTCTTTTTGAGGTTCAATGCAGAGCCTGGCCTATACTAAAACTTTTGAATTCCCGCTCCGAACGGTAACAAACCAAGGCGGTTCTCACCGAGAACTTGACGATAAATCTGCCTTCCAGAATTAGGTTTGTGACAACATTTCAATTCCGGTCAACAAGGATGAAGCGGCTCCCGCAAATACGCACCCCGTAGCCAAGCCTTGGGATGAAATAACGGGCGCTTGAAGTTTTGGTAATTCCAAATACCCGCATGTCGGTTTACTGAGTCGTTTCCACTGCGAAATTGCAATTTCACGGTGGGTCATCATTTCACCCTATCCACGCGCTACATTGTCCGGCAGCGGGAGGTTTGCGGCCCATCTACATATTTGTGGTCCAGACGCATCGCGGTTAATTAACGGGCGGGTTTGTCGTTTTGATCGAGCTCATTGGCCCACTCAAGCTCCGCCAATCTTGGCGCTTAGTGTGAATCTTTGACCTGTCAGCTAGGAGCCCGTATTCGAAATCATGGACCGCGTGGTTGGGGCAGCGTCAAAACCCGGCATCAGCAAACCTGACAAGACACCGTTTTGCTTTTCGGTGTATTGTTTGTCCCATGATCTTTTCCATGTAATCTATTCCGAAAATAAATATTTTCACGGGTATATATTGCTGGAAAAACATTTGAGGTCATTGGATATCTCCATCAACCTTTTCGAGAGAATGGAAGCTTGTAAAAAATTTATTATCCGTTTTCAAAGTTTTTATTCAGTATTAGTTGAAAATTATAGCATCCAAAAAGTCTTTGGAGCTATGATTTCCGGTGCAAGACTTTGTCATGACATTATTTAGTGCTGTCAACTTTTGAATGCAATGTTTTGACCGTAAGATTTTCTATTGCAAACGAAAGTATGGCAGAGTTTGAGTAGTAAATTAAAGTGGCTGTACGTTATCTACAGGTCATCGAAGCCTTCTGCTTGTACGTCGTCCATCTCCCATGGTTCCTCCCCATCTTCTCCCCCAAGGTCCTTGTCATCCTCTTCCTCTTTGTCGCTACTTTCCTCGTCTGAGTGGATTACATACCCGTAGTCTACCACATTCCCTGCCTCTTCAAGTTCCTCCAAATCTTCAGCCTTGTTTTCGTCTTCTATATACTGTTGAGGTAGTCACGTCATGATTTAAGCAGTCTAAAAATACTCCTCGATACGACTGCCAACGGAGCAGTCGGAACTTGGTAATGCTGGCCACTGATTCGCATGGCAATACGAGTCCCATTTTAAAATTCTCTGTATGTAATGTAAATTATAATAAATTCCCGAGGGACTAACCCTCCTTGGGTATGTATCTAGTACATGAAAGAATAAATAAAAAAATAGGGCAGAGGCCTGGTCTCTGCCCCATTTTATAGTTACGTTCTACCCTCTCCACCATCTCGCATTAGGCCCATTTATGGGCCTGGCTCCGAGTCTGCGTCTCGTCGATCTACTTGATGCGTCGTCGACTGGCCGGACTAGCTGCCATCTCGTCGATCCACCCGCCGTTTCGTCGATTCGTTTCGTCGTCGCTGTTGTGTTGCCCTCGTTTCCCCCTGCGTCATTTCCCCCCCCCCCTCCGTATCCTTTCCCTCCTCCCTTCTCCTTCTGCTCATTTGTAATTTCCCTCCTACTGCTCATCGTTTGCCGCTTTTCTCTCCCCCTCCTCGCCGTTTCCCTGCCCGCCCCTCATCTTCATGCTTTGGGGTGTTGTTTCGTCCTCGGGGCGGGGTTGGAGACGCCAGTGGCTGCTGGCATCGTTGTCGCTGCTGCCCCCGTCGTTGCAGCTGCTGCTGGCGTCATCACTGCTGCCCCCGTCGTTGCTGCTGCTGCTGGCATCGTCGCTGCTGCCTCCGTCATCGCTGCTGTCGTCCTCGCCGTCGCCATCCGGTGGGGTTGGTCACTTCGTCGCATGGCTACCAACTCCTCCGTTGGATTCGTATCATCGTTGTTGGGGTGATCGGCAGTCACGTCGTCGTTCGATGCGCTGAAGTTGGGCACATGTGGTCAGTGGGATGGGATGGAATGAGGGATCTGGGAAAACGAGTCACGACGTTTGTCGTGGCTCGTGTTTCGTGACTCACTTCGTGGGCCTCCCTATTCATGGGTTCCCCCTCGTGTTTCTTTCCCCCCAACTCTTCCATCGAGCATAATAAGCGGCCCACATCCCTTTGGAAAGGGAGGGAGGACGGCGGCGGCGGCATCCTCGCTTCTGAGGGAGCCGATATATTATTTGTTGAGCCCACATCCCTCAATGGAGGGGAGGGGCTCGTGGCCGTGTGTCAGCGTATGGTTGGTGGCGAATTGGTGTGGGGAAGGCGAGTTGGTGGTGGAGGAATGAGAGAGGAAGCACGAACATCAACCGTGATGCGGTTGATGTCGATTTTAAACTCCGCTCCACCTCAAAGATAGCGGTTGGTATAAACACCTATATGCCCGATAATAAAATAAAAAGTTGTCTTATTTTACGAATATTGTAAATATTCCCGATCCCAAATTTTGAGGGAAAATACGCATAATTAAACAGGATATTTGAGAAATATCCCAAAATGCGCGTCACCACCATCCCTTTCGTCAATTCACTATTGTAAACTTTATATTATTTAGAAAATGTATTGTAGTATAATCTTAGTACACTAATAAACAAGATTTAGATACTTTGGACAGTGTAACTACTCGTTGTGGAAGCTGGAATGGCCGAAATTTAGTTATGGACCATAAGTTAATTCCATAACTAAATTTCAGCTTCCACAACGAGCAGTTACATTTGCCAAAGTATTTAAAACTCATTTATTAGTGGATTAGAATCATACTAAAATACATTTTCTAAATAAAATACAGGTTACAACGGAGAATTCACGACAGGTATGGTGCTGATGCCCATTTTGGGATATTTCTTAAATAACATGTTCATTTTTGTGTTCTTCACCTTGAAACCTGGGATCAGACATCCTTACAATATTTATAATATAATACAACTTTTTATTTGATTATCGGGCATACAGTTGCTTATATCGACCGCTATCTTTGAAGGTGGAGCGGAGTTTAAAATCGACATCAACCGCATCACGGTTGATGTTCGTGCTTCCTCTCTCATTCCTCCACCACCAACTCGCCTTCCCCACACCAATTCGCCACCAACCATACGCTGACACACGGCCACGAGCCCCTCCCCTCCATTGAGGGATGTGGGCTCAAAACAACGCCCCACCGTCCTCAGAAGCGAGGACGCCGCAGCCTTTCCCAAGGCATGTGGGTGGCTTATATTCGCTCGACAGAAGAACCGGGGAGGGAAAAAGACGAGGGGGAGGCCAAGGAGTGGGAGGCCCAGGTAGGATTTCTGAGGGTCGTACTGTCGGTCTTCAAATTGGGTTGTGAAACCCACGATCTAATAAGGTTCGTCAGTTAGACTGGAGTTCCTGCTCTCCGTATGCAAGGCAACTAACTTGTGGAATCCCAGGATGTGTCTGTACAGAATTTTCTATCAGAAACATACTGAGAGCAGTTATGTTGTCGCCTAGAACTTAGAAGTTGTTCTTTCGCCGTTCCAGTTCAAAACGGTTACATTCCACCCTCATACATTGAATATATGCGCTCATTTCTTTCGAAATAGGTCGAAACCAGTACCCAGGAGAAGAAATGAATTCTACCCATAAAGATGCCTCAAGCCGATGTGATGGAGCAGCGATCGTTGTGAATATGCGCCTGCTTCATGCGCGAAGAACTTGTCCAAAGAGAGTCCGAAGAGGGCGAGGAAGGGTGAAGAAAGGAATGAGCATTTGAGGGCTTCGGGAATGGAGAAAATCGGTGCGAAGCCGTTGAATCTTATTTAGCCAAACGCTGACCAATATTCATGGTGTTTTTATTAAGGGCTGCGTTTGAATAGATGGGAAGCAATTTTTCATTGGTGGATTCCGTGGCCAAAATGCAGGGAGGATGGAAGGGAGACGAATTTCACAGCCCAACATGAGGTGACGTAGAGGCTTGCTCTTAGCCTACGTGTTGACCTCTTATCGTGATTTATGGTCGCGGTTTCTGCATGGTCCGTTCTTAACAACGGTGAATACTGCGCGCACGTACCTTAGAGGAGGTGGAGACCTCAACCTGTTATCCCTTCGCCTGTCGCTACCCTGTCGCTACCTCTCCTGGTCTGCTCGGCCCAATCGTGCGGAAGCGGCGCACGAGTCACGACTGCCCTCGCGTACGCGGGAGGAGCACCTATTCTCCTATCTCTGTCGACATTGGTCTTGGTCTCGCCTGTACGTTGTAGGGGTGGAGGCGCGAGGAGTGACGTGTTTTTTATCACCACGATCGTGATTCGTGGGTGGCGGAGGCGGTGACGACTCATCAGCGTCGCATACGCAGTAGCAGCGGAGACCGAGACCGAGACCACCGTGGCAGCAGCGCTGACAAGGTCAGTTGGTATTTCTTTGATTATGACCCTGGAGTGTCCAAGATGACGAGGACCAAAGACGTCCACGAAACAAAACCTTCCGCCACGTCATCAGCATGTTCATCAACCATCTACGCGGCACCAGAGCCATTTGCCAATAGCGACTGAACGGTCCCATCGTCCTTGCTCGCCTTCTACCCGTCGGTTTCAGTCAACTCCTACCCAGCCATCTCGTCACAGAGGAGATGAATTTTCTCACTCTCCTCGTCGTGCTCGTTCTTCTCATCACCCTCGTGAGCAGAGCCGTGACGATCAAAGGTTCTCTCGTCATGATTACGGCTCCTCTCGTCGAATCCCGCTTTCGCCGTCTCCGCGTCCCGCAATCTTAGGCGATATGTCCAATGGCTATCTCTGTGGCTGCGTAACTCAATTTCGTTCTCTGCTTGCACAGCTGTATTACATTCTCACCTATGATTGAACCTGCTGTATTTGCCTCGTCTTGCTGTAGTGTAATTTGATAGATGCCATGTAACTGAGACTGCTCAATTGAACTGCTTTCCTCACAAGAATCACGTGTAGTGATTTATAG
>Ga0307517_10004384_pt1 | contig 21695 bp, 13 predicted proteins | sample 23_EM_MG_FD_194515 | JGI IMG/M metagenome (GOLD analysis project Ga0307517, IMG submission 194515) | Populus trichocarpa ectomycorrhiza microbial communities from riparian zone in the Pacific Northwest, United States - 23_EM | ecosystem: Host-associated > Plants > Roots > Unclassified | place... | reverse complement strand
TTATAAAAAAAAATGAAAGAACTGAAGACTCTAGCAGGAACACCCTTGCTTTGCTTATTTGTACAGTAAGTATTTAACAGTAATTATTTTTTGAAATATTTTTTATTTTAAAATATATTAAAATAATATTTTTTATTTTTAAAAAATTTATTTTTGATATCATTACATTCAAAATATATAAAAATAAAATAAATAATTTAAAATAAAATAAATTCAATTTTTCTCAAAAAAAATAATTTTAAAACATGAAAATAAATAAGATGTACGATCCGAACTGACATGTGAGATAATACAAAACTTTGGTTGGTAAGCTAATTTTATTCTCAAAACATCGTAAGCTCAACCAAATTGGATGTCGTGCCGATTTAAAACCCGAAACAAAAATCTTGTTCTGCTGTGGAATGAAGTTCGAGAATCGAATCCTTATACAACGCGGAAGTTTGCTAATTTATTTTAAATAAAAAATTTCAAATAAGCTCCACCATTAGGTTTTTTGTTTCGTAAATGGGTGAGCATCGCATGCATGGATGCTTCTTCTCGTTGAGAATAGCTAGGTGCTACGTTCATGGCTCTCCATTTACACCTCGGAAGCAATTAGCAAGACAATTCAGAGTCGTTTTACAATTAAATCTATTCGAATCTACTTTTCGAGGCATTATGTGATAACTATAGATATCGAAGTTGCTAAACCAGTAATCAAACCTTGATATCTTTTCTTTTCTCCATGCTTAGATTTGCAATTATTTTTTTACTCCTCCCACATTCCATGAGATAGTGAAAATCAGGTTATGTAAAAGAAAAGAAAAAAAAAGAAGGGAAGAGAGAGTTCGCTGGACTTCATATTTAGATCTTCTTCTCCAATCCTTTCTATACTTTTATAAAAGTTCTTTAATATTTTAATTAATATCGTTCTTCAAACAAATATTTCTGGTACTGACTTGATCTTTGGAGGATCCTCTATCAACACCCCCAATAAACTTTATACAGGTATTTATTTTAAAAGAGTTTATACTCCCCTAGATAAAGATTTGCCAAAGAAAAAACCGCGTGGTTTTAAAATGGAGTTAATTGAATACACCATAATTAGTATGAGACAAAACTATAAGAATAAGATTAATTTGTGTTTAGTTTGATGGACAATGCATATATTTGTCTTTGTCTATGTTTAGTTGCAGAGGATCAGACATAACAAAATATGCAGATAATCTCTAGCATATCCCCTTATACATAGTTTTGTGCATCCTAGACTTACTATATGGATTAGGAGGTTTTTTTCAAAAAACAATTCTATACACTGTGTATATTGTATGTGTTTTCTACATGTCCTAGTATATTATTACTTGTTCTAATTGTTTTTCATTGAAATTAATTGTAAAAAAATACATAAAAAATTATTTTATTATAAAAAACACATAAAATAATTTATAATTTATTTTTATTAAACATTTTTCAGTATTGATTTAATAGTATGATAAAATATGAATAAAATAACATAAAAATTATTTACTGATTTAATAATATGATAGTATATGAATAAAATAACATGAATAAATTCATAAAAATACATAAAAAGCTCCACTATCTTTTAATGTATGTATAATATCAATAAAAAAATAAAAAACTCAAAATAACAATAATTAAAAAAAAAAAACCTATATCTAGAGCTGATCTTACACGCGCTTGAGCTTTTGTCCAAGTGCACCTAGGCTTGCTTGGGTTGAAACACTTATTTTTTTTATAAAAAGAAAACTTATAGACGGATTACATGCATAATCTTCTCCTAGGCTCACATTAATCTGGTAAGTTTATTAGATTTCGGCGAGCCAACTATAATAAAGTGAAAACTTGTGATTCTCCTTTTCTTTTTTCTTAAAAAAAATATATTTAAACAATCATCAAAGCCTTTTAAACACAAATCTAAGTATAAAAATAATTTATAAACAATAAATTAATACAAAAATCAAATTTAATCATTTTAGATTTTAAATTGGTATATCTCTCTATTCGAATCATGAAATGGTTCAACTTATATATATATATATATCCATGAGTATTTATTTAATGGTTTTATTTTCTTGTGTTGTAGTTGGATTTCTTTAACAAAAATCCTCTCTCATTCCTCTCCTTTCTTTTAAATCAAATGTTTCTTTCTAATTTGAAATGGGCACAAATTGTTTTTTAAATTTTTTTTATTTAAAAATATATTAAAATAATATTTTATTTTATTTTTAACATTAGCACATTAAAATTATTAAAAAAACTAAACTAAAAAATTTTAAACTAAAAAAAATAAAAATTTAAAAAACATGATTAGATATGGTGCATGAATAAGAGGCAAAAAAGGGGGTAACCGCTTACCAGTCTTCTATTTTCTTTGGGAATATATTGGGCCTTGTATTTATTACCCATGTTTATAAAATCTGACACACTTTACTACCCAAGCCTGCAATCTACTGGGCCTGCAGAAACCTCTCCAAAACCAAGAGCAGCCATGCCTCAGTAACCTCCGACTTCAAGGAATTCGCGCATCTTGTGTGTTGAGACATGGAGAAATCAGTGGCAACACTAGATAAAGGCACTACATGCACTTCATGGAACTACTGTGGCCAAAGACTAGCAACTGGTTCTTTTAATGGGTTTCTCTCAATCTTCGACTCACCTGACCCTGCTTCCTCTTCCTTCACCGCCACCTCCAACATTAGGGTTAGTAAGTTCAGTCCTTTTTGTGTCAAAATTCGCTAATGGGTTTCTATTTTTAACTTAAATTTGTGTTTTTATTCTTGTTTAGATACATGAAGGTGGGATTGTCAAAATTGTCTGGATCCCACCAGAGTATGGGGATGCAGTAGCCTGTATTTGTGGAGATGGGAGTCTGTCTTTGTGGGAGGAGATTGCTGAAGGTACTATTTGTTTGTTAAAAATAAAGGGCTTTATGGTTTCTTAACATTAAAGGATTTTTACTTTACAGTGCAGATTGAGATTGATTTTGTTTTTGAGCTTGATTGTGTTTGTTGGAATTGTTTTCTGTTTCATTAAGATGGTGTACTTTATTATTGTTGTTTTTTATTTACATATAATTGTGTAGATGGACTACCTCTTCAATGGAAGCTTTGTAAGATTTTTCATTGCAAGGGAAGTAAAGTGTTAGATGCTCAATTCGGAGTAATCCGGACAAGTTTGAAAATGGTGAGCTCTTGAAACTCTTGGTGCTATGGATGCAACTGAATCACCATATAGCATTGAAGTAGTAGATTTTATAGTAAGCCTGCATTTCTTGTGCGTGTTAAAGGTGTTTTTCAAAACAGGCCAAGTCTTTTTTAACAAACAATTGTGGCACATCGAGCTCCTTTTTCTAGAAAGCATATTGAAATATCCACTGATCTAATTATGGTCATCATGTAACAGAAATATATTGCTTTGATTAAGTAAAGAAGGTATGGTTTTCAGTTCTGTTGAAAGGAAATAGTCATCTTAGATGGTAGGGGTGGATACATGCATACACCCACACACACACACACCCCTTCGGCTTCTGCTACAATAGCATTTGGGAAATGTGTGGCATTGTTGTATCAAGTTTCCTGCCCAAAATTTAATTTACCTGTTCAATTTCAATTTATAATTATGTGTATATAGTTTACAGGTTGTGGCATATTCAGATGGCCATGTGAAAGTCTATGAGCTTTTGAATCCTTTTGAGTTGAAGAATTGGCAGCTTCAGGTATTCTATTTTATATATGAATTCTCAATGACACACAAACTGCTTAAAAAGTTGTAACTTCTTTCTTTCTTTCTTTCTTTCTTTCTTTCATCCTTTTCTTTTGAGCAGGCTGAAATTCAGAATGTGATTGATTCAGTTTCAACATTTGGGAAGGCTTCATGCTTTTCTGCGTCTATTTCTTGGAATCCACAACGGAATGAAAGCCAGGAACCAAGCTTTGTTCTGGGTTTCAACTCAGATACACCTCAACTGAACAGTTCTAAGGTAGGTGTATCATGCATCTGATGGAAGCTATATTCTGTTCATTTCATGCCGGTGTTGATTGAAACATGTTAATAAAATTTAAGAATGTCACTTTCCATACATTAAAAACAAAAATCTTTGTGAATCACAACTCAATTGAATGCTTGTTACTAAAGGTAATATTAGTGCAGGCAAGATTACTTTTATCATATGCTAGAAAAAATTTCCTTTATGTATGTTGCTGATTAATTTCCAAAATGATTAAGAAATCAGCTGATGAACTGCTGTATTGGTCAAGCTAATTGGATGTTATATTTCCACAGGTGTGGGTGTTTGATCAGGCCCATCATCGATGGCTTCCAGTTGCCGAGTTAGCATTGTCCTTGGACAAAAGTGATCAGGTTTTTGCAGTTGCATGGGCACCAAATGTTGGCCGGTAAGGGTTTGGTACTTGATTAGTGAAAATGAATTTCCATTTTGTGGACAAATGATAGGAATCCAAATTGTTTTATGCACTTTTCTTCAAGATAGAATCTGAACAATTTCTAAATCTAGTGGACCTCTTTAGGATTTAAACTCGGATGAGATTACAGCAATCTGTCCTAGACAAAAAAAAAAAAAAGATATTGTAGGATTTCTATTATATTTTCCATTCAAGACTTGGAAAAAATAGGATGGCATCAAAGAGAAAAATGTAGGATTTAGATCCGAGCAGGACTGGGTTTAAAATACTGATACTAAGGAAATCAAACCCTAATCATTATGTTTTGCCATTAGTACAGTAGGTATTCTAGCGGACACTATCTAGAATGCAATTCAGCAAAGAAATGTGGCAGGTGCAAACTGTGGAAAATTTCTATCCTAGGGCTTTGAACCAATTTGCTTAGGGCTGTCACGGCCCTGGACTCCTGCTTTGTTAGTAATACTAGTATACCGGTCCTGTCTGTTTTGGAAAATACTAAACTGGTCTTATTGTTTCTGCACAGGGCATATGAGTTAATAGCTGTTGCAACTCGCAAAGGTATTACAATATGGCATGTTAGGTTGAACCCTGGCCTGGATGGAAGGCTTTCAGTAGAAAAAGTTGCATTGCTTTCTGGATATGAGGGCGAGGTATAAATGCCAGCATTTGAATCTTTATTGATCTTTATTTTTCTAATCCAAGAAAGATGGTACATGCATCATATAGATAGAGATTTTGTCGTGCTTTTATATTGTTCTGATTAATAATCTAATTATCAAATGGAATGTTGGAGAGACCAAACTGGACAATTGGAGTGAGATGAATATGGAATGTTTGCCAAGGCAGCTGGCTAAACTTACATGTAGCAAGGAGCTGCCAGGATATGATTTGTCAACTATGTTTTCTATGCTTTAGTTTAGTTTAGTTTTGTTGAAAAGGGAAGTAGTAGACTCCTGAATATTATGTTCCTTTGCAATTAGGTGTGGCAGATGGAATGGGACATGAGTGGAATGACCTTAGCAACCTCAGGAACTGATGGGATGGTAAGATTGTGGCAATCCAACTTCAATGGTGTTTGGCTTGAACAGGCTGCATTTGAACCCGCATCTTAGCCCCTACCATCATTTCTTTGTAGTTTGTACTTGTTTTGGCTGCAAGGAACCACTGTTTCTATTGTGGTGGTTTCCTCGTTCTGTTTGTATTAAACACGTGTTCTGATTAGAGAACTCGTAAAGATCGTCGCCGGTTACCTCAATGCTCCAACTCCATCCATCATTTTTGAAGTCAGTGTTTCAAAAAGATTTTAGCACTATCGATTTTATATTTCTGGCTTAAATTTGTAGCTACTATTGTATCACTATATTCAAAGAATGGTTGTGTCACGTACTGGAAACGGAAAAGAAGCAATTCCAAGCGATTCATGCAGACCAATCGGACGAGAGGTTCAACTAATTATTTCCTTCTGCTTTCCAAATTATTATTTCCAACTCAATTCATCACATCTGAATATTAAAAATTTTTATCGGAGCTGTTTTTTTTTTTTTTTGAATAGCTTGGTGGCTTAAAAAATTAGTTAAAATAGCACTGAAAATTTATTTGTGAAAATAAAATAGTTCTTCTGACATACAGGTGATTAGAACTGGGCGACCGATCAAATTTAAATTATAATTTATTGTATATCTCCACACACGCTATAACATTTCATTTATGCCAATAAGTTATTTTTATAATTATAATATAATTGTTTAGTACTTTCGTTTGCAATATTGACAAATCTAAATTTAAAAAAGCCTAAAAACCTCCCAGACTAAAAAATATTTTCATTGGCTTGGACTATCATACTCAGCTCAACTTTTACCAAGGTACATGAGCTCGGGCATGGTAGTCGAGCCCATGCTAAGCACACATCCAATGCTGGGCGTGCTGCCCATTGCTCTTGGCGCTAGGCGTGCACCCCGGCACCCACATGGGCTCGGGCTATCATGTCTGAGCCCAACATGCTTGAGCCCAAATAATGTTTCTGGATTTATTTTTGATCTCTAACATGCTCAAACATCTTTTTTGAACCCAACACTCATTTAGAAATTCTTCTAAGATTCAATACTTATTATTTCCACAAAAGAATACATAAGTTATAAATATATCATGAATCCTTAAAACTCTAAGTTCACACTTTTCATTCTTAATATTTTTAGCATATATATTTCAGAATCCATGTCTTTAAAATATTATTATAATTTTTCTCTTTAAAAAGATATTTAAATATTTGAGTCCTTAAATTTATCAAATAAATTTTTTTATAAATAATCATCTTAGTTTAGCAGGAACCAAACACTGGCCACCAACTATTTCAACTAAAATAATAGCAAAAAATTAATTAATTATTCAATACGTAAACTTGTTACTTGCTTGAATATTCACCTATATCTTCATGACAACATCATTAGCACGTGTCCCATGCATGTTCATGGAATCACGGGCTGTAGTGTACAGCATTTGTTATCTTCAACATTGGATACAAGTAACTCGGAAAAGTTCGCACAAGAAGATTTTCAACATTGATCGTTAACCACACAAACTTGGTGGTGATAATAGGACATATATACAAGGATAAGTTCTTTTCCAGGTGTCCACCCATATAATGCATGTCAGCTGCCCTCCCAAAAACAGAAGCAACAGAAGAGCTATTTCTCACACGCCATGGCCACAAAAGTCTGTGTTACAGGAGGCTCTGGGTATATTGGTTCCTGGCTCGTCAGGAAGCTATTGGTGAAAGGCTACACTGTCCATGCAACACTAAGAAACTTGGGTCTCTCTCCCCCTCTCTTTTATTTTTTTGTTTTGTTTGTGTTAACATGGATGTCTTACATGTTTTCTTGGAATAGCAGAGGACAAATCCAAAGTAGGCCTACTCAATTCCCTTCCAAACGCAGATACCAAATTAGTCCTGTTCCAAGCTGATATATACAATCCCCATGAGTTTGACGATGCAATTCAAGGGTGTGAATTTGTTTTCCATGTTGCCACTCCAATGCAACATGACCCCGAAAGTTCTCGGGTCAGTAATTTGTAGTTGGGATTTAAATATTATGAGCAATTAGCAAATACTGTTTTTCTTGGTTACAATTAACATATAATTTTGAAAGTTGAAAAACAGTACAAGGATAGAGTGGAAGCAACAATTGCTGGAGCGAGGAGCATAGCTGACTGTTGCGTCAAATCACAAACTGTTAAGCGTCTCATCTACACTGCAACTGTGTTGGCATCATCACCATTGAATGAACATGGAAGTGGCTATAAATCTTGCATGGATGAATCCTGCTGGACTCCTTCTGATCTCTCACTCACTTATGCCAATGATTATGTAATGGTATTTCTCCTATCTTACCCTGAATTACCACTAAGGATGATGTTGGTCACTACCAGAAAATCGATAAATACAAACGGAAATACTAAGGGAATATTTTCGTCGGTAAATTTTCGAGGGATTTTACCGATGGAAATATTCTCTCGGTATATACCGAGGGAATTACCGTGGGAAAAAAAATTAAAACAAAACAAAAAAAATGATGACGTGTCATTTTTACTAACAGAATTACCGACGAATGCGTATGTAAAATTTTTATTGCTAAAAATTTAGCATATTAATAATTAAAAAATATTAATATTCAATTATCCGTAGGTAAATCCGTCGCTAACGCGCTCCAATAAAAAGCCTGAATGCCCTTATTTCACAAGAGACAGACTCATTTTTTATAATTCTTCTTCTTCTACTTCTTCTTCTTCTTCACTATATATAAAAAACATCAATATCTATTTCTTTCTCTTCTTTTCTCTCCTCATCTCCTTCTCTTTTCTTTCATGCTCGGGTATGTCTTCTTTTTCTTTTTTCTTTTATCCTTTTAGTTTTTTTTTAATTAATATGCTTTACGAAATTTTTTTTCTATCCTTAGCTTCACTTGCAACTACATTAAGGTAAGATTTTTTTTTCTTTTTTTTTCATGATTTTTTTCACTATATTTGTTTTTTATTTGTTTTTTATTGTTTTTGTTCTTAATAATTGTATAGATGTTGTTGTGAGATTTTTTTTTCATATGAGATTAATTTTTAGTTGATTTATTTATAGGATTTTTAAATTTTTAGCAATTGCAACTTCATTTTTTTCATACGAAACTTTTTAGTTGAATTTTTTTTTTCATTTTATTTATTTGTTGCAAATTTGTTTGAGTTGATTTTCTTATTTTTTTCCAAGAATTTTGAGTATATATTATACAGTGTTGATTAATGTTAATTTAATTATTTTATAATTTTATAAAATGATTTTTTTAAAATGTTTTTAAATAATTACCGATGGAATTTCGTTGGTATATCCGTCGATAAATCCATTGGTAATAAAAAAAATTAAATTACCCGCTTTATATAAAAAATTACCGATGAAAGATTCACCGACGGAGCATTTCCGTCAGTGATTTCGTAGGTAAATTGATTACCGACAAAACATGTATCTTATGCCGATGGAAAAATTCCGTCGATAAAATTGTTAAATCTTGTGTAGTGGGTCCTTTCTTTCTTTTTATATTCCCTGAAGGGACATGGCATGGTTGGTGATTCTTTCTATTTCCGTAGGAATATACGAATTCAAAAACATTAGCTGAGAAAGAGGTTTTGAGTTATAATGAAATTGAGGATGCGAAGCTTGAAGTGGTGACTCTTCTCTGTGGTCTAGTGGGAGGAGAGACTATTCTTTCCCATGTGCCTTCGAGTGTACAAGTGATTATTTCACCATTTACTGGCAACATATTTGGTTACTATCAAGGGTTGAAGTTTATAGAAGAAGTTTTGGGATCAGTTCCTCTTGTTGGCATTGATGATGTTTGTGAGGCACACATATTTTGCATGGAAAACCCATCAATGAAAGGTAGATTCCTCTGTTCAGCTGCTGATCCAACTGTTAGAGAAATTAAAGCTTACCTTGAAGAAAATCATCCAGAATTCAAGATAGATGAAAAGTAAGAATTCTTCTTTCCTCTTAAAATTTTCATCTGTATAAGAGGAAACGGATTAATAGCTGAATTTGTCCTTATTAATAAGGTATTTTTTAAAAACTTATTGTAATTTCCTGAACCAGTTTGATCTTAAACATACGTTAAGTTTTTAATTTATTCTTTGAATGAGATTTTCAAGACAATCCATCGGAATTAGTCACATGATTTGAAGGCAATAATAAGCTTTTAATTGAATATACTCTAAGTTCTTAATTCAAATGATTCTCACATATAGACTATAACTGATGAACTAACTTCAAAATCTCACTAGAATGATATATTAGAAACTTAATATATATTTAAAAATAAAACTAACTCAATTACGTACAAAATATAATGAAATATTAGAAAAATAAGTAATTATATCCCTAATTGAGCCATTAGACCAGAGTTAAAAAGGGGCATTCCATGTTTTCTGCTGTGATTTTGCTAATAGTAATGATTAACTTTTAATTTTAGGTTCAGGGAAGAACCAGAGATCAGAGGAATCAAATGCGATTCATCAAAGTTGATGAAGATGGGCTTTAAGTATCAATACGACATGAGGAAGATCATAGATGAAAGCTTGGAGTGTGGAAAGAGGCTGGCAGCCCTCCAGTTAATTGATAAAATGGACTCAAATACATCATGAACAATTTTCGTTATAATTTAATTTCTTTCGTATGTGGGATTCTTATGTTATCTTTTGCTGGGAATGTTGAATTATATATATACGATTCCTTCCTTTTTTGTGGTTCAGCTTAGAGATTCATATGCCTTTTTCTTGTTTTTGTTGATTGATTGGTTGGCAAGCAGTTTAATTTTTAAACCTATTAAGTCAATCAGTTTATATCGAGTTAATTTCCGTACAGATTAATTTTTCTGCAACAGCTTGATGTATCTGAACGACATGAAAAGCTAGCAGCCAGAAGTGAAAAACCAACAACAATTTAAAACAATTACTTTATTCCTGCTAAAGGGAAGAATTTTTTTTTCTTCTCTTTTAATGAGAATGAAGGCGTGAGATTTCGAGAATACATTATTCATTGGATATGAAAAGTCATAATTTTCCAGATTTGTCTGAATTAAGATTGCTATTTATAATTGTTTTCGTTAATAATTATCTAAGCGAATTTGAAGTCCGATTCAGCCATGCACGGAATATTGATGGTGTTTATCACGTTTTGCGCCAGAAATACACTATTAAAGTGTCTTCTGAAAATTTCCATGTGCCACGATGGTGCACTCACTTTTTCCTGAAAGGATGAGCCTACACCCCTGGCCTAAATGAAAAGCCTTGAGACGCACAAGCCTAGAAAGCTAGCCTTGCACGCCTAGTTTTCTTCTGTTCTTTAAATGGGTGAGTGACACTTTTTGTCGCCACCTCTATTTTTCTAAAATAGAATTTCATTCAAATTCTGACCTCTAAATTCTTGGACCACCATTATAATTCAAATCTCAACTTGTCTTGAACTAAAATATCTTAGATATTTTAATAAAATTATTTTTAATCTAAAAATACATTTAATCAATTTAAAAATTACAAATCAAAATAAAATTAACAAGTCACACTCTATTTATATATATATATATATATATATATATATATATATATATATATGTTTAAATGTTAAAACAACTTTCATTGAACTCTCATCTCTGAAACAAAAGTCATTAACACCAACATCGTTATTTTTGTGATCAAAATATGACCGATCACACTTTTCCTCTATTTATTTTTTATTGACTTTTTATCTCTTCTCTTAATATTGAGTGACTAAAACATGATAAAAATAAAGTTTATAATCAAACTGTAAAAACTTAAAATAATAAGGATTAAATATGCAAAAATTAAAACTTTAGGGACTATATTGATTTTTTCCATGCCTTTTGAACAATGTAAATGAAAAGGGCTTGTTTTTATGTTAATTTTGGTTATTTTTCTTTCATTTTTTTAACAATAACCTAAATCTTTATTTGTAAATTTCATCTTTAATTTAACATTGAAATATTTTTAGTCATTTTGGATACACTCGAGCATGCAAATCGAAGTTGATTCCAACATGTAAAACCATGTTAAGATGACATTGAAAAAAAATAAAATTTAACTATAATGCAAAAAAATTCAAGGATCAAAAAGATAAAAAATTTTGCTATTAATAACGAAATGTGAGAGAATAGTTATTAAAACTTAAAAGTGTGTTTTAGTTTATTGTATAATTTAATCTAAAAATAGAATATAAATTACTGAGAATTTCTTATTTTTATGAATTTACCGATCCAAGTATAAATAACTTAGAACTTAAAATAATAATAATAATAATAATAATAAAAGAAGTAAGTTGCAAAATAGGCGTAATTTCAGGTCCAAGCCCCTTGCAATGATGCCTACAAGAAGGGGCCAGATAATCTGATTAAGGTTCATAACACTTTAGGAGGCCCAGAAGTCTATGATGTTTTTCAACAGAATATAAACTCTTAAGCAGAAGTTAGGATTCAGTTCACCTCCGTCTCTGACTCCCAATCCACAACAGCAAAAGCTAAGATTCTTTCTTGACATGATGATCAGTTTTTCGCAACCTGTTTGCAGAGTACCGAGTTCACTAATCCCTGTTTCCTATGTGGGTTCTTCTTATTTCTTGCAAAATCTTCCAAAAGACCCATGTAGAGTAGGCAAAGATTTCTACTTCACAGAAAAAATAAGACTTGGTGGTTGCAAGAGGAAAAGGAGGGTAGTTTGTGGTGCTGGTTTGATGTTTCCAGTTGATCCATGGGCACCTAACATTGACTCACAGAGCATTGCCTCACAGCTGTTTGCATTCTCTTTGTTTCCTTACATTGGTTTCTTGTACTTCATTACCAAATCCAAGACTGCTCCTAAGCTCACTCTCTTTGGTTTCTACTTCTTGCTTGCCTTTGTTGGGGCTACCAGTGAGTTTCTTTGGCCATATTTGTGCTTGCAGTTTTCTTGTTTGTTATTTTGATGCTTGAAATTATTGAATTGAGGAATGAGGTGGATTTTGAAGTTTTAGGAATTTTTAGTTAATTTGTTGGATTAATGTAGAAATTAGTAAAAAATTGAACTGTCTGGAGATACCCTTTTCCTCTCTTTACTAAAACACGTCCTTTCGTGTTCTCATATGGCCGAGGACTAGAAGTGTTTGTGAATGGGGGATTAAGGGCAACAGCCAAACAGGTTCCATTAAAAAGAAGAGATCTTTTCATGCAACGCACATTGTATTTGTGCCATTAATGATATATAATATCGTATTGTAGGATCAGAACTTGGGGATTAACCTAATATGTTGATGAATAATATTGGTGGATTTTTAAACATTGTTCCTTTTGCATGAAATTTTCCCTGACTAGGTTTATAATTCTTGTTCTGCCATTTTTCGAATGTCTTCTGTTGTCAGACAGCTTGTTTTATCTATACTGACTTTCTTCCTAATGGTTCTTTGGTTGCTCCACATCTGTTGAGCAGTCCCAGCAGGAATTTATGGTAACTTCTCCCACTGTATAGGATTTAATTTGAACATCAATCAGCTTTATTATTCATGCCTTCCCTAACTTTCTAGTGGGACTTATGTTTGCATGGTTGAGGCAGCAAAGGTGCATTATGGTACTTCCTTGTCTAATGTGGATTGGTTGCATGGAGGAGCTGAGTCACTTCTCACCCTAACCAACTTATTCATTGTCTTGGGGCTAAGACAAGCTATTAGGAATGAAAATGCCCCCGAAAAAAGTTCATCAGATCCTGTTTCAGAAATCGAAGAGGAAAAGAAACCTTCTGTCTAGGTAATTTATTCAATCACGATATCTCCTTCACTTTGCAAACATCGATTAGTGATCTCTCTCTACTTCCATGCTCTTACTCCAGATGGATGTTCGAATGGTCCATACTTATGCAGTCCTTGTTACTTATGCTCTGCTTCTGGTCAGCCACAAGTACCTGTGCATTAAGGCTTCATTCCAGCCGAGTGCTGGAGATACTGATTCATTGCAAAACTGTTACAAGGAATCATAAGTATTCAGCTTAGCGTTTTGTACATCGTGTATTTTTCTTGTAAGGAACCGTCTTGATCTGTGGTCCATTTTCTTTTGGAATCTTCATCAGTTGGGTGATTTCCTATGAATGACAGAATGTATTTGTGAGCTATCGTGTAAAATCGACATATAATAGCGTTTTGTACATCGTGTATTTTGATGCTTGAAATTATTGAATTGAGGAATGAGGTGGATTTTGAAGTTTTAGGAATTTTTAGTTAATTTGTTGGATTAATGTAGAAATTAGTAAAAAATTGAACTGTCTGGAGATACCCTTTTCCTCTCTTTACTAAAACACGTCCTTTCGTGTTCTCATATGGCCGAGGACTAGAAGTGTTTGTGAATGGGGGATTAAGGGCAACAGCCAAACAGGTTCCATTAAAAAGAAGAGATCTTTTCATGCAACGCACATTGTATTTGTGCCATTAATGATATATAATATCGTATTGTAGGATCAGAACTTGGGGATTAACCTAATATGTTGATGAATAATATTGGTGGATTTTTAAACATTGTTCCTTTTGCATGAAATTTTCCCTGACTAGGTTTATAATTCTTGTTCTGCCATTTTTCGAATGTCTTCTGTTGTCAGACAGCTTGTTTTATCTATACTGACTTTCTTCCTAATGGTTCTTTGGTTGCTCCACATCTGTTGAGCAGTCCCAGCAGGAATTTATGGTAACTTCTCCCACTGTATAGGATTTAATTTGAACATCAATCAGCTTTATTATTCATGCCTTCCCTAACTTTCTAGTGGGACTTATGTTTGCATGGTTGAGGCAGCAAAGGTGCATTATGGTACTTCCTTGTCTAATGTGGATTGGTTGCATGGAGGAGCTGAGTCACTTCTCACCCTAACCAACTTATTCATTGTCTTGGGGCTAAGACAAGCTATTAGGAATGAAAATGCCCCCGAAAAAAGTTCATCAGATCCTGTTTCAGAAATCGAAGAGGAAAAGAAACCTTCTGTCTAGGTAATTTATTCAATCACGATATCTCCTTCACTTTGCAAACATCGATTAGTGATCTCTCTCTACTTCCATGCTCTTACTCCAGATGGATGTTCGAATGGTCCATACTTATGCAGTCCTTGTTACTTATGCTCTGCTTCTGGTCAGCCACAAGTACCTGTGCATTAAGGCTTCATTCCAGCCGAGTGCTGGAGATACTGATTCATTGCAAAACTGTTACAAGGAATCATAAGTATTCAGCTTAGCGTTTTGTACATCGTGTATTTTTCTTGTAAGGAACCGTCTTGATCTGTGGTCCATTTTCTTTTGGAATCTTCATCAGTTGGGTGATTTCCTATGAATGACAGAATGTATTTGTGAGCTATCGTGTAAAATCGACATATAATAGGTTCGTATGCAAACAAGAGTGGTTTGTACATTTTTCTGTGCTGTCTCTGCGTGATCGTTAAATTTATTCTTGTTTGCGATGCTTCTGTTTTTCCTTGTTCTCGTTTTTGGTCCTAGAAGTCAACATGCAGTGGCCTCTAATCTACTGCTGAATTGTCTTTCGAGGTTATATAAGCATATGTTATGTTAATGGAAGTTTTAGTTAGTAGCAATACAATTACTGATGTTATTTATAGGAACTTCAAAATTTTTCAATGCTGCCATAGCTAATCCTATTTTACATGCATCCTTTCCTCATTTATAATACAAGCTAGGTTCTACAGGCGAAACCAGCCAGAGTGTTGGATTGCACACAAATGCAGCACTTTCTCATTTCTTATTGTGGAGTGTCTGCATGAAATTATGAGAAAAATCCAGGTGTGTCGAACGGAAAGTTGGGGTCTAACTCCACTTGATCAAGTGAGAAATCCAAGTCCACAATTGGAGAATTGGTCGCTGACGTGTTGGTTGAGATTATCTCAGTGAAATCCGATTCCAGATGCTGCAAATTATATGCTCCTACAAAATTGTTCATCTGGAATGGTGAAACCGAGTAGTGAGTTGGTTCAGGTGTAGCTGGAGATATAAACGACGGAGAATAACTGCTCACATTCTTTGAGCATCCGTATGCAGAGGGAAAAGAGAAGGGAGATACCATCTCTTTATTGTCCAAGTCCTCAGTAATAACCTTTAGGCTATTTTGGAAGTTATAGAGGGCTTGCTGTGACTGCTGTTGTTGATAGTTGTTATTGGTATTCTTTTGTTTCTTTTCTTGTTTTTCTGGTGATGATGGTGATGGAATCGATTGGTTTCCATGAGCGCAGGTGTGCGTTCCTCGGTATGTGATCTCAAATATGGTGGGATCTTCATCTGATCTCTGCACTTGCTTTGTAGCCCAGCAGTTCTGAGTATTTCTGTAGGTGCACCTGTAATAGCTTCTGCACATGTAACAATCTCTCATTAGATGTCTAAACTATATATAGCAAGATGAGATGACTGTTGAAACATATAATTTTTTGTATAATTTAAGTTTTGAGTGCTTGGTTGGTGACACATACTTTCAATGTCATCAAGCCCTTGCTGTGAGAAACTAGTGACACGAGTCAGTTTCAAGTTCTTTTACTCGTGCTCTTAGTTACTGTTAAGCCGTAAAGTATACAGTCACAAGTGGTGGCATTTGTAACTTTCCAAGAAAGAAGAGAGAAAGGACTAGTCACCTGGGATATTTTGCTCCTAAAATATCTTTCTGCCCGTATTTTCTCCAGCTATAGCCATCATCATGAGGACCCTCAAGTCCATTCTCAGGACTGACTCTAACATGATCTGTCCATCTGGGAGTGGTCTTTCTGCAATCCAAATCGGAAAACATTTTACAAGAAGCATTAGCACAACTGAAATGGACATAATCTTCTAGCAACATGCAAGAGTTGTAACAGTAAACCACAAGTTCACCTCTTCTTTGAGGCCTCATTATAACCCTGATTATCCTTAACACCCCCATCGAACTCGTCACTTCGTGAGCTTCCATTAATGGATATGGGGGACTCTGGAACACCAGCGGAGACTCCAACACTTTGTGGCTGTCCCATTGACCCACCCCAGTTGAGAATCAAGAGAGCCCTCTCATAAGAAGCTAGTATCCTCTGTAATAACTCGTCCCTACTTTCAACTGACGATGTTGCATTCAAATGAGCTCTTAACTGTTTTGCTAGTTCCATACCTTGGACTAGCTCAGCAATCAAAGTCTGTTGCTCCCAGCACAAACCACTCTCCATTTTGTATACCTCCCTTAAAAGTTACCACAAGCAACACAATTATGCTTCTTGCTAGCTCTAAAATGCTAAAACTTGTTGTCCAGCAAAGCAGTATTAGCACATTTTCTACACCTGTAACATTTGGTTGCTTAGAAGCAAAAACTTTCCTCCTAGCAGGAAAAGTAAGAAGAGCAGAAGATTCTGGAATGACCAAGATGGTATAGAGCTAGAAGCTAAAAACATAGAAGTAGCCAGAACTAGAATTAATTTTTTCTGTGTACTGGTGAAAAGAGATAAGGATAGATATATATCTGTAAATGAGTGAAGCTTTAGCTGAGGAAGCTTTGTATTTAAAGAGAAAAGCGGAGGTTTGGAATGAGGATGAGAAAAACTGAAGGGAGAGAGAGGTATATATAGATTGGAAGGTAGAAAGTTTGAAGTTTGACTGAGAAAACGAGTTTTTCAGCTTAGACTAGTCTCTGGTCATAAGAGAAGACAGAAAAGAGAGAGTGTGTGTGCGTAAAATAGTATGTGGAGGTCCAAGTGCTGACCAATTCTACCCTTCAAACACTTCGAAGAAAAGGGTCTCTTTACTTTCCATTGGTTTGTGGCTTTGTGCTTTAGGGAATGAATGGATGATTGAAGTGTAGACTCAGTTAGAAACTACCAAAAGTCAAAGTCCAAGCTATGAGGGAAGAGTGGACAAAGAATTTTCAACCCCATTCCGCGTCATCTGTTTAATATTTAGTAGGTCCAAAGTACTGGAGATCCCGAGTGCTGTATCTATATATATATTCTCTCCAAAACTAACATTTAAGTTGGTTTTTAGCTGCTGGTTTAGCTATTCTTTCTGTTTGATATTGTGATATGTGATGTTTCTTCATGTATTTATAAATATATACTTGTAATTGTCATTAAATCATGATCTGCAGAAAAATATATCAGAGTAAAAACTCTAACCCTACTTCTCTCTAATATATTAGGTCTAATCCAGCGAAGCATTGGTGGATTAGAAAAGGTGGGATAAGCTTAAACAGTGTATTGTTTTTTCTCTTGTCCATATGTGTATTTCCTGTGAACGCGTTTTTGGTGGAAAATAATAAAATGCATTATCCAAAGACTCCATGGCCCCAAGATGTTTTCTGATTGCCAAGAAGAGATCAGCATCGTTAAATTATAAATCAATCCTTCTGATTTATCAAAATAAATTAATAACTCCCTCTACTTTAAGAAATCATTTAATAGTTCATTGGCTGTTAAACAGATTTGTTAGTTTTATTATCAATACCCAAAACTACCTCTTAATTCTTGGATAACTATCGACTGAAACCAGTTGTTAATGTACAGTGATTAAAATATAAGGGATTAACTGTAATATTGTAAAATTACAAGGAGTTTGTTGCACAATTTGTAAGAATTAAGGACTGCATGATAACTCTTACTACAAGTTCCAGCAGCCTTCTTCTTCCTTGGGCTGCTGCTGTTCAGGATCAAATCACCACCCCTCCAGCCTCAAAACCACGCCAAATCATCATCAGATCAATTATTTTCGTCTTCCGAACAATGCTGCAATAGTGAAAAAAGATTTAAAAGCTCAAGTTAAACATAAAAATTTAAGATTTTCAAGTTTTAAAACATGTAAATTAACTAGTTTTTAGGTACAAATTTGATATTAATGAACTCTTGAAGATGAAGAGCTTAATTTGATTGTGGTTTTTCCTTTGGTGGTGAATAGATGATTAAGAACTAATTGTATCTCTCTTTTCTTTCTCTTTGTTTTTTCTTTGTTGAGTTGTTGCTGTGATGATGGAGCAAAGAGAAGAGGAAGGAAGAAGAAGCAGAGGGAAAGGGGAGGAGAAAAGAAAGGAGAGAAAGGCGAAGGAAAAGATAATTAAAGAGAGAAAATGATAAAAAAAAATTTTGTGTTTGGTATTTTGTTTAAAGTATTTTTTATTTAAAAATATATTAAAATAATTTATATATATTAATATTAACATATTAAAATCATAAATAAATAAAAAAACACAAAAAATACATTTAAAAACAAAAACCATTTAACTTCCAAACACTCACATGTGTTTTTGAACAACAAACCAATAGAATGGTAAGTCAACCTAATGAAAAAAATAAAATAAAAGTTAATAATAAATTAGTACCTATATTTTTTTTAAAATGAATTATTTAGTCCCTTTATTATGAAAAATAATTAAATAATTTTTATGTTGTTTCGTCAACAATACAGTCCCTTGTCAATTCTTTGTTAATAAATTGAGAAGCTGTGTGCATTCGAATCACGGTAGGCTTGTCCCAGACAGGCTTTTTTTCGAATGGGTAATGGCCGAACTATAGATATGAGTGGCTCTCCTCTTTTTTTTTCTCTCTTTTTTTGAAGCACCAGTCTTTATATATATTTACTGGAGTGGTGACTAATGTTATGTTGTGGGCTGAGTTTTTTTAAAAACAAATTGAATAAAAATGTTTAAATGATGAGCTTGATTGTTACTTAATTCAGAATATAGGATTGAAATAATTATGTAAAAATAATTATAAAATTTAAGGTCTAATAATTAAATGTCAAAAGATAAAAGTAAAAATAATCAATTTTAAAAAAAAATATATTGAAGAAAAAAACTTAAGTCAACCCGGGTTAACCTTACGAACTCACCAAACAGGATATGAGATTGGAATTAAAAAAATAATTTTTAAAAAAGATCTAGAAAAAAAGACCGAAGTTAAATCAATAAAAACAATGAAAATACCTCGAGCCAACACGTATTAACTTGACTAACCTGAACCCAAAATAACCCCGCATAAAAAAAAATGAAAAAAATCACAAAGCTTAAAAATTAATAATTTAATATCAAATGATAAAATTGAAAAAAAAACCCGAGTAAACCCAAACTAACTCGATTAACCCGCGATCAAAGATATGAGATAGGGATAACTCAATTAAAAAAAAAAAGTAAAACAAATCATGAAGCTCATAGGCCACAATAACTCAATGTTGAATGATAAAAATAATAAAAATAATAATTTTTAAAAAGAACTTAAAAAATACTGAACTGAGTTAATCTTCGAAATCAGTGGACCAAGTTATGAGACCGAGATTACTTTGTAGAAGACAAATATGAAAAAATTATAAAGGAAAATTCTCAATCATAAAAAATTAAAAATCAAAACGGACTAAATCTTGTTAAAAAATAATTGAAATAAAATAATTAAAAATTAAATTGAAAAACAAAATAAATTAAGAAATGAATAAAAAAATCAAAAAATCAAAATTAGAAACAAAATCTTTTAGGATGTGCGTGCAGAGTTAACTAGGAGGGAGAGAGTACAGGGAAAAAAAAAGATTTTGTTTTCCCAAGATAGAACAATTCTTTTACCTCTAAATTCTAATAACTCATCAGATGATTTGGTTGTTCATGGCATCGAAACTAGCTGTGTGATGACATTGCAGCGGTTGTTCCATGTCAACTGGATATTTCTTGAACTTTTTACGGTTTCAAATTTTGCGCTAATTTTAATGGATTTTTTACTTTTAATTTTAATTATATAATAAAAAAATAATACTAACTCAAAATCAATCTAATATTAAAAAATAAATAATAAAAATTGATCAAAAACCCAATGTTAATTTTTTTAAAATAAAAGCTAGATGAGTGAGTTTGAGTGGCTCGTCGTATCAAGGATTTAAAGAAAAAACTCGGACACGTGGACCTAGGTTAGACTTGTGCTCCATAGCTATTTATATTTATTTATATATATATATATATATATATATAAAATAGATAGCATTCTATTTATTTTTTTTAAAAAAATAAATAGTTGACTTGTCGCGTGCTATTACCTTACTTAGAATTTAACCACTACTACAGTGGTTGAAAAATTACTAAACAATGTTTATGAGTTATTTTTCAATATATTTTCACCAAAAATATATAATAAACAAAGTAAAAACCTTCCTAAAAAAAAAAAAACCCCAAAATCACTCAAGAAATCAAAATTCAATTGAACCATAAAATTAAAAGGGAACTTGATCTCATTTTCCATGTATGTTGATAGAAAAAGCTCATCGTCATCAAACTTTTCTCATCGAATGAAGTTCATATACACCAAACTAGATCATTTTTGTTGTATCACGATAACCAACTATTTTTTTTTTTAATCTCTTTTGTTGTTTTCCAACAACTTTTTGTCTTTTTTTTTTCTAACTTATGGATCGGAAAAATAAACTAGAAAAATAAATAAAAATAAACTTTTGGATCAAAATAAAACTTGTTGTAAATTGGGGGTGAGCAATGTATTTTTTCCGCTATATGCATCTCAATCTTCTATAATTAATTTTATATTTCTACTATAATTTAGAACCTAATTTCATATAATTAGAATATAAAAAGATGCAATTAAAGGGAAATTTAAAAAAAAAAAACTATGCAAGAAGTTCACTTTTCTTCATATTAACAGTGACAGCTCTCCAGTTTTTTTTTAGTTTTTGTTAATAATCATAGGCTGGTTATGAAAAACCTCTGCTTGAACTTAGGATCAGAACGAAACACAATGACTTGTGCGTTTTGGAGACGATGTTTTTCACGGCTTAATTAATTTTTTTTTTTAACTCCAATGATTCAAAAGTCGAATCAAATCGTGATAGGTAATATCTAAATCAAAAAAAAAAAATTCAACTTAAATAATTGGTATATTTATATTAGATCAGGGCTCCAGTAGATTTTAATTTTACAATTAATTGGTATGGTGATAGCTCCACTAAGCGAATCGAGTAATCAAAAAGCCTAGACTAGTCTAGAGTTTCTCAAATGGGATCCCAACAGGGCTTCATGCTAAGTTTTTCATTTCTCTGAAAAGATTATTTCCTTTGCTTCTGGTGTGACTATACAGGGCAGAGTTTTCTAGCTAGCGTTTGATAGAATTAATCTTGTTGTTTTATTTCAGTTTGTTTTGTTTTAATTCCAGCAGAGTTTAAGAGTAGACGTAACCTTTCATATAGCAGTTATGATTTAGAGGTTATTTAGAGGACGTAACCTTTCG
>Ga0307517_10004383_pt1 | contig 21701 bp, 16 predicted proteins | sample 23_EM_MG_FD_194515 | JGI IMG/M metagenome (GOLD analysis project Ga0307517, IMG submission 194515) | Populus trichocarpa ectomycorrhiza microbial communities from riparian zone in the Pacific Northwest, United States - 23_EM | ecosystem: Host-associated > Plants > Roots > Unclassified | place... | reverse complement strand
CCCCCCCCCCCCCCCCCCCCCCCCCCCCCCCCCCCCCCCCCCCCCCCCCCCCCCCCCCCCCCCCCCCCCCCCCCCCCCCCCCCCCCCCCCCCCCATGCATTCTCCTATATTCTGTTTGGTTGCTGAGAAATGGAGGAAAATAAGTTGCCTGTAGTGTTCATTGTCTTGTTTACTCAAATTGACCTGATCAATTAGTTTGACTAGCTCAAGGATCTAAGGCCCATGAATTCGCGTTCTTTGTTTTAATTTTATCTTTTCTTGTGGCTTTTTGGTGTGTTTAAGATTTCTATAGTTCTGGGATTTGTAGGATTACAGTGATGGCAGTGTTGTGAATATTGCTTGTATGTCTGGTGATTGTGCGTGATCTTGCAGGGTTTGAACTGTCATTCAGCAGATGATAAATTAGTTTCTTATCCAGCAATGTCGAGGATTACTAGGTGGAAGAATGAGAAAACTAAAGTGAAAGTGGTCTTTCGGCTGCAGTTCCATGCCACACATGTAAGATTTGATCTTAACAATGTTAATATCTGTCTTGCTGTTGCTTGCTACTATCTCGATGAATTTTATTAAATCACACATGAAATAGACGCAAGAATGTCATCAATTTTTTTATTGACTTGGGTGCACGTATATGGCTATCGGCATATGTTTATCCTTGTATACAGGCTTTTCAATTCATAATGTGCTACGTCAATTAACTAATCAGATGTGCATTCAACAAGCTTACATATTCATTAATGATCTGATTCTAGCAATCTATATATTCTATTGTACAATGCCGTAGAGCGGCGAATGCCACAAGTATTTATCATCTTGGTTGCAAAGTCAGAGCATTGGCCTGGTGAAATTCTGAGAGTGGGGATGGGCATATCTAAAACACTCAGCTTTCTAAAATATGTTAACAGAAAAGAAAATAAATTATTGTTCTTTTCTCATTTTCAATAATACAGACATTTATTACTCTGTAACCAAAACCAAACCAACTACCTTAAGACATGTACTGGTTTTGTTTGATGGTTAACAGAAATGGTGAAGTATGCAGCTCACATCAGTCACTATTTTGCATAATATTGAGTTTGAGCTTCGTTATAGCTATGGCTTAATTTGCATATTCTCACTGCTTGATTGAAAATATTGTTTTATCTTTGCATCTGACACTTATTGTTCTCTGCAATGACTAAATCTCTTATCCCTTTCACGCAATACAGATTCCTCATCCAGGATGGGATAAACTTTTTATATCTTTCATTCCTGCTGATTCTGGAAAAGCAACTGCAAAAACAACTAAAGCCAATGTAAGAAACGGGACCTGCAAATGGGCAGATCCTATCTACGAGACGACAAGGCTTCTTCAAGACGTTAAAACCAAGCGATATGATGAAAAGCTCTATAAGCTTGTCATTTCGATGGTAATATCTTATTTCCCCCATTTTATCATGTGGTCCCTTGACATCTTTGTAACAGATTGTTCTTTAATTCATGTAAATTCCCCGAGATTAATTCTATTTGACCTGAATCTGACTAACATCAGGGTTCATCACGGTCTAGTGTCCTTGGTGAGGCTACCATCAACCTTGCTGATTATGCTGATGCGTTAAAACCTTCTGTTGTTGCCCTGCCTCTTCATGGATCTGATTCTGGAACTGCTTTGCATGTGAGAGTTCTTGAATATGCTTTCTTAACATTGTCTTAAGCAACTTGGTTTAATAATACACTTCTATTGTGTCATATAATGATATAATTGGGTGATCCTAATTATATTTACTCTCAACATACATCTTATTCTAGCCTGTTTTAGGAAACTTCTTTTTTTCAGTTGTGGAGATTTATCATTTACTCCAACATATCTTAATGGTTGTGTTGTTCATTTCCAGGTCACTGTACAACTGCTCACTTCAAAAACTGGTTTCCGGTAATTATAAATAAAAACATGCAAACTTAATGCTTGTCTTCTTCAACCACTTATCTGCAAATTAATTGCTTCCAGAGAGTTTGAGCAGCAGAGGGAACTCAGAGAGAGGGGGTTGCAGACTGACCAAAATAGCCCTGATGAATCCTCTAGTGGAAAAGTATCATCTTCTGAAGGGATTATCAATGATCAGATAGATAAGGTTAGATCATTTGTTTTATTTACATATCCATGCTTCCATTGCACACTATGAACTGCTTTTTCAATTTTTCCTGAATCTAAAGGAATGTTGTTTGCTCTGTTCACATAACCTTGTAAGTATGAGCTTATGTTACCCGCTGCATATTCTTGCTTACACATTTTCCTCTTAAAACTATATAATTCAAATTTCTCATGTTGTTCATGCCTTGTGTCAGTCAGCTGTTGGATGATAAGATCTGTTTTAAATCAGTGGGGCATCTTTTTTGTGTTTGTTTTAATAACTGAGTTGATGCAGTTGTAGAATTTGAGGAATGATGCATGCATGTACTATTAGTGCTTTTGAGTTGCCATGTGAAACAAAGCAACATGATATTTATATTTGAAGTCCTTGTTCTTTTGCCTCAGTGTTTCCTGATGATTGAAATGGTTCTCTTTCATCATGATTTGAATCAACAATAAGGTTATTTATTTTTTGGCCCGATTTATAGGTAAATATCAGAGTTAGATTTAAAGAAAAATCTAAAGACCTTGCTTCACTCGAAGAAGAAGTGGGGCCAAATGAAGAATATGCAGACTCAGCTGTTGGATTTGATGGCTCTTCCAATACATCAGAGAGTTTATACGCAGAGAAGCATGATACTTCCAGCACACATGAAATTGATAGCCTTAAGAGTACCGTCTCTGGTGACTTAGCTGGACTTTCCCTCAGCCAAAGTCCTCAGCTGGAAAAAGGGGATCCTTCTGATCATCGATTTTTGGCACAGGGGACGAATGATTGGGTTCATGCCTGGAGTTCAGACTATTCTGCAGATAATGACTTGGCAGCTGCTTATGAAGAGAATGGTAGGCTTAGAGGAAGCTTGGAAGTGGCTGAGTCATCTGTTCTTGAGCTTAAACAGGAGGTAAGCTCCTTACAGGGTCATGCTGATGAAATAGGTTATGAAGCCCAAACATTTGCTAAGCAACTTGCCTCTGAGATTGCTTCTGGAGAAGAGATGGTGAAAGAAGTGTCTGTACTGAAGTCGGAGTGTTCAAAGTTGAAAGCTGATCTTGAACAGTTAAAGGTTTCTCAATTATGCCCTCCATTTAGCAGCAGAAATGCTGCAGAACCCCTACAGGATCACAGATTTCAAGAATTGAAGCTCAGATGGATAAAGGGGCTTTTATCCATGGAAGATAAGATAAAAGAGCTTCAAAATAATGCATGCTTGGGATACCATGAAAGTGACTTCAGATTCCTTCACTCAGATGTAGAGGAGTTGATTGGTGTGCTGCAGGATCTCAAGCAAGGAACAGGGCTGCCAATTTCCAGTAACCACTTGGTACCTTGTGAAGGATCTAGCCTGAAGGAGATCAGAGAAATGAGTTTACATAAAAATAGCCAGTTTGTAAGTGAATCTGGCTTTGATGTGGACTTATATCAACCAGAACTAGGCATGCTTCATTGTCTTAACATTCCTGGCTTGGTTTCTCATGAGCCCGACTCTATAGATACTACCAATGCAATGAAAGGAAAAATATTTGAACTTCTGAGGGAGTTGGATGAATCAAAAGCTGAACGGGAGAGCCTTGCAAAGAAAATGGACCAGATGGAATGCTACTATGAAGCTCTTGTCCAGGAGCTTGAGGAACATCAGAGGCAGATGCTGGGGGAGTTGCAGAATCTCAGAAATGAGCATGCTACTTGCTTGTATGCAGCTGCAACCACGAAGCAAGAGATGGAGACAATGCGCCAAGATCTGAATGGCCAGCTATTAAGAGTTGTTGAAGAAAAACGTGATTTGGATTCTCTGAACAAGGAATTTGAAAGAAGGACTGTTACTGCTGAGGCAGCACTCAAACGGGCACGCCTGAATTATTCAATTGCTGTCGACCAGTTACAAAAGGATCTGGAACTGCTCTCAGTCCAGGTTTTGTCCATGTTTGAGACTAATGAGAATCTCATCCGGCAAGCTTTTGTAGATTCTTCACAATCATGCTTTGAAGGAAACCCAATAACCACAGAGAGCCAGAGATCTGGTTCAAGTGAAGTTCGCATGGGGAAACTCTTTCAGTTCCAAAATCAGTTTGTCGGGAAGAAAAAACAGCAGTTGGGTGGTGATATTCTTTTAGATGACTTGAAAAGATCTCTACATTTGCAGGAAGGGCTTTACAGAAAGGTTGAAGAAGAAGCTTGTGAAATGCATTTTGATAATTTATACTTGGATGTACTTTCAAATGTTCTACAGGAAACTTTGCTTGAGGCCAGTGACAATGTCAAATGTATGAGAGAGAAAATAAACAAACTTATGCAGCAGCTGGAGCTTTCAACTGAGTCCAAGGAGTTGTTGTCGCAAAAGCTGCACTCTGCACTGAATGATGTTCATGCCTTAAATGAGCATAGGGCAACTTGCGTTGCCAAGTGCAGTGATATGGCTCAGCAAAACCAAGTTTTGGAAGCAAATTTGCAAAATGTCACATGTGAAAATCACCTTCTTTTGCAGAAGATTGCTGAATGGGAGTCTCTAGTGATGCACTACAGAAGTTACGAGAGCATGTATAAGGCTTCTGCTGCAGAGAACACGGAGTTGGCATGTTTATTGGAAAAGAAAACCCTAGAAAATTGTGATCTTCAAAATGAGATCTTCTCTTTGCAGGAAGAGCTGAAAACTTTCAGAAATGAATTTGATGATCTGGCTTCTGTGAAGGAAAAGCTACAGGATCTAGTCAATTTCATGGAGAGTAAGTTGCAGAACTTGCTGGCGTCCTATGACAAAAGTATAAATGGATTGCCTCCTAGTGAATCTGGTGATCATGATTTAAAGCCCCAGGATTTAATTGGTGTCATGATGCAATTGGAAGAGCTTCAGCATAATTCATGTGAAAGGATTCTCCTGCTCATGGAAGAGAAGAAAGGTCTGGTTCACGAGAGAGATATCGCTCAAGTGTCCATCACTGCAGCTAAATCAGAGATCGCATTGGTGAAACAGAAGTTTGAACGTGATATACTGAACATGGTGGATAAATTCAATGTGTCAAATGCTTTGGTTGAGCAGCTTCAGTTGGACGTTGAGGGTATTGCTTACAAACTCAAGGTTAGCTCTGAAGCTGAAGAAAAATATGCACAGCTACACAATGAGCTATTTTCTGATCTTGATCGTTTGGAAGCTCAGTTGAAAGAACTTATTTCTATGAACCAGGACATTGGTCATGAAATCTTGGCATTAGATACTGTTGCTAGTGAACTTGATAAGACTAAACTGGCTGCAGCAGAACTTGTGATAGAAAACCAAGCTTTGATGGCATCTATACAGGATAAAAATGAGGTGTCCTCAGGGATTGCATCAGAACTCGAGAGTTTGAAAGGAAGTTTGCAATCTCTGCATGATGAAAACCAAGCTTTGATGGCATCTTCACAAGATAAGAAGGAGTCGTCTGCTCAATTGGCTTCAGAGTTGAGCAACTTGAAAGATAGCATACAATCTCTGCATGATGAAAACCAAGCTCTGATGGAAATTTTACGGAATAAAACTGAGGAAGCTGGCAACCTTGCATCAGAGCTAAATAGTTTAAAAGAAAATTTGCGATTTTTGCGTGATGAAAATCAAGCTTTGATGGCATCTTCACAGGATAAAGAGGAGGAACATGCCAAGCTTGCAATGGAACTAAACTGTTTGAAAGAATGTTTGCAGACTCTGCATGATGAAAATCAAGCTCAGATGACATCGGCAATGGATGCGAAGGAGGAATCTACCAAGCTTGTGTCAGAGATAAACAGTTTGAAAGGAAGCTTGCAATCTCTGCATGGTGAAAAACAAGCTCTGATGATATCTACGAGGGATAAAACTGAGGAATCTTCCAAGCTTGCATCAGAGCTGAACATTTTGAAAGAGAGTTCACAATCTTTGCATTGTGAAAACCAAGTTTTGATGGCAGGTTTGCAGGATAAGACAGAGGAATCTGCCAGGCTTGCATCAGAACTAAACAGTTTGAGAGAATGCCTGCATACTTTGCAACATGAAAAGCAAGCTTTGATGGTGTTCTTACAGGATAAAACTGAGGAGTCTGCCCATCTTGCTTCAGATTTGATCAGTTTGAGAGAGAGTTTGCAATCTCTGCATGATGAGCTGCATGATGAGAGAAGCTTGCGAGAGGGGTTACAGAGTACAATAGTGGATCTAACTTCACAATTAAACGAGAAGCAGTGCCAGTTGCTCCAATTTGATCACCACAAGTCTGAATTGGCTCATCTCAAACACCTGGTATCAGATCTAGAATCTGAGAAAGCAAGAGTTTGCCATCTTCTGTTGCAGTCTGAAGAATGTCTTAATAATGCTCGTGAAGAAGCTTCCACTGTTTCTGCACTAAAAACTCAGTTGTCTGAGATGCATGAACCTCTAATAGCTGCTGATGTTCGATTCATTTTTGCAAAGACTCAATATGACAGCGGATTTGAAGTGCTTCTTCATCAACTACACTCCACAGATAGGCTGCTTGCCCAACTTCAGAAGAAGCATATTGACATGGAAACCACCCTTAATCGGTGTCTTGCAAGTGAAACCCAATATGCTGAAGAGAATGCGAGGTTGTTGACAAATCTCAACTCTGTTCTGTCTGAGCTAGAGGCTTCTATTGCTGAAAACAGGTTACTTGTCGAGAAAAACAGAGTTGTAAGAGCTGAGCTTGAGGAATTCAAACACAACTCTCAAAATGTTGTGCTTGGTTATATGGAGGATAAAACTCAACATTCTCTAGAGGTTGAAAAGCTGAAGTGCATGTTGGTGACATCTGAAGAAGAGATTGATAATCTGGTGTTCTCCAAGGTTGAGCTGGAAGTAAAAGTTCTAGTACTTGAAGCCAAATTGGATGAACAGCAAGCTCAGATCATCACGCTTGAAGGATACTACGATGAATTAGTGATGGTGCAGAAACACTGCAATGAGCTTAACCAGAGGCTTTCTGATCAGATTTTGAAGACAGAAGAATTCAGAAACTTGTCTGTCCATTTGAAAGAGCTCAAAGACAAAGCTGATGCTGAGTGTATCCAGGCTCGTGAAAAAAGAGAACCTGAAGGACCATCTGTGGCCATGCAGGAGTCCTTAAGAATTGCATTTATCAAAGAGCAGTACGAAACAAGGCTGCAAGAACTGAAACAGCAGTTGTCCATCTCCAAAAAGCACAGTGAGGAAATGCTATGGAAATTACAAGATGCGATTGATGAGATTGAGAATAGGAAGAAATCTGAAGCTTCTCATCTGAAGAAAAATGAAGAACTGGGAATGAAGATATTGGAATTGGAGGCTGAGTTACAATCTGTAGTTTCTGACAAACGTGAAAAAGTGAAGGCTTATGACCTGATGAAGGCTGAAATGGAATGCTCATTAATAAGTCTCGAGTGCTGCAAGGAAGAAAAACAAAAACTCGAAGCTTCTTTGGAAGAATGCAATGAGGAGAAGTCAAAAATTGCTGTTGAACACACTTTGATGAAAGAATTGCTAGAGAATTCCAAATCACCAGGGAACATGCAGGAAAAACAAAATGATGTATCTTGCGAAGTGGATTGCTTGATTGTGGACGCTTCGAACTATGGAATAAAAAGAGCACACACAGTCCCTTTGAATCGTCCATCCAGGAATCCTAACCAGAAGTGCTTGGGAAGAGATGGTTTGAGGAATTGTGAAGAAGCAGAACTTGCATTCCCTGCTTCTGTTGACAGAGTTGATCATTTGAACACACTTATGCATGAGCAACCTGAGCAGGTGATGAATTAAGCGAAAAATTGGTCACCTTGTTTAAAATTTGTTCAGCATATCTTAAGTTCTATTATGTTATTGCAAGAGGATAGTTAAGTATATACGTGAGTAGTTCATGATAATAGATATTTATCTGCATTACTGTAAATTGAGAAGAAAATTCAATCTTTCTTAAATGAATCATGTTGCATATCCACAATTGGAATTTTATAGATGCTGCTAGTGTACCTCTCTATTCAACCTTTCACTTGTATCATCATTTAGTGACATGTTAGTTAAAAAAAAAACCTTTGATTGCAATCTCAGAAGTCCGAGCTTTGCTGTTTCTGAAGTTTTGTTACTTTCTAGTGAAAAAATAACAGAACTTTATTTTGGAAGAACTTGTTGAATAAAAGAAAACCTAAATAGGACATGAAATAATGTAATTGTGATTGAATATCCGTGTCCTTTTTTTTGTAGTGGTTTTTGTTTTAAAAAATTTCTAGTATCGTTTTAGATTTTGTACTTCCTTGAAATTCTTGTTTACTATTTTGTATTTGAGCATTATTGATTAGTCAATGGTTTGAAGTAGGAGTATATCATATCTTTTAGCGAGCCAATAAAAAATTTGAATTTCTGTAAAGAAAATTGTATTTTGGTATCCTTATTCTTCAACAGAGAGCTGTATTGCAGAATTTGTGATGTTGGAAGGTTTGCCTCTAACTATTTATTTGTGTAATCGCTTATCAGGATGTTCTTGCGTCTTGTGGGATGAATGGGCTTAAAAGTTCTGCACTTATAAATCAAGACAGGTTGCTGCATAGTGACATGAAGCATTTAGCTATCATCAATGATCATTTCAGAGCTGAAAGTTTAAAGTCTAGCATGGACCACTTAAGTAATGAGGTACACATATCTGCACTCTGAAACCAAGGGAGATGATGCCTGCATATTGCTCATCTGTCAAATAATCTTTTTTCACAGAAATGGAACATAGGTCTTAGATAACCCTAGGGTCATTTGGTAAATGCAAATTTGCAACATTAACTTCTGATTACTATCTGATGTTTATTTTTTCTGCATGCAGTTAGAAAGGATGAAAAACGAGAATTCACTTTTGTTGCAAGATGATCATGATTTTGACCAAAAGTTTCCAGGCTTACAAAGTGAATTTATGAAGCTACAGAAGGTAAGTTGTTATCCCCACCTTTTAGTGTAATAGTTCTCTTCGTCTGGATACTTAACTTCCTGCTCTTTGCTCAGGCCAATGAAGAACTAGGAAGCATGTTCCCCTTGTTTAATGAATTCTCAGGGAGTGGAAACGCATTAGAGAGGGTGCTTACATTAGAAATTGAGCTTGCTGAAGCATTGCAAGCAAAGAAGAGATCAAGCATCCTTTTTCAGAGGTATGCCATTTAATACAGCTTTGAAAATACCTTAGGCACTAGAATTGCTTTTGGCATTGGTAGAAGTATAGAAACTTCTCTTCTTAACCTTGTTCATTTGACTTGCACTAGGTTGCATAGTAGATGGCCAAACTTGTTCAAGAATGATAGGAGAGAAATTTTCATATAATATTTTTTTATAGAAACTTTGTGCGAAACATATATTTGATGATGCTATACACTAGAAGAGCTAACAAGATTCTAGGATAAAACCTCAACAAAAAGAAATCTAATGAATATGAAATTTTCCCATTCCACACCAGTTCATTCTTTAAACAACACAGTGACGAGGAAGCTGTATTCAAAAGCTTTAGAGATATCAATGAGTTGATCAAGGACATGCTGGAGCTAAAGGGAAGGTATACAACTGTGGAGACTCAACTAAAAGAGATGCATGACCGCTATTCTCAGCTAAGCCTTCAATTTGCAGAGGTTGAAGGTGAGAGGCAGAAGCTCACGATGACTCTCAAGAATGTTCGGGCATCAAAGAAAGCCCTATGCTTAAACCGGTCCTCATCAGCTTCCCTTGGGGACCATTCCTCCTAGCCATTTTGACAAGCCTCCAATAGTGCCTTATTTACAGTCTTAGAAATCCTATTTACTGAGGTCAGAAGTTAATATTCCCATACTTCCATCATTACTTAATTATGTAGATTGCTGGTTACTATTCGTTGGCTAATTATCTGTCACAAGTCAAGTTGCAATACGACAAGCCTGCAATGGATGCCAAAAGCGTAGAGGCAGATGCATCGTCTGTAAATAAATTGCATTTTGCTGGTTGTTTGCATCATAAGGTATAGTTATAACAGTATGACCTTTTTGGTCTCTTCTGTAACTCATTATCCTGTATAGCAAATCAAATTCTTTGATCACTGAAACCAATTTTGGTTCGTAACTCAAGAGCTCGCAAAATGTCTTGAACCAATTCGTCCTCGTTGCTCTGCTGAAAATGTCTTTCCCTTCACTCTACCAAGTCAGCAAAAAGGCCATATAATCCAAGATTAAGAAAACCATAAATGCTTCAAATTTAAGGTCAATCGGAGTTGCCATAAATCAAATGAAGTATAATGATGCCTGCCGCGCTTTCTCTGTATCTTTTCAGAAGGCAGGGTGATTACAACAGATCAAAGCAAAATCACAATTTCTTCTACAAGTGCCTCTACTTTGTTTTCCCTCTTTCCTTTCTTTTGCTAGAAGAAACCCTATACATCAACTGAACTTCTAATTCACAATGGCTATTTTTTTTCCCTTTGCATTCGCAAACACTAATGAATGAAACAACACGGTAATGTGCCAAGGAAACCAAAAGATGAAAGCAACAGAGGGCTTGTTGGTGATGGACCTTCAAGTTTTTGTTTCTAAAGCCAATTGAGATTAGGAGTTCCTGAAATTTTAAGCCGCACACTGCATATGAGAGGCACCAATACCAACTGAAGCAGCCTCAGAATACTTTTTACTTGCAACTACAAGATTGCGCATGAGCCCGCCTTTCAACATCACCTCGATGATCATACTAAACTTACATAACAAGTCAAGATTGAAGGCAGGAAAGTTTCTATATGTTCCTTCTCTAATTCTTACCTATTCTCTGTTTCTGTACAAGCGCACACAGAAGGGAGAGAGAAAGAGCAATATATTTGCCAATTACCACCGGACATAAGCTTTGGGCTTTACTACCACAAAATGCAGATCAAGAGCTCTAAAACATTAGAAAAACACAAGTTTAGATTAACCCATTAATAAGGAAAAGCCAAGTTACAACTTCAACATTCAAAACTTGGGACTGTGACCATTCGTGTTCTACTTCCATATACACTGGAAATCACAGGGTGGGATTTTGTTGCCAGCTACAAATAACTTGAACAATGCACAACAACTACTAACAAAGACAGCATCGGCCTTTCTAGACTTCAGGTTTCCTTTCAGCACCCAGCAAATTACATATTCTTTAATACTTGTCTGGCCAATATCATTGCCATCTGGTAGCCTGTATCTGAGCTCGATCAAAGTTGGTGTTGCCATTGACAAATCTCTCACAGCAACCTCATTCCAAACGTCTATTAAGAATATCTTGTGGTTGAAGCTTCTATAAAGGATGAGTACTGGGTAGATTGGTCTGAACAACCTAGTTGCCCACCCGCCTCTTCAGTTGTGAAATATGAAAGACATGGTCGATCCCTACTGATAGGGTAAGTCCAATCTATAAGCAACCATGACTATTTTCTCTAGTACCATATAAGGCCTATAATATTTTACTGCTATCTTCCGTGAACTTCTGATTGCTACTGATATTTGTCTGTAAGGCTGTAATTTTAAATAAACATAATCTCCCATATGGAATGTCCTTTTATTACGCCTTTGATTGGCTTGTCGAACCATCATGTTTTGAGCCATTAGTAAGTTTCACTTGATTTGATTAAGCTTCTCTTCCCTTTTGGTTAGCATTTCATCGACAGCTTCAACTAATGAGTCTTTAGGGATATAAAGAATGTGAATAAGAAGAGGAACCCATATAAAACCTCAAAAAGAGTACATTGTGTTGATGAATGGAAGTTGTTGTATCACCACTCAATAAGAGGCAGCCAATTAACCTATCTTGTAGGATTGTCACTGGTCATACACTTGAGGTAGTTCTCAAGACATTTGTTTACCACCTCGGTTTGCCCATCAAACTATGGATGGTAAGCTGTAGAATAGTGTAGATCAACCCTTTAGTGTCTAAAAAGATCCTTTCAAAACTGATTTAAAAGACTGGATCCCTATCACTCATAATTGTGGCTAAGAAACAATGCCACTTGAACACATTATCCAGGAAAACTTTAGCAACTGTTGATGTGGTGTTGGGGTGAGTTAAAGCCATGAAATGAGAGTACTTATTAAACTTGTCAACCACCACAAGAATTACTTCTTTTCCCTTAGACCCAGGTAACTCTTCAATAAAATCCATGCTGATGTCAGTAAATGGGGACTGTGGAATAGAAAAAGGTTGTAGCAATCCAGGTGATGATGTCTTATTTCTCTGGCAAGTAGAACATTCTCTAAAAAATCACCAACCTTCTTTGCATTCACTATAGAACTTGAATGTCCACCTATCAGTGAATTATAATAAATGAATATTAGATCTTCAACAGACCAGGGTTATTACCCACTATAATCCCCCCCCATTTTTTTTTTTTATAAAGAATGCAATCCTTCCATTGATAGAGAAAGTGTGAGTTAGGGTTAGCCATTAGGTCTTGAATTATAGCTTTTATAGTCATAACTTCTTCCCAAGTTTTCTTGATTTTTTTCCATCAGATCAGTAGATATCATGGATATCACTAGAGCATTTAGTTCACTGCTAGATATCCTGGACAATGCATTAACTGCTATGTTTTCCTTCCCTTTTCTATACCCAATTTCATAGTCAAATCCTAACAACTTAGTCAACCACAAGTGTTGAGATGGGAAAGTTACCTTTTTACCTAGTAAATGTTTTAGGTTGTTGTGATCTGTATAAATTTAAAAGTGCCTCCTCCATAGGTAATGTTTTCATTTATTGATTGCTAGTAAGATGACCATCATCTTCCTTTCATAGGTAAAAAAAGGTTTGCTGCATGAGACCAAAAAGTTTGCTAATATAAGCTACAGGGTATCCCTTTTGTAATAGCACAACTCTTATACCAACCCCTAGAGCATTTTTTTCCACCATAAAGAGTTTGTTAGGATTGGGTAGGGGTAAGTAATGAAAGGTTTGTCATAACCTCTTTTAGGTTGATGAAAGCTTCTGCAGCCTTTTCATCCCACATAAGAACATCATTCCTTAATAGTTGAGTCAATGGCTTGCAAATAGATCCAAATTTTTTCATAAATCTTCTATAATAACCTGTGATACCAAGAACCCCTTTAATTGCTCAATGGTCTTAGGTACTGGCCAATCCAGAATTGCCTGGATCTTGTGAGGATCTGTTAACACCCCCTTTCCAGAAATCACATGGTCTAGGTATTCAATATGAGTTCTACATAACACACATTTGCTTCTCTTTACAAAAAACTATGTGTCTTGAGTAATTCAAAGACAATTTGTAGATACTTTAAATTATTTTTCAATGATTGATTGTAGATAAGGATATCATCAAAGAACACAAGGATAAATTTTCTTAAATACATTCTAAATATGTTATTCGTTAAACTTTGGAAAGTGACAGGTGCATTGGTCAAGCCAAAGGGCATCACCATAAATTTATAGTGCTTATTGTGTGTCCTAAAAGAAGTTTTATGTATGTCACCAGGGGTCATACGAATATGATGATATCCTGACCTTAGATCCACCTTGAAAAAAATTATGACCCTAACTAGCTCCTCTAACAATTCCTCAACTATAAGAATAATGAATTTGTCTTTAATAGTTAATTTGTTCAAGGCTTTATAGTCAACACACAACTTCTATAAAACCATCCTTCTTCTTAACCAGCATCGTTAGGGAAACATATGGGTTGTTGCTTCGTTGTATAACTCCTAACCTTAACATTTCTTAAACCATTTGTTCAATTGTATTCTTTTATAATGCTGAATACCTGTAAGGTCTCAGGTTAACAGGTTGGACACTAGCCTTGATAGGAATGGCGTGGTTATGCCCTTTATAGAGAGGTAAGCCTTTAGGTTCTTGAAATATTTCTTTATAGGATGCTAGCAAAGCCACTAAGTCAGGGGACTTTATCTCATGAATAAGAGAGGTAGTTGTAAGTGAACATATATTCTTATCTTCAGCTCTCAACAACCTGAGGCTACATAAACTAACCCCATCTACCTGAGTGTTGCTATTAAGTAAGCTTTTGAGCTGTTCCACCCTGATGGTCTGGAAAGGGATGAGATTATTGCCTTTTAACAACACTTGTTGCCCTTGCCAAAAGAAAGACATCCAAAGCTTTTTATAGTTGGAAACTATATTGCCAAACATTATTAGCAACTGAATCCTGAGGACCATATCATATCTATTTAAATCCATCACAAACACATTTGCCTTGAACCTTATTCCTTACATCCTCCACCTAAAATCCTTACACATAGCAGTACAGATCATTATGCCTCCATAACAATCTATACTATCAAAGTCTTAATGGTCTTGAGGTCACATTGTAAGAGATTAGTCATACGTATGTTAAAAAAATTATGCGCATTGCCTAAATCCACTATAATAAATAAGGGTTGCTTATCAACCTTCTAGTAAACCTTAGAGTATGGAATCTTGTAGTATCTTTTAAGGCATTAAGAGATACATAAGGGGTTGTGACTTCATAATTGAACTCATTTCCTTTGTTGTCCTCTTTTTATAAATCATCTTCATTAACTATTATGAACATGAAGTATATCCTCTTAGTTTTACATCTATTCTTTAGAAAAAATTTCTCATTGCACCAAAAGCATAAACCATTAGCCTTACACCTATCAAGTTCTTTATTTCTTATAGTTTTGGTGGGTTTGTTGTTAGTTTTAGTTGGGAGGGTTTGAGTTAAAGGAGTCACTAATGGATTTAGAGGTGTGTTTTTGTTGTTTGTAAAGGAAAATAGATTTCTATGAAAGGTTTGAGGGGAGTTGATCTTTGGCTAGTTATATGGATTGATGGGTAAGACATGGTGTTTGGTACCTCTTTGTAAGGAATGTCTGTAGGAAAGGGTATTGGCCTGTAAACGAGTTGAGTTGAGTTGTAGGCTTTGATATAATGATTTTGGTTCAAATATTTTCACCAAGTTTTTTTTTATCTTTACCTCTAACCCTTCCATGAAAAAAACTAAAGCCTACTTCTCAGTAATCTCTTCTTTGTTCCATAGCATATCAAAATCCTGGATCTAAGCTTCCAAATCACCCTCCTGTTTTAGGTCCTTAAGATTTTATAGTGGGTCCTTCTACCAACCAAACCTATAACATAATGCTTCAACATACTCACCCCCATGTAACACCTTGGTTCTCTATGCATCTCATAAAGTTTTGGTGCCAATATAATGCTCTCCCATTTAAATAATATGTTGCTAATTTGAGTTTATCAACCTCTTGAACTTTTTCAATCTCAAAGTAATGATTGCACTTGCAAAACCACTTGTAAACATCATTACCATCAAAACTTGGGAAGTCATGCCTAGGTTTATAAGCCTTATAAGGTGGACAATGATCCCTACAGTTATAACAAGCATTAGGGAATAAGTCATGGTTTTGAGTACATTGAGTCACTATGGTTGCACTAGATTCTCCCACAGGTAGTTGTAGTTTCCATAGAAGGGAGTGTTGTTGGAATGACAGTCCATTGATAAGGTTTTTTAGTTCATCGATCTTCATTTCATGACTAGTTCTGGTGCTTTCTAACTTCTGACCATACCTCTCTAATAGCCTCATCATTTGTTCATATTTCTAAGTCTGCTCCTTATTTGCTGATTCCAAAGAGTCTTCCAGCTTTTTAAGATCCTAGGACCTCGTTTATGGTGCTATTACCCGAGTCCAAAGATCTTCTCTGATATCACTTATAGCAAGTTGGATTTTTACAGTGCCAATCTGGATTTGATCCAATAGTAGGTATGGAATAAAGTTAGCTAACACAATTAGGAAGGAAGAGTTATTGCTATCAAGGTCCAATAATGGATGATATGAAAAGTGGTTAGTAGGAAAGAGAAGGTTGTTAGGTTTCTTGGATTCTAGTAGTGTCAATTAACTCATCATTTTTACATTTATTCATGATCATGCCAGACAATGTCTTTTACATTTATAACAAGTAACTTCTTCTACAATGAAGTCCTAGAACATACAAGAACAAGGGAATAATTCATCCTAATAAAACGTAGTGTAAAAAGGAGTTATAGTTGGGATTACTATTCTAGTAAAATGGTGCGTAAAAGGAAGTTGTAATGAGTCTCTTAACTAAATGAAATGGTACAAATTACTCTAAGAAAAACTGTGAATTTGAGTAACAATCCATAAGGTAACGATCAACATATTTAAATCAAATCCTTTTCTGATATGCCTTATTTCTCTTCTCTTTTTTGTTTTAAGCTCCTGACAAACATCCTTTAAACTCTACTAAAAATTCAATTATGTGTCCTTTACTAAAAAATCACTTTGAAAAGGACTTTCAACAGTGATTAAGAAGTGAGAACTCACTGATTTGCTACCAATAGAAAATGGGACTAAAAAGAAAAATATCGAAAACCCAGATCAAATATAGTGATTTTGACCTTGGACTCCAAGAAAGAAGTAAGCTTTCAACTAGATTTGATTCCAAAGGAGAGTGCTTTTACTTGAGAACAAGATTTTGGAACCCCAATATTCTATTTCTTGTTGCTACAACAAGAGAGATGTTAGTGAATGATGAGAATGTTGACCTTTGAGTCACATATTAATATTTATATATTTTGATGATAACAATTAAATGAAAATAGACTAATAATATGCTTGGTTGAGAATAAATTTAAATAGGTTTATATGAAGATCATCAACAAATATAAAAAATTAAATGAAAAAAAATCAATCAACAAGTCCAATATGCAAAGTAAGTGAAGACTTAGTTCTTAAGGATTCATTTTAGTGCAAATTATGTAAATATTTATATCTTACGTGATATCATAAATTAAAATTAATTCACACACTTCACATTGCATGCATTATAGAATTGATAGGCATTTAGTCAGTTCAAGATTTATTAGGCTTAACATTATTAAAACCAGATTTTAAGTTAAACCGATCGACCATTTGGATGTACCAAATGAACCAGTCGACTGTTTGTTCATTAGGGATGAGCACATGGGAATATGAAAAAATTGGTTTACCGATCAGCTTGATCAATCTAAATCGGTCGACCGTTTCATTTGTTAAAGGAATAATAACAACTATAAAACAACTAGTTTTTGTTAGAAACATGTGTGTGTGTGTGTATTAGCTTGTCTAATTGAAGAATTGGGTACATAATTTGAATATATATCATGTACAAGCTATTTTAAGAGCAAAAACAACTTTAAATCATTAATCCTGAATCAAACTCGTATTTGTTCATTAAAACCTTTATATTCCCTTGTGAAGACTTAGTTCTTAAGGATTCATTTTAGTGCAAGTTATGTAAATCTTTATAACTTACATGATAACACAAATTAAAATGAATTCATACACTTCACATTGCATGTATTATAAGATTGATATGCATTTAGTCGGTTCAAGACTCACTAGGCTTAAAACTATTAAAACTAGATTTTAAGCTGAATCGGTTGACCGCTTATTCATCAGGGATGAACACCTGAGAATCTGTAGAAATCGGTCGACCGATTGACTTGACCAATATGAACTAGTCAACTGTTTCAATTGTTAGAGGAACAATAACAGCTATAAAACAATTAGTTTTTATTGGAAACATATATATAACTTGTCTAATTAAAGAATTTGGTACATAATTTATGCATTAAAACCTTCATATTCTTGTACAAGAATAAACTCTTACACTTACTATACTTAAACACTTTCATATATTCTAAGTGCTATTGAGTGAACTATATATATATAAACTTCAATTGTAATATCTGCTTTTTGAGAGAGTGTTGTTATATTTCAAACAAATTGTAATTCTTCAAGAGTTTAAGTGAAAAACTCTTGGCCATTGGTTAGGTACATCATCAAGGTGAAAAATTTTAAAGAGGGTATTTCTTCAAGTGATGAAAAAAGGCTTGGTGATGATTTATTAAGGACATTGTAATCTTTGGCTTGGATTAGTAAAGAATATAATACTCAAGACTGGTTTGGTGCTTGAGGTGTAAATGTAGGTTTGTCGAACCACGTTAAAAACTGAGTTTGCAATTTCTATACCTATACTTTTTACTTTAAACACCTTAATTATATTGTTGGTTAATTGTGTTTGATTGAGTTAATTGCAATATTTGTTATTATTAGTGAAACACCTAATTCACCCCCTCTTAGGTGTTATTGTTGCCTTAATCCTAGAATAACAGATAAATATATGAGAGCAAAGAAGAAGAGGCTTGTTATTGAATTTCTTGATCTAGAAGGAAATACAAAGAAATTACTGGAATGGAAAACTTTCAGAGTTAGTGCTGTTTTTTTTACATGAATCAAACTGAAAAATCCAACCCAAAGAATATAGAAAATGACACTTTAGTTTTGCAGCTTCATACATGTTTTTATTCCTTATTTGGACAATAATTTTGATAATTGTTATGAATATATTATTGAGCTTATATTCATATATGATTGCTTTACTTATTTGTTTGTTTATTTATCATATGTATAGATTTATTATTTATATATGTTTTAGTTTATAAATAGAGGTGATTTCAATATGATAAGAAGTGAGATATTTTGGTTTCTATTTATACTTTTTTTTTCTTTTTAAAAACTTATATCATATTATAAGCACAATCGAACCATATTAAATTATGAAATTTTTTCTTCATCTTTCTATTCTATATCATCTATAAATTCTAATTTTATTTTCGTTTATAAGATAACGATATATATGTCTACATAGTTTTAAAACATAATTAATCTCCTAAAAATATAGTAGAATTAAGAAAATCATTAAGGTTATGATTTTTTTAGTCTCTTAAAAAAAATCTTACAATTTTATATATTTTTTTTCTCCTAAAGAAGACTAATATATATTATATCATGTTGGTCTCTCTAAAAGCTTTATTCATAAAGATGATTTTATATAATTTATGTGCATTTGCTATTATTAGCTATTTGACTCATGCTTTGCCATGAAAAATTTCAACACAAAAAATAAATATCACAACATTTCATACATGTTTTTGACATAAAAAACCTCTATTATAAATTTAAAAATTTATGCATGTATTTAATTAAATAAATAAATCAATAATTATTTGTGATCGATTCCTAACCAACCAAAATTAACCATCCAAACCCATGACTTGGTCATGAAGTCAATCAAGTTCAATAATTTTTTTTAATAATTTTTTATTTAACTATATGATAAGAAAAATAGAAGCTAGCAAAATTACGAATCAACTAAATATTAGGGCATCTGTTTGAGATTGCGACAAACCAACAAATATCAAATCAAAACAAATTATTATGCCCAATTAAAATTAAAAAAATATTAAAGGATGGAACTCAAAGAAAAAAAATTAAGCAAGAGAAATCAATAAAGTTCCAATTAGGAAGGATCAAATTGAGAAAAAAACCGATAAAAAAAGAGAGAAAAAAGGGCCAAGACGCGTAGGTCTAGGGCAACCCTCACGTCTAGGTCTGTTTATTTTTTTTTGTTTTTTATAAGGCAGAAGACATGTGGTCCACTTATTTTTTTGAAAAAAAGTAGGAGGTGATGCGTCGCTTGCTTTGCCTAAATTTCAGCGACTAAAGGTTGTTGAAAAGTCAAGCAGGGGTGTTTAACACCAAAAACATTCATTTCCAAGCATTTTGTAACCTAAAAACACCATAAAGACCTAAATATACCCATTTATACCTTCAAATAATCCAAAAAAGATAAAAAAACAAATCAACCTGAAACCCAACTTCTTGAGGTCAGATCTGATTTTTTAAGCAATTTTAAGATGAAATATCACCCTAGTGGAACTTTTCTCATCAAAAGGAACCTCGTAGACATGAAGATCGACTATTTTGATGGTGAAAATTTTTGTAAATCGATATTTTCTTTCTCTACCACCCTCAAACCAGGGACCACAAAATAAGAGAAATGAAGTTTTGGACCAAAAGTGAATTTTAAAAAATTAACGAGATGGAAAATAGGTGTGTTGCAAACCAAGAGGATCAAAGTAAACATTTTAGTCAATTTTGAGACCACCGCTATTTCTTCCGTGTTTTTCATATTGGTCCCCCTGTCTTTTAATTCTACCATTCATTAATAAAATAGAAGTAATTGGCCTTGAATTTGGCCATAGAAGGATGTAATTGATAAGAAAATTAATAACCAAAATGAAAATAAATTCATTGTGGAAGTCCACAATGAATTGTGAAGGGAGCTACACTGGCATGCTGAAAAGTATTTTTCCATGCCTTTTAGTGTTTTGTTAATATATCTTACAATCAAGGATTTATATGTTCTTGACAAAATTTAAAAAAAGGTATGATCACAGTAAGCAATAATACTTTCAAAACTCTATGAATAGATTCACTTGCGATTATGGTATTTTAAAACTGTAAGCGAGTATAACTTTGCAACATTTAAAATTACTTAATTAAAATATTCAAAGAAAATATTAGCGAGGAAGACATGTTGAAGAAAACTTATTCTACTTTTCATGCTTATAATATGCTCTTGTAGTAGTAATATCTTAAGCATGTTTATGAGAAATGTTCTAAATTGATATCATATCTTCTTATTGCTAAACAAAATAAAGAGATTTTGATGAAAAATCATCAATCACAATCAACTGGTTCAAAGCCAATCCTTGAAGTGAAATGCTATAACATATGATTATTGTGAACATGGTCATGGAAGTGATCATAATCATGACTATAATAACTATGGATTTCATGGTGGTTATAACAAATCAAATTTTAATAAGTCAAAAATTAATGAGAAGTATGAAAATGGAGAATATTCATAAAAAATAGCCCTCTAAAAATGCAGAAAGGCCACTGGTCATGTACATGTATGTCTAAACATCTTATTAATCTTTACCAAGTATCATTGAAAGAAAAAGGAAAAGGAGTATAAACAAATTTTGCTAAATAACAAATTCGTTGGATAATACACATCTTGATACCTTTAACTTTTTTGAAAACTTTAATAGGAAATTAATCATTTGATTGACAATGAAAATATTCATCTTGGTGAAAATATCTAGTATATTTTTTTTCTTTACTATGCTATTTTTAATCTTTAATGTGTTATCTTTTAATTTAGTATAATGTATTTTATGTTATTATACAAAATTGATGTACTTGAATTTGTAGAATCAAATAGTTCTGAACAGTCAACTATGGATCTACCATCAATAGATCATTCAAAAAGCCTAACAAACTTATTTATGGACTAATATGAGAGAGATTCTAAACAAGATGTATGTTTATGCTTGATAAGAAAAGCCCATAACTTTCAATCCGACAATTAGATTATGCTAAAGTTTTTTCATATGATTTTATAAGCCTAATTCTCAAGGTATTAAGCCAAGTTGTAGAAGACCCTCAAATTAGGCTTCAAAGATGTTTTTGGAGTCAATTTCATTATTATCGTTTTTATTTATGGATTTTTAGCTTAATTTTGGATTATATATATATTTTTTCTATTTGACTGAGGATTTTAATTTTTCAACTTTGTAAATGTTATTTTCTGGCCTATTTAAGAAGTTATATGTAAACCCTCGGTTATAATTTTTCTGGGTATTTAAAAGATGAGAAATTTAACCAATAGTAAAATGGGTTAAATTAAATTAAAGAAACCTAATAAAGATAAAAATAGTGAAATTAATGAAATGAAAA
>Ga0307517_10004381_pt1 | contig 21705 bp, 17 predicted proteins | sample 23_EM_MG_FD_194515 | JGI IMG/M metagenome (GOLD analysis project Ga0307517, IMG submission 194515) | Populus trichocarpa ectomycorrhiza microbial communities from riparian zone in the Pacific Northwest, United States - 23_EM | ecosystem: Host-associated > Plants > Roots > Unclassified | place... | reverse complement strand
CGCCGGCGGTATGGGGTCGAATATGAGGTGATAAGGAATGTGCCGGTGAGGGAGGTCAGTGGTGAGGGGGTGAGTGGTGAGTGGTCAGTGGTGAGGGATGAGAGGGAGGTCAGTGGTGAGTGGTCAGTGGTGAGTGAGGTTGGGGATGTTGGTAAGACGGGGATCAGTGAGATTTCGGGTGTGAGGGAGGTTGGGGATGTTGGTAAGACGGGGATACCGGGGATCCTGGCCGGAGAGCGGTATATCCTCTACCAGGGGGCCGTGAACGAAGCCAGGGGGCTGGAGTTCCTTATCCCGGCCATGCGAAAGGTGGATTGCAGGCTGCTGATCTGCGGGGAAGGCAATCTCCTGGAGGAGTGCAGGGAGCTCGTCCGGCGGCATGGATTGGAAGGCAAGGTGATCTTCGCGGGACCTGTCCCGCCGGAGCAGCTGCGGGCCATTACGGAGGGGGCCTGGCTGGGCATGAACCTGGTGGAGCCTTTTGGATTGAATGCCCTTTATTCACTGGCCAACAAATTTTTCGACTATATGCATGCGGCCCTGCCCCAGGTGACGATGGATTTCCCGGAATACCGCCGGATCAACGAGATCTATGCCGTCGGCCTGCTCATCGACGAGACCCGTGAAGAAAAGATAGCGGCCGCCATAAACAATTTGTTGACAAATGATGTTCTGTATCGTATGCTCCGGGATAATTGTAAAAAGGCGCGGCTCTTGTATAACTGGCAGGAAGAAGAAAAGACCCTACTCCGCTATTATCAAAAAATGCTGAATTAAGCCGTGGACAGTCACAAACATTTACATATCGTTTGCCTGGATGTGCCCTACCCTGTCGATTATGGAGGGGTATTCGACCTTTTCTACAAGATCAGGGCCCTGCACGCGGAAGGAATAAAGATCCATTTACATTGCTTTGAATATGGCAGGGAGCAGCAGCCCGAGTTGGACCAGTATTGCGAGGAGGTGCAGTACTATGCGCGTCACGAAGGTCACAAGGGCTTTTCACATAAACTTCCTTATATCGTCTGTTCGCGCTCCAGCGGCCGCCTCCTGGATACTTTACTGAAGGACGATCATCCCATTCTCCTGGAAGGGGTCCATTGCACTTACCTGCTGAACGATGACCGGTTCAACGACCGGAAAATCATCCTGCGCCTGCACAACGTGGAATACCAGTACTACCGGCAGCTGTATCAGTGCGAGCGGTCGCTGCTGAAAAAATTATATTACCTGCATGAAAGCAATCTTCTCCGGCAATATGAGAAGAGGATCGCCGACAAAGTATCCATCCTCGCGGTCTCTGAAAAAGACAGCAGGCTGTACCGGGAAGAGTTCGGGGCCAGCCGTATAGCGGTCCTGCCGGTGTTTTTTCCTTCCACGGAAGTGCGCAGCAAGGAAGGGACGGGCTGCTTCTGCCTGTATCATGGTAATTTATCCGTCGCGGAGAATGAAGAAGCCGTTGTATGGCTGCTGAAGAAAGTTTTTAAGGACCTGGAGATCCCGCTGATCATCAGCGGGAAGAACCCTTCGGAGCGGCTGACCCGCCTGGTCTATGCCCATCCGCAGGCCTGCCTGATCGCCAATCCTTCCGAGGAGGAGATGCAGGACCTGATCGCCAAAGCGCAGGTGAATATCTTACCTTCTTTCAATTGTACGGGCGTGAAGCTGAAACTGCTGAATGCCTTATTCAACGGGCGGCATTGCGTGGTGAACGAGCAGGCGGTGCGTGCCACAGGGCTGGAAGCCACCTGTCATATCGGGTCCGACGCGGATAGTATGCGGGACCTGATCCGGGATCTGTACGTGCAGCCTTTCCAAAGCGAAGAGATCGTGACCAGGAAAGAGTTATTGTCCCGGCAATTCGATAATGAGGAGAATGTCCGGACGCTTATTCAATGGATATGGTAGCATTGTCCATCACCTTCCCTCTTTCGGTCCTTATCATGCGGGCGGGGAATTTGTTGATCACGATATAATCATGCGTGGCCATGATAATGGTGGTGCCATAGTCCCGGGAGATGCGGAAGAGCAGCTGCATGATCTCGTCCGAGGTCTCCGGGTCCAGGTTGCCCGTAGGTTCGTCGGCCAGGATCAGCTTGGGGGAATTGAGCAGAGCCCTTGCTATGTCGACGCGCTGCTGTTCTCCGCCGCTCATTTCGAAAGGCATTTTGAATCCCTTCGACTTCAATCCCACTTTATCCAGCACGTCCGAGATCTTTTCATCCATCAGACGGGTATCCTTCCAGCCCGTGGCCCTGAGCACGAATTTCAGGTTATCGTTGATATTACGGTCCGTCAGCAGTTGGAAGTCCTGGAAGACCACGCCCAGCATCCTGCGCAGGTAGGGCACTTTCTTCCAATCCATTTCCCGCAGATTGAAGCCGGCCACCTGCCCTTCCCCTTCCCGCAGGGAGATATCCCCGTAGAGGGTCTTCAGCAGGCTGGACTTGCCCGTACCCGTTTTACCCACCAGGTAGGCAAACTCCCCTTTGTTCACGGTAATGTTCACATCCTGGAGGATGAGATTATCCCCCTGGTATATATTCGCATGCTTTAATTCTACAATGATTTCTGGCATAGGAAAACATTAGTCCAAACAAAAATAAGGAAATAATAGTTACTGTTGCCGATCAGTTATTCCTGTCGGCCTTCAACATCAGCCGGAGGGTGCTGTCGTTGACAAAATAGCTCATCACCCAGTTCAGGAAAATGGCCAGTTTATTCCTGACGGAAAGGATCAGCATGAGGTGCACGAACATCCAGGTCAGCCATGCCAGGCGGCCCTGGAAGCTGAAACCCGGAAGGTCCACCACGGCCTTTCGTTTGCCGACGGTAGCCATGGAGCCTTTATTTTTATATTCGAATTCGATGCGCTGACGGCCCTGAAGTTCCCTTTTCAGGTTGGAGCCCAACGACAGCGCCTGGGAAATGGCTACATTGGCCAGCTGTGGGTGTCCGTTAGGATACTTCGGCGTCGTCATCCAGGCGATGTCGCCCACGGCATACACGCCGTCGAGTCCTTCTACTTCGCAGTAGCGGTTAACTTTTAAGCGGTTGCCCCGTACGAGGCATTCCGGGGGAATGCCGTTGAGGGTATTGGCCGTTACGCCTGCCGCCCAGATGAGGTTCTTGGATTCGATGGTCTCCCCTCCTTTGAGGCGGACGGTGGTCCCGTCATAGTCCTCTACCACGGTGCCGGTGCGCACGATGACGCCCAGCCCTTCCAGGTATTGCTGCGATTTCCTTTTGGAGACCTCGCTCATCGCGTTGAGGGTATGAGGCGAGCCTTCCAGCAGAAAGATATTCAGCTTCGAGAAATCCTTATCGGGATAATCCTTGGGCAATACGTTCTTTTTCATTTCCGCCATGGCGCCTGCCAGTTCCACGCCCGTAGGTCCGCCGCCTACGATGACGAAGTTGAGGTGGGATTGCAGCTCGGCCTCTCCGACCGTAAGGGTATCTTCGAAGGTCTGCAGGATGCGGTTGCGCAGGGCCATTGCCTGGGGAACGGATTTCATGGGGAAGGAATTGGCCTGGATGTGGGTATTGCCGAAATAGTTGGTCGTGCATCCAAGGGCGATGACCAGGCGGTCGTATGCATAATCGCCGATAGAAGTATGTATGACTTTGGCGGTCACGTCCGTCGCCAGCACTTCGGCGATGCGGATGGTCACATTTTTTGAATATTGAAACACTTTTCGCAGGGGGAAAGAGATGCTGGAGGGTTCCAGGCGGGCCGTCGCCACCTGGTACATCAAAGGTTGGAACTGGTGATAGTTGTGCTTATCTATGAGGGTCACCTCGCAGGCCGTTCCGTTCAACTGGCGGGCCAGCCGCAGTCCTGCGAATCCGGCCCCGATGATAACGATCCTTTTGCTGTTGCTGTTCTCTGCTGCCATGATCCTTGATTTTATGCCGTTAGAGGATACAAAAGTACGCATATGTGCGAATATGCAGGAAGCAGGCCCCGATCACGGAAATTGTATTATTTTCGGAGCATCGATCCCGGGTAAGGCAATGATTGGCAGCGATCCTATTATTCATTTATAATTTTCCTGCATGACCCGGCTAGTTCAATACCTGCATTCGATCCATCCCCTGTCCCCGGACCTCCGGGATCATTTGTTCAGGGTCTTAAAGTCCACCGAGCTGAAGAAAAAAGACAGGCTGCTGAAGGCCGGAGAGGTCTGCCGGCAGATCTATTTTGTCGAGCAGGGGCTGTTCCGCTGTTCGTATGTCGAGCATTTCAAGGAGGTCTGCGTATGGTTCATGAAGGAGGACGACGTGATCGTCTCCGTGAGCAGCTTCTTCCCGCAGGAACCCAGTTACCAGAGCATTCATGCCATGGAGAACAGCAGGGTCTATTCCATTACCTATGACGAGCTGCAGCAGATCTATTACCGGTTCCCTGAATTCAATTATATCGGGCGGGTGCTGACGGAGAAATATTATTACCTGAGCGAGGAAAGGCATTATCTGTTGCGCATGAAGACGGCGAGCGAACGATACGATCATTTCGTCCGGCGTTATCCCGATTTCCTGGAACGATTGCCGGCCACTCATATCGCCTCCTACCTGGGCATCGCACTCGAGACCCTGATCCGGATCAAGAATAAGAAACAAAAGTCTGATCTGGATCAAGCAAAAAAATAGTTTTCCTGACATAGATCAAACAAGCCCGTGTCGAATCGCCTCCTGGCCGCTGTACCTTTGTTCATGCCGGCAGCCCGCCATCCCCGCGGCCGCGAGGGATAGCGACAGACACATTATTTCTTAATACTTTAAACCTTGTTTGTATGGATAGTGAAAATTTTGCCTTCCTGCAGGAAACCCTGAAATACCTGGGTTTTGGCGGGAAATTATTCTTCTCCGATCAGTTCGATCAGAAGGTCGCGGGCGAGCCGAAAGAGTTCCAGGTAAGTACGGATGTTTTCTTCGACGAGGAGCACCGGCTGGATTGCACCTTGCATTTCCGGCGGTCGGAACAATTGAATATGTATTTCTTTAATAAGTATGAGGCGAAGCTCGATGACGGCAAGGGCGAGGACAAAGAGAGGGTCCAGACCTTTTATATCAGCAAGGGGTCGGGCGTCACGCTGAAGGAAGCCTACAATCTTTTACTGGGCCGGGCGGTGAATAAGGACCTGACGAATGCCGAAGGCCAGAAATACAATGCCTGGATACAGCTGAACTTCGGGGAGAAGGACCTGAACAATAACTATAAAGTGCGGCAGTTCCGCCAGCAGTATGGTTATGACCTGGAGAAGACGCTGGAGAAATATCCCATCCTGGAATTGAAGAACGATGAATTAAGGGCCGGGCTGATACGATCGCTTAAAAAGGGGAATATGCACACCGTGAGCTTTGAAAAGAAGGACAGGATCGAGAAGATGTTCATCGAAGCCAGTCCGCAGTATAAGACGATCAATATCTATCCCACCGGTACGAAGATCATACGAAGGGAGGTCGCGAAGCAGGCGCAGGCAGCGGAGCAAGCTGTTGTGCAGGACCCGCTCCGGGAAGGGGATAAAGAAAGTCCCAAAGAAACAAAAGAAGAAGAGATAGAAGGACCTGTCCGCAGGACGGCCCGGAAAGCTGTGATGAAGGGTTAATAAGGGGTCTCAGATGAAAGTGCTACCTGCTCCGGCAGGTAGCCTTTCTATCCATAAATACCATAAAAATTGAAACCATGGTAACATATTTGTTACCTTTGAAGAAACTTAAAAAATTATGGCGAAAAGCCTTAATAGCGACTTTTATGACTGCGAGAGAGATCATGCGCCGCCTGAGGCGGGAGGGATGGTATGAAAAAGATCACAAAGGATCGCATAAACAATTTATTCATGCCACAAAAAAAGGCAAGATCACTGTTCCTGTTCATTCGGGGGATCTGCCAATAGGGACATTATATTCAATATTTAAACAGGCCGGATGGAAATGAAAAAGATAACATTGATCATTGAAAAAAGTAAAGATAGAAAGTGGTGGGGACGTGTTCAGGTAGATGACAACCTGATCATCGACTATGCCAGTTCGACTGATGCTTTGGAAAAAAGAATTAAAAAGCTGCTCCTGGATTTCCACGAGTTGAATCCATCAACTATTGAGTTTGAAAGAGTTTATGATCTCAGCGCCGTATTTGAGCAAATGGATTATTTAAATGTTTCTGCCATAGCGCTGAGAGCCGGGATCAGCCCGGGACTTATGCGTCAGTATACGGCGGGCCTTAAATACCCATCTTTAGAAAGGGCTAAGGCAATAGAAAAAGCCATCAACGATATTGGACAAACACTTGCAGAAGTAAAAATAACAGTTGTAAAGAATAAGCGTGCGGCACAGGTTGGAGAGAGTGTGAAGAAAAAATAAAACCCTTCATTACAAAGGGTTTTAATGGCATTCAAGGGGTATCATCTCTCCTGTGTGACTTTCGGCGTTAGGACAATACTTTAATGAGGCCTTTTAGTACTTCCATGTTGCAGCACCGATTTCTCATGTGAACTCACGCATATCTCATATCCGTTATGAATTATTGTTTAAATGAGCCGATAAATAAATAAAAGGATTGTTTTTCTCTGGCGGGCAGATCGTGTGTAAAATGGATCCAAAGGTAAGCCGCAGGCATATAGAATCAGATCATAATTTTCTATAAACTCATAGATTTTATCTATTATTATACCCTGGATGCAGCGTGCTTCACGTATCATCAGTCATAAAAGGATACGCTTAGTCCCATCGAAAAAAAGGAGCGCAAAATGGGAATTGTTAGTTTGTTATCAAATAAAATTTGGTCAAAATTGAAATTCAAATAATTTTGATGAGCGTTAGGATTGTTCTATTCACCGATTGTATTGCGATATGGACGGCCACAAAAATATTTTAGCATACAGATTACCTTTGGAAGACGAGGCTAATTTGCTGTCAAGGCTGGCTATCGGCGACGATAAAGCTTTTGAGGCCGTCTTTCATCACTATCGCAGGAAGATCTATGCGTATGGCTTTCATTTGTTTGAAGACAGCAACAGGGCCGATGAACTGGTGCAGGATGTCTTCCTGAAAGTATGGCTGAACCGCGAGAAGATCCCCCAGGTAGCCCGATTCGACGCCTGGCTTTTCATCATCACCCGAAACCAGGTAGTGGATGCGCTAAAAGATATAGCAAGGGAAGCGGCGGCGAAGAGAAATATGGAAGAATCCCTCTCCCCCGTGCTCAATTCCGTGGAAAATCAGCTGGTCAGCAAAGAGAATGAGCAACGTTTACGCTATGCGATGGACCGGCTCTCTCCCCAGCAAAAGCTCGTTTTCACCCTTAGCCGTCACCAGGGCATGAAGCACGGTGAGATCGCCAACCGGCTGAACATTTCACAAAATACCGTCAAGACCCACCTGGTGCATGCCCTTAAAACATTACGCGGTCTTCTCCACCACCCTTCGGACACCCTGGTGCTTCTTTGCCTGTTCTTTCATTATTTTCTATAAGACGTGCCGGCGGGCCCTGCCGGCAATATATTTTTTTACCTGCCCTACTCCTGTTTTGCTTTTTTACAGTCTTTATAGTGACACCTGTTCCATGCTTACGCTAACATTCTGAGAGACAGGTGTTTAAAAAATGAGCTGCTAATATGGATTCGCCAAAACGATTTGCTTACCTCTTCAACAGGTATTTTGACAAACAGTGTACGCAACAGGAAAAAGATGAATTCTTTGCGTTGCTGCACGAGGCGGAACATGACGTAACGCTGCGGCAGCTGATCAGCGAAACCTGGGAACGTCAGCTTCCCCCCTACCAACAAAGTCCAGGCAATGCCCTGGCGATCTTAGCAAATATCACCCGGCAATCTCCCGTTGTCCCCTTGTATGAAGCAGAGGGACTGGACGAGCAGCCGATCTCTTCCCGCAGAAGGATCTATCTGCCCTATGCCGCCGCGGTCGTGCTGGTGCTGACCCTGGCATCCTTCCTTGTTTTTTATTTCCGCTCATCCCCCGCCCATCCCGTCGCCGCCGCACCGGTCAACCCGCCGGCAGACAAATATCTGGTCCTTTCGGACGGCAGCAAGGTCATGCTCCATCAGAATGCCCATATCGAGTATCCGCCGGAGTTCAATGGAAAGACCCGGGAGGTCTACCTCAGCGGCGAGGCCTATTTCGATATCCGCCATGACGCCCGGCCTTTCATCGTCCATACAGGCGGGATAAAGACGACGGTACTGGGAACAGCTTTCAATATCAATGCGCTGGATAGGAATATCACCGTGACGGTGACGAAGGGCAAGGTCAAGGTGGAAAATGACCAGGGTGAATACAGCATCCTGAAACGTGACGAGCAGATCACGGTGGACGTATTTCATAACAGCCTTCGAAAAAAGGCGGTGAATGCCAATGAGGTCATCACCTGGAAGAAATCCTATATCCTCTTCAACGATATCAGCATGGGGGATGCCATACAGGAGCTGGAGCAACGATTTCACGCCACGATCAACCTGCGCAACCCGGCCCTGGCCAATTGCAGCGTTACCGCCTCTTTCGTGCGGGACGAAACGCTGGAACAGATCATAAACGTATTATCGAAGATCAACAATATGGAATACCAGATGAGCAGCCCTACCCGTATCGAGTTAATGGGAGAAGGATGCAAATAAGCTGAAGGGATGAAGATGAAATGGAGCGAAAATTGCTGAGAGAAAACAATTTATCAAAAAAACCTACTCCGGCTGGACCCCGGAGCAGGAATAAAAAAATACCACTTGTGCTAAACGAAGTAGGTATCCCGTTTTAAACAACTTTCATCATTTAAAACTATCAAAACTATGAATTTTTCTTCATTGTTTGGATTTTGGCGTCAACATGCCGGAACCTGGCGCCGGAGACTGCTTATTCAAAACAAAAAAAGGTTGGATTATTGTATGCGTGTAAGTTTTTCCATCATCCTGATCTTTCTGTGCAGCATACAGTTGTTGAGCGCCCGCGACGCCGGGGCGCAGGATATGAGCAAGGTCTATGTCTCACTGACCCTCCGGGATGAATCGTTGGTGAGCGCACTGGAAAAGATCCAGAAAATGACCAATTTCACCTTCGCCTACAACAAGAAGGACCTGAGGGGGGTCAACCGGTTGAATTTTTCCTATGACAGCCGTTCGGTCAAGGGCTTGCTGGAAGTTCTGCTGCAGGGCACTTCCCTGCGGTTCGAACAGGTAGGCACTACTATCGTCCTGTCTGTCAAAAATGTCAAGATCGCTCCTCTAGCCGTGCAAACGAATGAGTTACATGGACCTTTCGTGTACCAGGGAATGGAGAACGAGGCGAAGATGCACGGTATCAGCGGTACGGTCACCAGCGATAAAGGCGAGGCCTTATCGGGTGTTTCCGTCACGGTGAGAGGCACTTCCAACGGTACTACTACCGACGGACAGGGCAAGTTCAAGCTTACCATTCCGGATGAAGGGGCTACGCTCAGCTTTTCGATCATCGGCTATCAATCCCAGTCGGTGAAGGTAACGGGCAGCCAGACCACCGTGAATGTTCAATTAAAGGAATCCGTCAGCGGCTTGAATGACGTCGTCGTCATCGGGTACGGATCCGTCAAAAGGTCGGACCTGACCGGATCGGTCGCTTCCCTGAAGAGCGAGCAGATCATGGACCGTCCCGTAGCCAATCTCTCCCAGGCCCTGGAAGGCAAGATCGCTGGGGTGGACGTCAACATCAACAGCAATGCCCCCGGCCAGCCGGCGAAAGTACGGGTACGCGGTATCGGCTCTATCAACTCCTACCTCGAGCCCATTTATGTGGTGGACGGGGTCATCGGGGTGGATATCAATACCCTGAACCCCAATGACATCGCCACCATCGAAGTCCTGAAGGACGCCAGCTCCACCGCCATCTTCGGCGCCCGGGGCGCCAATGGCGTCATCATCGTCAGCACCAAGCGCGGACGTAAAGGCGATACCAAAGTGAGCTATGAAGGCAATGCGAACTCGGTAGAGCTGACCCGTCACCTGCGGACGCTGAACTCGGACGAGTTCGTGAAGATCTACAACCAGTCTTTCGCCAATGGTCAGCAGTATGATCCCCTGGGCGGCGTATGGACGCCCCCGGTACGGATGAATCATATCGACCTGCCCAAGCTATTCGACGCGAACGACAAGCCTTTGTTCAATACCAATTGGGAAAAGGAGACCTACAAGCCTGCCTTCTCCAACAGCCATTATGTGAATGTACAGGGTGGCAGCGACAAATCCCAGTTCAGCGCTTCGCTGGGTTACCTGGACCAGAACGGGTTGATGATCCAATCCTGGTTCAAGCGTTACTCTGCCCGTCTGACCATGGACAATGACGTGAACAGCTGGCTGAAGGTCGGTGGCAACCTGACCGTCATCAAGTCCACGCAGCGCCTGATCTCGGACGGCAACGGTGGTCTGAACGTACCGAGGATGGTATCGGAAGAAGTGCCGATCGTGCCGATCAAGTATGCCGATGGCACCTGGGCCGGCAACCATGATATCTCCGGTATGGAAGGCGGACCGAACCCCGTGCATATCGCCAACAGCCGTTATAACCTGAACAATACCATGGGTGCGATCGGTGATAATTATTTCACCATCCACATCACCAAGGACCTCGATTTCAAAACCGATTTCGGTTATTATGTCGTGTCCAACAAGAATAATTTCTTTTCCGGCTCCGACCTCCCCCACCTGTCCCAGGACCAGGGCGGCGATGCCATTATCAACACTGCGACCGCCTATTACTGGCAGTCGGAGAACTACCTGACCTGGAACAAGAAGATCAACGAGCGTCAGAAAATGACGGCTCTTTTAGGAGCTTCCTGGCAGAAGAGCAATACGGAGACCAGCCGCGCGGAAACGCAGAATTTCATCGATGACTTCTTCCGCACGAATAACCTCGGCGCGGGTTCCGTAAAGCAGGATATCCAGTCTTCCAATGCTACCAGGGCCTTCAATTCCTTCTTCGCCCGATTCACGTATAATATCGACGAGAAGTATTTGTTCACCGCTACGGGCAGGGCCGATGGTTCTTCCAACTTCGGTCCCAAGAACGTGTATGCGTTCTTCCCCTCTGCCGGCGCGGCCTGGCGTATCTCCGAAGAGAAGTTCCTGAAGGGCAGCCCTTCGATCAGCAACCTGAAACTGCGGGCCAGCTATGGTCTTTCCGGTAACTCGGAGATCGGTAATGACCGTTATGCCGCACAGTTCTCTGCCGGCCAGACCGTACTCGCCGGGGCCAACCAGTCCACCCTGTTGCCGGGCTACCTTGGCAATCCCGATCTGAAATGGGAAAAATCCCAGCAGCTGGACATCGGCCTGGAACTCGGTTTGTGGCATGACAGGCTGAGCATGAACCTGGACTTTTACAACCGTGTCACCAAGGACCTGCTGCTGCAGACCCCTATTCCCTGGTCGGCCGGTATGAATACCGCCAATGTGTATCAGAATATCGGATCGGTGCGCAACCGCGGTTATGAAGTGAGCATCAACTCCATCAACATCCGCCAGCATGGCCTGACCTGGACGACGAGCTTCATTTTCGCCGCCAATCAGAACAAGATCCTGAAACTGAACGATGGCAACGCAGATATCTTCCCTGGCCCCAACTTCCTCGGTCAGACGAATGTGCTGAGGGTAGGCGAAGCGATCGGCAGCTTCTACGGAATGACCCGTACCGGTACTTACGGCAGCACGGAAGGCGCCGACGCCGCCACGCATGGCCTGAAAGTAGGCGACCGGAAGTATATCTACAACAAGGACGGCAGTCCTTTCTACAGCATCATTGGACATGCGTATCCGAAATGGACCGGCACGTTCAGCAGCAAGCTGGAATACAATGCATGGGATTTCTCCTTCGATATCCGCATCGTACAGGGTGTGAATACGGCCGCGACGTTCAAGCATTCCACCGAAGACCGGCAGACGATCGCCAACAGCCTGGCCTCGGTACTGGACGGCTGGACCCCGACCCACCAGAATACGATGATCTCCCAGGTGAGGAACTACAAATTTGCGCAGGATTCCCATTTCGATACCTGGTGGGTAGAGGACGGTTCCTTTATCCGCGGTCAGAACTTTACGCTGGGTTATACCCTGCCCCAGGGCGCGGTACAGAAAATGAAGCTGAGTAGAGTACGGATCTCCGCCAGTGTACAGAACCTGTTCTTAAGCACCAAGTACACCGGGTATGATCCGGAAGTGGATACGTTCAATTCCACTCTCGGCGCGAACAACTCGTTCTCGCAGAACCTGGACTTCTTCGCTTATCCGCGTCCCCGGACCTGGAATGTGAATTTGTCCGTAGGGTTCTAAGAAAAGGAAATGTTTATGTTCACAAAAAATGTTGGTACAATGAAAATCTTAAAATATATCTGTATAGTTTTCGCTGCCTTATCGATCGGGGCCTGCAAAAAGTTCCTGACGGTGGCCCCCACCGGTTTCATAAGTCCGAGTTCCAATCTCTCCAGCCAGAAAGTGGCCAGGGCCCTGGCGAATGGCGCTTATGCGAAGATGAATGGCCTGCTTAACGGGCAGCCCTCCTCTTATGGAGGAAATGTGTGGAACCTGATGGAGTTCATGACAGGAAAGTCGAACAGTGACCTGGGTCAGACAGGATTCGTCACTTTTCAGACCCTTGCCTACAATTCCACTTCCTTTTATTTCGATACCTGGTGGCAGCAGCTGTATCTGGGTGTTGGTGACTGTAACCTGGCCCTGGAAAGGATCCCGACCATCAGCGCGGCCGGCCTGACAGACGCCATGAAGACCAATTACCTGGCGGAAGCCCATACCCTGCGCGCGCTCTATTATTTCTACCTGGTAAGGTTATACGGCGCCGTTCCGAAAGTAACGTCGGTGCCCAAGGACCTCAATCTGAAAGTTGCCCGCACGCCCGCCAAGGCCATTTACGACAGCGTGATCATCCCCGACCTGCTGGCCGCGGAAGCATCGACGCTCCCCTGGCAGGATAACAACGGGTATGTCTCCATGAGCGCCGTCAAGTCCATCCTGGCCGACGTTTACCTGACCTATGCGGGAGCCGCCATCAATGGCGGGGCTCAGTATTATGCCGAATCCGCCAAGCGCAGCAAGGATGTCATCACCAATGGAGGTTACAGCCTGTTCCCGAATTACACCGATATGATCCAGCCCTCCAATAAGAACAAGGGCGAGTTCATCCTGCAGGTGCAATATGCGGCCAGCGTGCCTTCCACCAATCCCCTGACGCCGCTGACGGTGCCGAACTATTCCGGCATCTCGAAGTATTCGGATGAGTATGGTTCCGTCTTCCCGACCGACCAGTTCATCGCCTCTTACCCGGCGGGTGATAAAAGGGTGCAGGAAAGGCAGTTCTATTACACCAAGTATAAGAAGGCCAATAGTACGGATACCTTTACTTTCCCGCATCATTATATCTACAAATGGTTCGACTCCGTGGCGATCACCAGCACGACCAAATCGGACCTGAACTATACGCTTTACCGCCTGGCGGACGTATATTTGCTATATGCGGAGGCGCAGAACCGCGCCGACGGGGCTCCGAATGCCGATGCGATCAGTTATGTGAACAAGGTCCGTCAAAGGGCTAACCTCGCACCGATCGGCGCGTTGAGCCAGGACGCTTTCGAGAAAGAAGTATGGCTGGAGCGTTATTACGAGCTGGCCTTTGAGAATAAGATGTGGTTCGACATGGTTCGTACCAGGAAGGTACATAATGACGTAACGGGCAACTGGGATGATTTCGTGGGACATAAGACGGTATGGAACGCAACTTTTTCAGCCAATCAGCTGCTGTTCCCCGTGCCGAAACAGGAAACGGACGTAAATCCGAAACTGTTGCCGAATAACCCCGGATTCTAAACAAATCAGGCCGTTAGCAGTTAGTTTTTAATAGGCAATCAAGCAATGTACCGATGGCAGTTGGCAGGTGTCGATCCCAGATCACCCTGCCAGCTGTCATTGGTCGTTTAAAAAAGCGACTAGACTATGGGGATCTTAGAGACTTTATACAAGGAGCTTATTTCTTTTTTAGGGATCGGCAAGCTGCTGAAAATGTACCAGACGGGCGACTATCATTCCCTGCTGACCTTCGATGGGATCCTATCGGCGATCGGTCCGGTGATCCCTTTCCTATTGTTGCTGGAGATCGGCCGGGCCCTCCTGTACAAACGGTTCAAGATCGAGGACTACCGTATGCCCTTTATTATTTTCGTCGTCAACCGGTTCGTCGGCCGCTTCATTTCCATTGCGATCTCGGCATGGATCATCGCGCATTTTGTAAAGTATGGCCTGGTGAAAACGACTTTTACCTGGTACTGGTTCATCTACGGGTATATCGTATGGGAGTTCTCTCATTTTATCTACCATTATTTCGGGCATAAGGTCCGGCTGTTCTGGTGCCTGCATTCCACGCATCATACCCCGCAGACCATGAACCTCTTCGTCTCCCATGCCCATTTCTTTTTAGAAGGGCCCTATGCGGATGCCATCCGCATATCCATCTGTATCCTGGCCGGGGTCAACCCACCCCTCCTCTTCTTCATCACGTTCATCGACGGCACCTGGGGGGCCTTCATCCATGTTGGAGAAAATATCATGAAGAACGCAAGAATGGGATTCCTGGGCCGTATTATCCTGACACCTTCGCACCACCGGGTGCACCATGCCCGCAATCCCCTGTATATGGATACGAACTTCTGCAACCTGCTGAACATATGGGACCGGGCCTTCAAGACCTACCAGCCGGAAGAAAAGGAAGTGGTCATCGAATACGGCATCACCCGGAAACTAAATCCCCGCAGCTTCTGGGACGTCTATTTCGGGGAGTTCGTATTGCTGGGAAAGGATATCGCCAAAGCTCCCGGGCTAAAGAACAAGATTTTGTATATTTTTATGCCGCCTGGCTGGAGCCATACGGGTGAGCATAAGACGGCAGGGGTCGTCCGGAGGGATTGGATAGAAGGGCATGCGGAGAAGGCGGAAACGCTTTCGGAGCATCCCGAAGGCGCCGGCAAGGAATCTGTGATCCTGTAATATTCCCCCATCAATAAAACTTTTCTATGAAGGTCTTGTCCTTGTTACTCGGTATTTGCCTGCTGTCTTCCGTCGCTATCTGCCAGAATAAATTTACGATCGCTACCCCTGCCGGCTGGCAGCGGAGAGATACCGCGATCAATGGTTTCAAGACTACGATGCTCATCGCGCCGGCCGCCCCGAACGCTTTCCATCCGAACCTCAATGTCGTCAGTGAGTTCATGCGCGGCACAACCCTGGAAGCCTATTTCTCCCAGAATATATCCGTGATGGGCCAGTATATGCAGGGCTTCGTGGCCGGTAAGAAAGGGGACCGTGAGATCGCCGGCGTTCCTGCCAAATGGATGGCCTATTCCCAAAACCCCAATGGCGTCGCCCTCGACGCCTTATTCTATGTGGTCCCAAAGGATGGCGTCGCCTATATTATTACCTGCACGGTAGCCAAGGGCGAGCTGGAAAAGTCCCGGGCTAAGTTCGAGGAGATCATCCATTCTTTTAAGTTCCTCTGAGGACCGGGTCGATCAATGATCGGCTGGTGGGGTGCTGCCGTTCGCGGGAGGGCTGCTTTTCCTTTTATACAGGAATAGTTGCCATTTCTCTTCGGCCACGCCGGCCTTATCCATTTCCGCACGGGCGAGGATAAAGAAGAGGTCAGAGAGCCGGTTGATATACGCAGCGATATACTCCTCCACGGTATCCTGTTTCATCAAAGTGACCAGCAGCCGCTCGCCCCTGCGCATTTGCGTACGAACGACATGGCAGAGCGCCGATATTTCATTGCCGCCGGGAAGGAGGAAATAATCGGAAGCCGAGGTCATCGCCGTCTCCAGCTCATCGATCCATTGTTCGCAGAACTCCGCCCCGTCCACGGGCTTAGGATTGCTATTCTCTTTCTTTGCCGTCGAAGGGCGCGCCAGGTGGGACATCATGTCCATCATGTCTTTCTGAATGCGGTGCAGATTGGGCTGCCAGGGATGGTCCGTCGCCAATTTGGCGCGCAGCAGGCCGATGGTGGAATTCACCTCATCCAGGGTGCCAACACAGTTGACGCGGGCGTCGTCTTTGTCCACGCGCTGGCCGCCGAACAACCCTGTCGTGCCTTTATCGCCTTTCTTCGTGTAGATCTTCATATTTTTTATTTTATTGTCCTGAATTTTGCGGCGAAGGTAGAAAAATTCTGCTCAGAGGAAATAAATGATCGAGGCGGTCGCCGCTACCATTACCAGGGTGGCGGCATGATTGATAAATACTACCCGTGCGAATTCATCGTGAGCGATCTGTCTTTCCCGTTGCCCGATATAGGGTTTGGTCACGATGACGCCTTTATAGGTATTCGCTCCGCCGAAGCGGCAATCCAGGATGCCGGCGAGGGCCGATTCGGGGTATCCGGCATTCGGGCTGGCATGGGCCCTGCCGTATTTCAGTACGAACAGGGCTCCCCTGCGGCTGCCTGTCACCAGGATCATCAGGAAGGCCGTAAGCCGGGCCGGAAGAAAGTTAGCCACGTCGTCCAGCCTCGCCGCAAAGCGTCCGAACAGGCGATAGGGCTCGTTCCTGTAACCGATCATCGAATCCAGGGTATTGATCATTTTATAGGTCATCATGGCGGGCAGTCCGCCGATGGCGTAGAAGAACAGGGGCGCGATGACGCCGTCGCTGAGGTTCTCGGACATGGATTCCAGTACGGCGATCCTTACCTGCTGTGCGGAGAGATGTGCCGTATCCCGGCCTACGATCCAGGACAGGCGTTGTCTTGCGGCATCCGGTCCTTCGTTCTCCAGGGTATCGAATACTTTCCGGCCCTCCTGCAGGAGGCTCTTGTTGGCCAGGGAATAGAATACGAAGATGCCGGCGAAAAGGATATAACCCGGGGTCGATAGGGGTGCGAGGAAATGCCGCATCGCATAAAAGAGAAAAAAGACGGAGCCGCAGAGCAGCAGGGTCATTAGGGCGCCTTTCCAGAAACGGGCCCTTCCTTTATTCAAAAAGGCGGCGCCGCGGCCGATGAGATAACCGAAGCAGCGTACGGGGTGGGGCCAGTGACGGGGGTCTCCCAACCGGAGGTCCGCCAGGTAGCCGATCAGCAGCGGCGCGATGCTCTCTATGCGTTCGGGCGTCAGGTGTTCGAGCATTGCGTTAGCGCTTGAATGAGCAATTGGTTGTGAGCCGGCGACTGGCAGGAAACGCGGCAGGTATAGGGATCGAGTCCCGGGAAGTTGGAGGCATCCCGGATCAGGATCCCCTGTGTGCGCAGTAAATATTGTTTGAGGGCGGCGGCGTTCATTTTTCCGTCCGTCCTGAACAGGAAGTAATGGGTGGAGGAGTGCCCGATCTTCCAGCCGGTGGCGGCCTGCAGCTGTTGTTGCAGGAGGGCTGTTTCCTGCAAGAGCCCCTCGAGGGGCAGCCGGAATTGTTCGGGATGCCGGCAGATATAATGACCGGCTTCCAGGGCAAGGGCATTAACGGACCAGGGCATCCGGTAATGGCGAAGAGGGCGCAGCCGGTCGGCTGACGCCCATGCATAGCCCAGCCGCAAGCCTGGTATGCAGCAATCCTTGGTGAGGGAGCGGAGCAGGATATAATTATCGGGGCCGCCGCGATCGGCGGCGATGCTGACGGCGGCTGTCGTGAAAGCCATATAGGCCTCATCGATGACGAAACAGGATCGTGGGCTGTTGTACAGGAGCCGTTGGAGGGTGTCCGGCGGCAATGCCTGTCCCGTGGGGTTATTGGGATTGCAGATAAAGACCAGCGCCGTGTCGAAACGGGTATCGGCCGTCAGCTCGTCCCAGCTCATTTCGGAGGTGTGGATGTCCTGCAAACGGCAGGCGTCGCCATATTCCGAAAAGGAAGGAAGGAGGATCGTCGCTGTCTGTCCGCGAAAGGCCTGGGCCAGGAGGTAGATCGCTTCGGTGGCGCCGTTGGTCACCATTAGTTGCTGCTCGTCGCAGCCCTGCTCTTCGGCGAGGGCGCGTTGCAGGCTTTCCGCTCCCGGCTCCGGATAATGGCCGATAACGGATAGCCGCTCCTTCAGGTAGGCGGTCAGGCCGGGCGCAGGGCCGCCATACCAGGTATTCGAGCTGAAGTTGGCCCTTATGCCCTGTGTGTCGCCTTGCGTATAGAGGTAGCCGTCATCTCCGTGGCCTGTGATCATACTCGTTATGGTTGCTGCAAATGGTGATAGATATAGGCAAGGTCCGTGTGTTGACGGATATGTTCCGCCAGCAGGTCATATTGCCGTTGTTTGAATCCTCCGTGATCCCTTGGCTGCAGGGTATGCGACGGGCCTGCGACCTCTTCCAGGAGCCTGTCGACGACGACGGCATTATCCAGGATGCCGTGCATGTAGGTACCCCAGCAACGATGGGAAAGAAAATATCCATCGGTGCTATCGTCTTCCAGGTAATTGAGGGGAGATGCAAGGGGTGTCCTTGTCCTGCCCATGTGGATCTCGTATCCTTCGCACCAGGGGGCAGACCCTGGAGCCGCGGAGCCGGCCGGAACGGCGGAAAGGGTATCCTCCGGCCGGAAGCGAAAGCGCCGGCGCAGGGTGGTCTTTTCTTTTTCCAGCTCGGTGTGTACCGGCAGGAGGCCCAGTCCTTCGATCGTGCGCGGCTCGCCTTCCACGCCATGGGGATCGGCCAGCGATAATCCCATCATCTGGTAGCCGCCGCAGATACCGATGACCGTTCGTCCCTTCTGTGCCGCTTGCTGGACAGCTGCCGCCGCTCCATTCTGCCGGATATGCAGGAGGTCGCCGATGCTGTTCTTGCTGCCGGGCAGGATGATGATCTCCGCCGCCGCCAGTTCCCGCGGATCATCCGTGTAGTAGACATGCAGGGTGTCCGTCCTTTCCAGCAGGAGGAAATCCGTGAAGTTGGATAAATGCGGAAGAGCGACCACGGCAATGTTCAACAGGCCCGGCCGGCTATGCCGGTGTTTCTGTTGCAGGGCCACCGAATCCTCTTCTTCGATATGGATATGCTTGTAATAAGGCAATACGCCCACGACGGGCACGCCCGTCAGTTCTTCCATCATCCGACGGCCTTCTACGAACAGGCGGTTGTCGCCCCGGAACTTATTGATGAGAATGCCTTTCACCAGGGCCCGTTCTTCCGGAGGGAGCAGCGCTATCGTGCCATAGACGCTGCCGAACACCCCTCCCCGATCGATGTCGGCCACCAGGTAGACGTCTGCCCCCGCGTGCAGGGCTATCCGCATATTGGTAATATCCCGCTGCCGGAGGTTCAGTTCGGAGATGCTGCCCGCCCCTTCCATTACGACGGGGTTGCTGGTGGCTGCCAACCGGTCGAAGGCTTTTTTTACTTCCTCCCATAGGGCCCTTTTATCCTGCTGCAGGAAGTATTCATGGGCGGATTGGCTGCCCGCCGGCCTGCCGTGCAATACCAGCTGCGCATGCAGGTCACCGGTGGGCTTGAGCAGGACGGGGTTCATGTCCGTGCTGCAGGGTATACCGGCTGCCTCGGCCTGTACGGCCTGGGCCCTTCCTATTTCCAGTCCTTCCGGCGTCACGTAACTGTTCAGGGACATATTCTGGGCCTTGAAGGGAGCAGGCCGGTAGCCGTCCTGCAACAGGATACGGCAAAAGCCCGTCGCTACGACGCTTTTACCGACATCGGAGGCCGTGCCGACAAACATCAATGGCTTCAGTTTTTTCATTCGTTGCAATGATAAGAAAGTTTATGAGGATCCCAGGTCTCCGTCCGCGGGAGGGCGCCGCCATGAAGTTGCGCCAGGCGCTGTACTTTGGGTAGCAGATGCGAGGTTCTATCCGCGGGCGTGATAAATCCAAGGATCGTGCCCGAATGGGCAAGGACCAGGCCCGCATCCTGCTCTGCGGCGAATTGCCGGTAAAGGTCGAAATGCGGCAAGGCGAGGATATCCTGGTTGTAAAGAGCGCTTTGGGTGACACAATGGAACAGTGCTGCGTAGTCGTTGTCCCTGGCGGCCAGCAGGAAGTCCCGGAGAAGCGCGGCGAAGTCCCGGCAGCGGGACGGGCTGTATCGCCTGGGCAGTTCCAGCGTATCGATGGTATGACCGGGCCAGGCATCGAAATAAACGATGTCCAGGGGTGGCAGGAAAAGCTGTTCGCCTGTCTTTCCTGCCTGCTGCCGGAACAGGAGGATGCCGTCCGAGAGGCAGGGGTCCGTAGGTTCCACTGCCGCGGCCATGCTGTAAAGATCTTCCGTGCTATAGCCTGCTCCGAGGTATCCGTTCACGAGCGCCAGCACGCTGAGGATATCCGTAGAGCTGGAGCCGAGTCCTTTGCCCGGAGGGATGTTCGAGTCGATGTATAATTTTTTACCGGGCAGGAGGTCTGCCAGGGCCTGTTGACGGATAGCTGCAGGGTCAGCGGCCGGATCTTTCTTTTTCGCATAGTCGTCCAGGAGGAGGCCCAGGGCTTTTGTCGCTTTGGCCGGCAACAGGATCTGCGGAGGGGCCGACTCTTCGCCTGCGAGGTCTTCCAGGATGGCCCGCGAGAAATAATGACGGGAAGGAATCCCGCTCACGAGAAAATGCGTTTGGTCCGGCAGCATTCCCTGCATCAATTCCCCGATCCTTGCAAATATTTTTATCTCCTGTCGCATTTTATACCAACGCAAACTTAAGGGGATTTTCCTAGTTTTAGGGTCATGAAATCACGGTTACTGATCGCGGCGGCGCATAGCGGAGCGGGAAAAACAACGCTGACATTAGGTTTACTTCGAGCCTTGCAGAACAGGGGAACGATCGTCCAGCCTTTTAAATGCGGGCCAGACTATCTCGATCCGCAGCATCACCTGGCCGCTGCCGGAAAAGCCAGCATTAACCTGGACCGGTATATGATGAGCGATGCGCATATACGGCGGCTATACCGGGACTACGGAGATCCGGCGGATGTCTGCATCGCCGAAGGCGTGATGGGACTGTTCGACGGCGCCGATAAAATGGAGGGCAGCAGCGCGGATATCGCCCGCCTGCTGCAACTGCCCGTTATCCTCGTATTGAATGCCAAGGCCATGGCCTATTCCGCCGCGGCCATCCTCTATGGGCTGAAGAATTTCTGCCAGGAGATCCAGGTCGCCGGCGTCCTGTTCAACTTCGTGGAGCGGGAATCGCATTATCGCCTGCTGTTGCAGGCCTGCGAAGATGTCGGGGTGGAGGCCCTGGGCTATCTTCCCACTAACCCGGCGATAGCCATCGCCTCCCGCCACCTGGGATTGGACAGCTCGTCCAACGAGCGTATGCAGGCCACGATCGCCGCGGCCGCCCTTCATATCGAAAAATATGTCGCCATCGACCGGTTGCTGGAAGTGACGCAGGTAAAGCCTGCGATGCTGGCCTCGGATGCAGGCGAGCGGCAAGAGAAGAACGGGGAGACGGAATTGCGGAGAGCGGGGCGCAGGGTATTGGTGGCGAGGGATGCCGCTTTTAATTTTATCTACCCGGCGAATATCCGTGCGTTGGAACAATGGGGAAGCCTGCGTTATTTCAGTCCTTTATCCGACGAGCGCCTGCCGCCGGCGGACCTGGTGTATCTCCCCGGCGGCTACCCGGAATTACACCTGGAGCAATTATCCGCCAACCGTACTATGATCGGGGACCTGCAGGCGCATTATGCGGGCGGAGGCAAAATATTGGCGGAATGCGGTGGGATGATGTACCTGGGTGA
>Ga0307517_10004380_pt1 | contig 21716 bp, 26 predicted proteins | sample 23_EM_MG_FD_194515 | JGI IMG/M metagenome (GOLD analysis project Ga0307517, IMG submission 194515) | Populus trichocarpa ectomycorrhiza microbial communities from riparian zone in the Pacific Northwest, United States - 23_EM | ecosystem: Host-associated > Plants > Roots > Unclassified | place... | reverse complement strand
TACCCGAAGGTGTCTTCGAGACGGATAACCCCGGAAAACTGGCCGACGAACTGCTCAAGTTATCCACCTTTGGGTACTAGTGAGTGTCATCCCGTACAACATTGAAATTTATTTTAAGAAGATTCCGATAGTCTCGTTACTGGTGGACAGGTATCTCGTGTAGACCCCGACCCAGCAGGTCTTACCCCTGTCTGGCGAGACAGTCTGGCTTTCGTGGCTCTCAGCACGTCCTGGAAAGAGGGCGCCAACTTGACTGAAATCGGGGCTGCTCGTCAGCTCCTGGTCCAGGATATGAAGATACTTGACGGTATAGCTCCCGAATCAGGTTCATCCTCGAACCAGGTAAGAGTCTGGTCACACTCTACTCAAACTCAACTTATTTTCTCTCCTCCCAGGCTTCGAGATACGAATTCAACTGGAAGAAATCATTTTATGGCACACATTACGAGAGACTCCGAGCAATAAAAGAGAAATACGATCCGGAATCACTTTTCCTTGTCTACGAAGGCATCGGATCGGACGAGTGGGATGATCTCATTTGTCCAGTCTGATGCCCTCACAATGACACCCGAATGCGCTTGACTTGCACATACGTGTCTACAACTCTTTTTCTCCTTTGTCTATTCATTCAAATCTTCCTGTGGGAGTTAGGATTGATTGTCACCTTGTGTGATAAAGTTAAGGAGTTAGAGAATTCAAACCGCACTTAGGAGCTGGGGTGGACCGTGCATCAATCATTTGGATGAAGTCTCTTCCTAGAGACACGGGAGGGGGAAAGTAACACCCTTGAAATGTATCGTGCACAGAAGCTTCTGTGAGGATTATTGCACACTTTCTCCTTAGTTTCTCTCTAAGTGACTGGATGAAGCTGTTGAGGGAGGGATCTTGTTACAGGTACCTGATGCAGCGCAGGATTGAACTTCAAGCTTCAAGGCGTTACAACTTACACCACAGCGTGACTGATTGTCACCGTAAGATTCAATTTGTGCAAACACTTACACTATTTCTTGACTATTTCGATTGAAAAATTCTGGTGCTAGTCTCCTCCCTTTGACCTGATCCATTAAGAGGAGGCGACATTTGACATCGGCTATTCACGTCTTTCTTCTCTCGATGTCGGATCTACAACAAAGACGACTTCCAAATGGTTCTCCAAGTCATTCATTTGCAAACCGTCTTAAGGGAGTCGCTTTCCTTGCCTGGCATCATGCGAAGAGACACACAGGTGTTGGTGTTGTCTGTGCAGTGGCATATTTCGACCCGTAAGCCCTAAAACAATGTAAAATCTTCTAGTTTATCCGTCATATTTTAGTGGAAATTGGGGTGTAGATCTCCAGGCAGGGTCTGAGTTCGGTTATCATCTCCTTTTCGTCGTATTACTAGCAGGTTTATTTGCCGCCTTCTTGCAGGTATGTCCTTCCATCTTAATTGACTTTTCCCCTTATTTGGAGAGTACAGGTTCTTGGGAGCAGATTGGGTTGTGTTACTGGTCTCGGTAAGCAATGTGCCCTTGGATACTACTCGCCGTTCCTTTTGCGATGGGATAGTTTTCGTCTTTTGCCTTCCATTTTCCAAAATACACCACTCGAAATATATGATGATCCGATATTAACTGCTTGGCATGAACGTTTCGTTCGAAACGGGTGTCCCCTCACAAAATCCGCTTCGAGATGAGTTGTTTTGTTCTCATACTAATAACCTCTCGGTTCCGTTGGCATAGACTTGGCGAGCCATAGCCGCCTCTTGCTTTACAACCGTCCAAAACATCCAAAATTGTATAGATGGTTAGGCCTATACCCACTTTACCTTTTGGCCGAAGTGGCTGTCATTGCCACAGACCTGGCAGAGCTTCTTGGGTCTGCCATCGCGTTATGTCTTCTCTTTCCACGGCTGGAGCTGTGGCATGGCGTTCTCATCACTGCCTTCGATGTTGTCTTCATTCTCGCCATGCGTGATCCACTGCGAGGAAAACCTGTGAGGGTGTTCGAACTTCTCATTGCTATCATGGTGACTTTCATTATCTGATATTTGCGTTGCATTTTAATCAATCACTCTGGTAACAGGTGCTCGTCGTGCTGGTTTGCATGCTTGTGATAATCTCCAAGGTCGAAATCAATTTGAAGGATGCGTTTTCTGGTTATCTCCCTTCAAAATTTCTGTTTGCCAAAGGAGGAATTTATACCTGTATGCTGATAAACGAGTCCTCGCGTTTTGTGACCAATCTCTCCACATCTAGCCGTGGGTATCATAGGTGCTACCGTCATGCCGCATAGCCTATTCCTTGGTTCGACTCTCGCCACCCAGGATCGAATCAATTTTCGCGAGAGGCATTCGGATAAAACCGAGCGTGCCAGGCGGCGTTCCTGGATCCTTCAGTTCTTGCAAGATCGTAAAGAGGATGTTTTATCTGCATTTCGCAAACCGCCACCGAATCTTTATGCTTCTGCTGCAACGCGACACGGCGAACATACCAATAATCCTTATGAATTTGTGCGGGCCCACATTTATCATGGAACTGTCGACATGATTGGGAGTCTACTCGGTTTTGCAGTGGTCATCAACTCATTGTGGGTTCGGTCTTTGGGCATTCAACTGTAACCGTTGAACATCCCATTTACTAGGATCTTGATGTTGGCGTCTTCGGTGTTCTACTACGGTCGTCCTCCGACCACAAATAAGGAGCCTGCGAGTCTATTTGATGCGTACGATCTCATCCGGGATTTAATTGGACTTCGTATGTTTTAGGGTATGGCTCTAGCAAACCCACTCATGACACCCCATCTAGCCGCTGCAAAAATATTCGCTGTCGCCTTACTTTGTGCTGGTCAGGTCAGCAGGTCTTTGGCACGGCTAACCGATTATGTTTTCCTCACATATTATCTAGAGTTCGTCCATTATTGCCACAGTCGCGGGCCAGGCAATTGCTGAGGGATTCCTCCAATGGCGTGTTTCGGTTAGTTTCTCTCTTCCAGGGGATATCTCAACTGTAATAACCCTACATAGGCCGTTGTCCGTCGCCTCCTCACGCGTCTCCTCGCTATCATTCCGTCCATGATTGTTGCCATTGCCGTTGGCCGATCTGGGGTTGACAGACTCCTCGTAGCGTCTCAAGTTGTTCTTTCAGTCGTTCTACCGTTCATCCTCTTTCCCTTGATTTGGTGCACGTCTTCTACATCCATTATGTCTGTCAAGAAGGGCAATGAAGAAAGCCCACAGGAGAACCTGTCTACAGGAGCGGCAGAAAGGACTATCACAGCCTTGCATTCTCCCCGACCAGAGATCGAGTCCAAGGAGGTGGCCAATGACGGTGGCATGGCAGAAAGAGCAGAAGAAATTGTAGATTTTAGCAATCACAAGGTTACCACCATCATTGGGTGGACGATTTGGCTTGTTATTACGACTGCAAACATCTATGCTCTGGTCGAGATGGGTAAGAATACGTCGTGATTTCGGCCAGCCCACTTTTAGTTGTAATACATTAGATACAACTCTAAACTCCTACTTACAATATTGACAAGAGACCGTACTCGAAAGGGAAAAGACTTTCTCGTGTTGTCAATGTGTTTTGAAAGTGTGATTTTTTCAAAAATTGTTTATTGTTATCCTCACATTCATACGAAATGTGCACCTGAATTTTACATCTTTGCGACAAAGGGGGAGAAAAGGGTAACGCCAAGTTGGTACTTTTATAATATCCCTGCATTCGGTTGTCAAGTTCTACCTCGGACGAATGAAATCAGAGAATGTCGCCAGAGCTTCTTGTCTGCAGCTTGTTTCTTCAAGTCCTCTTCAGTTGGACTGTTCAGAGATGCTGAGTCCGTGGATTTTGGTAATTGATTACCACGGACGGAGAGGGTACGAGTGGCTCTCTTCAGCTCTGTGCCGTTACTATTTGACGTGCGGTGTTTTTGCTGAGTCCCAGAAAGTGAGAACAGCTTGATCCGTCGTAGTAAATACCGTCTAAATCGAGAAAATCCGTTACCGAGTCGTGTAGCAGTAGGACCGCCCAAGACTGGAGCATCAGTTTTAGCGTGACGACCACTTCCAATGCAATCTTGAGCTGCTAGGGGCGCCGGATGGCCAAGAGGAGGTTCACGGTTGCGGAATCGATCAAGTTCTAAAACACTACTATCCAGATGCGAGAGAGTATCCACAGTCCCATAAGAGTCCAGGTCGTACGTTTGGAAAGCAGGGTAGCAGGAATGAAATGGTGCAGGAGAGCGAGGGTCCTGCGCTTCATCAACGACGTCAACAACAACACCAGCAGGCAGATCGCATGAAGACCAGGGTAGCTCGTCGTAAGTTTGCCTTCGAAAGACCTCTTCGTCGAAGTTACCAAGCTTGGCCGGATAGTCAAAGTCAGGAGTAGGAAGAGTTAAAGTCAATTTCGGGAGAATATCCCCAGGCGGACAATTCTCTTCCTCGCGCATCGAAGACAATGTTAATCCTTGAACATCCAATCATTAATCATCAGAAACGATCGTAAGATAAGTTATACCTTGCCACTGCTGGCTCAGTCGATTTTCAACAGTCGCGACCCATTGCCTTTTCTCATCATGATACGAATCTTCGAAAAAATCGAATTCGGATAGGCCAAAGTAATCTGCAGACTGTGGGCAGATTTGTCAGTTGTGTGTAAACGAAGTGGACAAGGAAAAGGATCGAAGTAGTCTATGTGAATTGATAGGGTAAAAGACATTTAGATTGAAACCTACCTTGTCATATAATAGCTCTCCATAGCTCGTTGTCGAGCTGTCCGGGGGACTATCCACGCTGTCTGCATCGGTTTGGCCTCCTTCTGTCAAAGGTGCTGGCAGTTGATCATTGAAAGCATGCACGTCTTCTATTATAGGAGAAAGATCCAGTTCAAAGAGCTTGGATGGGTATGAGGAGTTTGATGCAATATCTTGGTAAGATCGAAGGCGTTGATTGTGGTACTATTGTAGTAGAATTAGGGCATGCAAGTTAACTTGCATCACATTGACGTACCTTCTGGAGAACGGGAGGAGGTAATCGCAAAGAAACCGGCTGTTACGAAAGCTGCAAAAGACTAAAGGATGTTAGGAGGTTGAAACTCACTTCGTTTGTCTGAAATACTGCGGATGTTAATGCCGGAGGGGCAGAGTTTCGTTTCTTAAATGTGTATTAATTAATCTGATATAAACTTGACGCAAATTAAACTGACCTTCTTTCCTTTCCTTGATAACCCGTAACATATATTCTCCTTTTTCTGTATTTTCTTGAAAAAAGAGGCGCATATAAGCGACTTCTGGATTCTAAGGTGCAACTCACTGTCTGGGATCGCTGAAAATAATTTGATCATGTCAGAAAAATCCATGAAGAAGTAAGCAGCTTACAGGTCTATCAGGATTTGGTGAACAAATATAAAGCGACATGTCCTGATGTACCCAATGGGCATTTGTCGTCGTAAAAGGTACGCATCGAGGACCTACCTCTCTCAGACGACGGCGAATCGATGAAGGCGAGTTCGCAGGCTAATAAAGCTGTTAATGCGAGATAAACTGATATGAGAATTCGTGATTACTGTAACAATCCTGACTTTAGCGCCGCTTGAAGTCCTGATAGACTCTGGGGAACGGGTATGCATGATACTTGCGATTGTAGGGTCTTGTAATTCTGGAAAACCATCTGATCCATTAGCCGTCGAGCGAGGTCTCTTGCTATCCAATAACACAGACTGGGATTCATTGGTATTGTGTAAAGCGGATAGGTGTGCCGGTGGTAACTTACAGGCCAAAGACTCTCTCGTACTTTGTGAAGAGGAAAAGCGATCGTGTTCCTTCTCTTTTTCCTAGCCGTACTACCTTCCAACGCGCTTAAATTCTGGGAGAATTGCTCGTCAGTCTTTCCCGTTTGGCTGAAATGACTGGGACTAACATTGTTGATTTTCTGCATATTGATGGTCTGAGAAACACAACTCAAATCTGGTGGAAGGAGGTCAAGTCCTCAGAACAGCCGCGGGGAAAGGGAATCACGAACCAGAACCGCCCTTGGAACCGCCCATTCTCAGTTGGGGACAGGTATGGTCAAAATCAGAAGCTGGAATATCAAAGTTCTAAAAGGATGAATGTAAGTGATATGTTGTCCAGCTTCTGAGGAACTGACTGGTTTCGGCAGCACAAACAGGTTCAGTTCCTTCAAGGTCGCAAGGAACATCACCCAAAACGCGTGTGGTAAGGTAAAGATCAAAGTCCTCGGATAAAAATAGATCATCTTCTCCAACCATGCTTGGTGATATTTCCTTCCGACTCCATATCTAAAACTAATGCAAAGCAGTCATAGGACTTACAGGAGGAATCGCAACGGGAAAGTCTACCGTCTCACGTCTCCTCGCCTCCTCCAACATCCCAGTGGTCGATGCCGATGTGCTCGCCCGTCAAGTCGTTGAGCCTGGAACACAAGGCCTCAAGGGGATCGTGACCACATTTGGGACCGAAATTCTTCAAGAGGACGGCAATTTAGACCGCAAGAAACTAGGAAGTATCATCTTCAAAGATGAGGATAAGAGGAGACTTCTGAACAAGACTGTGCATCCAGCCATCCAAAAGGCCGTGTTCTGGCAGGTATTAAGATATTGGTACAGAGGATACAAATATTGTGTCTTGGATCACCCTCTCCTTATTGAAACGGGCTTGTGGAAATGGATTGGGCTCGTGGTGGTTGTATCTTGGTATGCCAATCGATCTGCAACTCTGTTGGCGTACTGAAATCAAGTCTCCTAGCCCCATTGACCTTCAGCTCCAGCGCTTAATGCAACGCGATGGATCGTCAGAAGAAGACGCTCTTTCTCGTTTGAACTCTCAAATACCAACTTCATCCAAGGTCCGCTTCGCTGACGTCGTCATCGACAACTCTGGCTCTCGAAGCGAACTGGAGGTGCATGTCCAGACCCTCATCCATCGACTTGATGTCAATGCTGGATGGTCATGGCGTATCAGCTGGCTGGTTCCACCTTTCGCATTATTGTCAGCAGTAGCAGTCATTCTAAGGAGAATGTGCACAAGAAAATGGAAGCGGGAATGAATTGGTATCAAAGTATGTACATAGACGGATATCTGTTAGGGTCAACATAACCAGCCTTAGTTCTCCACATCTTGTTCTTGCCTCTTCTTTGTCTTTGGTCTTTCGTTATACCACTCCGGCACTTCATGGGCTTTGACCACCATCTTTTTCCTAAGCTCTTTGAGTTCTCTTTCCTCCTCTGCCTCCCGAATCTTCTTCCTCTCCTCCTCTTCCTTTCCCTTCTCCCTTTCCTTTTCTCTGACTCGCTCCTCAAACCTTTTCCTCTGCCGCATCCGAGAATCAGTTTCCCACTGCATTGGAAGTGGGACAGTGGGATGTATGTTTTCCTTGCGTTGGGCGACGGACGCATCAAGCGCAGCATGAATGGCTCTAAAATTTGGGGCAGGATGATAAAATTTATGTTTGTGTGACTGGGAATTAGAATGAGATCGAGAAGTCGACCGGGAGTCAGATTCTTCAGGTGTCGGTTGTGGTGCTCCGCGACCCTCACTACACTTGAGAGACGAAGATGGGATAAATGCCTTCTCTTCCTGTCTGCCTTCGTTCTGCAGGCCGGAATCAGATGATTTTAGACTTGAGTTTGACCGAACATCCTTCTCGCCAGGCAACTGAACATTGTCATTCCAACCTGTGCCGGGATTGAAAACAGCTGCTTGATTGCCAGAAGAAACAATACGGCTTTTCGTCCTTCGAATTCCAGCAGGCTTCGATACGCTTGAATCTGATTTCTTTAACCTTGAACCTGACCCAGAAGATGATAGAGTCGCGCTAGGTTTGCGGGATTGGGGCTTCGAGGGACCAGATTGTACGCGAGAATTAGAGTTGGGTTTCCCTTTGGATGGAATAGGTTTCGTAGGCCGATCTTTGGTCTTAGGTTCATCGCTTTTACTTTTCTTCGATCTTCGTTCTTCTGGGGCGGATTCTACTATAGGCCTCTTGAATGCAGGGCGCATGGGGAGTGGTGGAGATACATCGTTACTTGTGATCGGCATCGGAGGCTTGACGTTATTCTGTGCTTGCTGCTTCCTTGGAGAAAGTTGTGAGAGGGTCAGAGGCTTGCTTCGGTCATCTTCGATATCATCATCAGAAGCCTTTTCGTCATTTCGTTCTTGAGTAGTTTGCTGGACAATAGAAGCACCTTGGGTTATTGGCCCCAGTTGGAGGTCGAAAGTAAGTGGCATTTTTTCTGTCGAAATATGGGTCCTAGTTTTCGCACTAGAAATGACATCCTGTTTAAAAAAAATCAAATGAATAAAGGACTAACATACGGGAGTGCATCAGTATTCTTTTTGCGATACTGTATCAAGCTATCGGCAATTCCTTTCACGGGAAGCTCCTCTTCTTGCGATGTCTTCTGAGTTGCTTGGTCTTGTGGACAGTCCAAATTGACTGCGGGCTTTTCTCTCTGAACAATGGTATCGATTTGGTCACTAAAATATTTTTCCAGACGTTAATCAATAACACACAAAGGGAAAGAAAATGACGAACCGAAACGAATCAATATATTTATGGCCGTACTGTACCAATCTACCAGCGATTCCTGTCATCGGGAGTATAGAGCAGGAGCTAGAATCTGCCATCAACGCCTCTGTCGTATGATCCTCAGTGAACGGAAGCTGCTCTGGAAAAGATGGAGCAGAAAGCTGGGTTGATCCAAGGGATAGCGTGGAAGGGGCAACTGCATGGGAAGGCACTTCACGTGTTTTCTTTGTAGTCGCAATCCGAGACTTGACTATGCCACCCTTAACGATTTTCTGATCGTGCAACATAATTAATAGAAAGGTATCTGAGATGAAGACTACTTACCCTTTGAGTGCGCAATAAATCCTTGTTTCCGCCCTGGCGTTCTTTGGCCTTGACGTCAACTTTCTTCTTTGTTGGTCTCGTTTTAGTCTCAGGTACATCCGAAATTGCGAAATGTTTCGACTCAGGCAGAATGTGGTCGTGTTTATTCGGGTAGATCACTGAGCTGTTTGGTAGCTCAAGTGTAGGAAGAGCGAAGGAAGTCATGGGTGACGTCTGAACGGCCTGGAGGAGAGGTCTAATGTTGAGACACAATTTTGGCGGCTGATTAGACGGTGTATGATTCACGTTATCCACAGCAAGCCTGGATGGATCTCCAATACGTTCTGGCGTGCTAGATCCAACTTCGTTAAGGTGAAAACCTTTGAAAATAGGACCTTCCAAGTTTTTCCGTTCAACGACACGCGCCGGGCTTGTATGAGCAGGAGAAAAATGCGATGCGTGCGTCAATGCCAAAGATACATCCCCAGCGTTGCGAAAGAAATCGTTCTCAACCTCGTCTGCCAAAAGATTGTCGCCTGTCACCGTACCCGGAATTTGGAAGGAGAAAGAGATATTGGAGTTACTCGCTAGGGTGTCCATGTCTGGAATGTGTCTCGAACTTAGCTCGCTGCCACTGCGAGAGAGGTCGAAAAGGGGCATGGTTAACAGACTGTTCTGGCAGTGTTCAATGTTGAGTTTGACGCGTTGGTGTCACGTGGAGGGAATCCGCCCATCAATAATGCTGTCATTGTACTTTTTTCAAAACACTTCTGTGTAGATACAACTGTGTCGGCATCCAGGAGCCTCACGACAAATGCAAACCATGGAAACTTGTGTTGTAGTCGAAGTCTTGCACTCAACATCGCCCCTTACGTTTTTCTTGTTTCAATCTTGACGAAAAAAAACAGGATATCTGTAACCTCGACGACTGGCAGCTCTTGTCTTTTCATGACCACGCGTAAAGTCTTATTCCAGTTTTCTTTAAATTCAATGATGTCTCCACATCAAATTGCAAGGTTTAGAGCCCCACAATCGCAGAGATGGTGGGTTCGCATCTCTTTCCAGCCACGTATTCCTTACTGTTTTCTAGGTTATTCGAAGGATATTATACAAGATCTGGGAGGCTATGACGAAACTTCTAGAGTTTTTCGGCTATTTGAACAACAATCGAGCGCAACCACTTCATGTGGAGGAATCGAATCCCCTTCTCGGCAGTCAAAGCGTCCACCAACACGTCAGTGACAACGAGCGATCTGATTCTTCTTTATCGTCACTTTCACTCCCATGCGATTGGCAGAACGGTCAATCCTACTCTGAAGATGATACATATGGTAAGTCAATCCTTACTATAGTCGGACTGTCACCAAGAATTTGTATTCAGATGATCGTGAGCTCTCTACCTCACCAGTAGAGGGGGGTGTTTTCTTGGATCGCATAGTGCAGTCCCCATTGGAGGTATGTATTCTGCTGTTCGGACCTCTAATACGGGTAAATACTAACATGCAAAAAGCTTTCACCTTTCACTGTCAGATTCAAATCTCGCTTGATGCCTCCAACAGTTTATATCTCTGATTTCTCGACGGAAATATTGTTGGAGATATTCAGATACTTGGCTGTTGTTGATCCAAACGATGAAGAGACAGCAGAGACGGCCTCACCATTGGTGTTGGGATGTTTACTTTTTGTTTGCCAACGCTGGAAAGCAATTGTAGACAAACATTGCCTTGGACGTTTCCTGATTGCTACACCTGGCTTTCTGGTTCAAGATCGTGGTGAAGGGCTTCCTGCTTGGTCCCGCCAATTTGACGTATGGTGCAAAATCAATGACGAAAGACCTGAGCTGGATATAGTTTCATTTTACTTGTGCAACAGTTTTGCTTCATCATGGAAAACTCTCAATGTGGACCATGCAAGAATCTTTACGCGGGCACTCAAGAAATGTAAAACGGCGCGGCTTGTCGTTGACCTAACCGAGGCCGAACTCAATAAGGATGTCTTCGCAGAGACAACCTTACAAGGAACTCCACTACGTGATTTTTCGTGGACCTCCCAGCACATGGGAATCCGACATATTCTTCCAGAGGTTTATCAGTTCCCCTGGCTCACGCTTTGGCAGGGCTTGCCCTGGCAGCAACTTACACATGTGGATTTGAATTGTCCGCTGTCTCTCTGGGACGCACATCACGTCCTTGCACACGGAACGAATCTTACAAATGCCCGGTTTGCCACCTTGAAGTCGGCAAAGAACTCCGACCAGGACGGGTTGCCACTTTTTCACCAAGCATCTACGCCTCTCCTTCGTTCGCTGACGATACACTCCCAACTCAACTTACATGTGCTGTTTGACAACTTGAAGCTACCCAAGCTGGCATATTTCTCCTTATCCGTTGTCCACCCGCATTCTCATCTGGCTCTCGTCGTACAAGACCCGAGACCAAATTTAGAACTTCTCAACGTTCCATGGGAACAGATTGAAGAACTCGATATCCGTTATGAATCTGGCCACAAATGCGATGTCGCATCCATCTTATCTGCCTGTCGTCGATTGCGAAGGCTTTCGCTGGCTGGCAACCTCACAATCCGAACTGTCACAAATTTTGTTCGTTGCCTGGATAGCGTTACATTCGGTGCTGGTATTTTGTGGCATGAACCGTCCATGATTTTGAAAGAGACAGCTATCAAGAAACTGCAAATAACCTCTCATAATCAGCTGCAATGCTTTCTCTGCTTTAAAGCTGTCGACGAGCTTTCCATCACTGAGCCGATCGACCTCAAATTTTTACTGGCCACCTTGAGAAAGGTGCCGTCTCTCAGCGTCGGAAATTTTCAGGTCAGGAGTGCCTCTTTACAAGTCGAGAGTGACCCAGCACTTGCACCGAACCTTCGCCGACTCGACGTCACGACAAGCGACGGACCGACTCAACTCCTTTCTGCAACCCTGAAATCTCGGATTCATACTGCTGTCCCGACATGTACTATATCGGTACACGGCTGAGTGGACAACGTTATGTATGTTCATCGTGATGACAACACTTGTTCTGTTGCTATCTTGGAACAATTAAGTCATACAATAGTACTTGCTATCGAAACGGACACAATTATAAAAAATTTCATCCATTCCTTTATTGTGTAGTACAGAGCAACCAGAAGGACAATTAAGCTGAGGGTCATAAATACATGTTCTTTAGTTCCCTTGAAATCATGGAGGTTTTCCTGAATAGTCTTTTCAATCTGTTCGCTCATGATCAAGGTCGCGCTTCCGAAGCTCTTCCTCTTTGCTCTGCAGCTGCAGTCACTCGACATGAAGATATAGTAAATATGATTATCATCCTGATAGTAATTCGCCAAACTAATATCCGCGTTCTTTTTCATAGCTTGCTGGACAATGTTTTATCGATACCCTTCCGTTCGAAATCTTGTCTGAAATATTTTGCTGTTCTTTGCAACTTACTTCGGAGCCCTTCGGGTTCCACGATTATGTGGCATCTCTCTCACCGACTAGTCCGCCCCTCAGTTTGCTTTCCGTCTGCACACACTGGAGAAAGGTCGCCCTAGCTACACCCTCGTTATGGGACTCAATCGACCCGTCGATCAATTCGATTTCATGTATCAAGGCTTGGATGAAGGTCTTACCGGACCAACCGTTCCACCTCTTGATTGCGCAGGGTCATCACGAATTTGCACGAGCCAACCCTCACCACGCCTTAGAGCTGTTTCGATTGCTCTCGACTGTATCCCATCGGTGGAGATCTCTGTCAATCGAACTCGACGCCCGCTTGGCCGAGGAGCTCCTCAACTTTCTTCAGGCAAATAAGGGCAATCCAATTCCCATAAAGGATATGCACATCTCGCCGGCGACCCCAGATATCCCAAAAACCACAATGGGTGATATCTTATCCCTATTGCCATCATCGACCTCTGTGGAGCGCTTGCATTGGGACGGCATGTTTTGGGACTCCGTGGGTGACTCAATATCGATCGCCTCGCGCCTCCCCTGGAAACTCCTCAAGACCATAATTGTCACACTAGGAATAAAAACTACGCAAGACGTCGCCGATACCCTTTCCCAATGCACATCGGCCTCGGTCGTCAAGATCTTCATGTATCCAACAATTGATTCAACATATCACCAGACACCGATTCTTTATCACGATCCTGCATATTTACTTCCTCACCTTACGTCCCTTAGGCTCTCCAGGTGGACCGATCCCATGGCTCTCCTTCTATACTTCACATTCTCCTCTCTTCACGATCTCTGGATTGAAGTGGCACATCGCGATCCCTTTACGTTCCAAACCTTCCTCAATAGAACTCCCTCGCTAGAAAAATTGGTCATCGACGAATCTGGCAAAGACGAAGAAGATTCGCCTGATGGACCATCAGAGCAAGACATTATTGACTACCTCGCCATTCCCGAACTGTGTAACATACCCTCCTTCAAACTCACATTCAGAGATGCCCATACCGTAATCCCCGACATGATTCAGTATAACCCAGATGCATGGCTCCTCCCACCTCTTATCTGTTGGAGGGAATACTCCCCCCACTCGTGTTATGAGAATTGCTCATTCATCGGATGGGGAAAGCATAGCTTTACCGACTTGGACCTAATTTGGGAATATCGACAAGGAAAGATCGAGTTCACGCCAGAGTATCACTCAAGGTGGTATAATTGGAGAGATGAGACGTGGAATCAGCCAGAAGGTACTTATTTTCGTAGGCCATTGGGAGAGAATAGGCCGCTCAAATGCATTCCTCTGGTGGGTCCCTTGCTATTGTGGATCTAAAGACCTACACCCTGACCAATAACCTCTTTAGCCGTAACGAGATCACTTAGCTTGACCTTATAAGTTATCGCCTCTTCTCTCTGATTCAGGAGAGAGGAGGCGGCAAACGAAAAGCATGAAGAAACATTTGAAGAAACATGACTAGAACTTTCGCAATGAACACATCAAATATACACGATTTTCGGTTTATGCTCTACTGCAACTGTACTACCATGACAAGAGTAAACCACTATACCAGTTATCTATACATTATCATGTTGGGGTGACGTTTAGATGTAATGTTTGCTTTTCAATTACTGAAGACTTCATTCATTGGCGTGCCGTAGTCCCCCAAAGTTGTGCTTTGAGCTCAGCGCCCTTGACACGTCGAAGGACACATTGGCTAAAGTGGTCCCGTAGCGGATCTGGAGAGAAAAGATAACGCTCAATCTCGTCCGCGTTTCGATAAAATGTTTTGCCATGCGGCGAGCGCCTCGAATCACGGGTGACAAAGTCATAAATCCGATAATTATCCTGTAATGGAGTTGCCATAAGTAAAGATATAAAATCTTACATCTGGGTTGACGCCGCTTGAGCTTGAATAGTCATCGCGCTCCGTCGGGCTGCACAAAAACCCTCCTTGAATTGACTTTGGTTCGGGCAAGTCGTACTGATAGTTTTGATAATTCCACTCTGATAACAATAGCAAGAGTTTGGGCTCACAATATTTATCTCGCCTTGGAGAAAGTTTCGAAAATGTCCGAGGGCGAGGAGTCTCAGTTGTTAAACTCGAAGAAATCGCAACCATTCCTATTTCATTGAATTCAGAAACAAGGATGAATACATGTCACCAGTGCACCATCTGAGCGAACGGAAGCAATACCTTCGTGATGGGTGAAAAGACTTACTAAATAGGTAGTAGTCGATTGTCACTTCTTGATAACGATGACATTGATAGTCTCGGTGCCATCCCCTGCAGATTTTCATGTCCATTTGCGCCAGGGTTCTATATCAGAGCTGATCGTCCCACATGTTCGAAAAGGAGGTTTCGACTTGGCATATGTTATGGTGAGTTGATGGGTAAAACATCGAAACAACTCACTAGGTATCTTCAAGCCAAACCTGAAACCACCTATCACCAGCACTGAACAAGCTCTATCGTACAAGGCAGAGCTGGAAAGGATTGACCCAAATGTCGAATATCTCATGACGCTTTATTTGTCCCCCCAACTCACTCTGGAGGAAATCAGAAAGGCCAGCAGCGCTGGGATAGTCGGCAAGTACTACCAGTATCAATCAAAAGTCCAAGACGCTAACGAGATCACAGGTGTCAAATCTTATCCTAAAGGGGTGACCACAAATTCAGACGGGGGCATAGAATCATATGAGACTTATTATCCGATCTTTGAAGCTATGCAAGACGTTGACATGGTCCTCAACTTGCACGGAGAAGTTCCTTCAGACGCTATATCAGTGAGTTTGAATAAAGGCAATGGTTTTGAAATCGAATTAAATGTCACATAGAACATCCACATTCTCAATGCAGAGGAAAAATTCCTCCCTCACTTGTTCAAAATTCACAAAGCATTTCCTCGCTTACGGATAGTATTGGAGCATGCAACCACCCGAGCAGCCATCGAGGCGGTGAAGAAATGTGGTTCAACAGTCGCCTGCACGATTACTGCGCACCATCTTGCCTTGATCGTAGATGATTGGGCCGGGCAGTCATGGCACTTTTGTAAGCCCGTTGCAAAATTTCCTGATGACCGTCAGGCTTTGCAAGAAATCGTGAAAGAAGGTTGGCATTAAAAACTCTGGTCGGTTGCCATATAATCTGACAACTGCGAAGGTCATCCTAGGTTCTTCCTTGGATCTGATTCAGCTCCACACCCACCACAAGCCAAGTCCATAAGCAGCCCGACGCATGCATGTGCCGCAGGTGTCTATACTTCCCCTATACTTCTTCCATTGGTGGCGCATCTTCTTGAATCCTTTGGTGCCCTGGACAACCTACAATCCTTCGTCAGCGGAAATGGCAGGTCATTCTACAAGCGTCCCATTGCGACAGATCGGACCGTGAAACTTCGAAAGGCGGTAAATGGCACGTCAATTGACAAAAATTATGAATCAGGCGACCACAGTCTTGTCCCGTTTTGGGCAGGGAGGCGAATTGACTGGGAGATCCAGTAATCGACATGTTCATCTAGAACCAAGTGGACCTTGTGAATAAATTGTAACATATGACAAGTTCGTTTTAACGACTGACAAAGTACGGCTCAGGTCTGCAGACAAGGAACATGATGCACATCTACAGTGATCACCCGCCCAGTGAACCAGTGAAATGATACCAAGCTAAAATTAAATTAGTCACCACATCTATGTATTAGAAAAACTAATAGGCATCGAATATACTATGTCAGCTAAATGTTCATAATTATTTTGGGCCAAAATTTGGCAAGGGGGCTGGAATATCGGACAATCAGTGTGAACAGCTCTTATCGACGCTGAACCCACCCAGTGAAACAGTCACGATCACGCACGTCAACTTCCCAATCAGGAACAAAGCGATGATGGATCTGATCAATCAATCAGACATTTCTTCGTTCTCGTCTCCCTCCTCCTCCTCTTCCTCTCCCTCGCTCTCCACTGTTTTGTTAAGATTTATCTGCATTTGATCCTCTATCCAACACCTTTTTTCCATATGCTCACATACATATTGTAGACTTTTCTTCTGGTGTTTCTCCTGTTCATCTTCCTCTTCTTCGCTGTCACCTCTCTCCGTATCCAGTTCTCCATGCAGGCGATGATACATTGAAACCGCTTGATCCATCCACTTGTCCCTAGTCTGAACAAAATCGTGACGCTTTTCTTCTTCTGATTTTGGTCTGCCAGGCATTCTTAATGAGTTCTAGTATATGAAAACAAGCTGCAGTGATTTTTTTCGGTGCCAATGTGCAGATTCTGTGTAACGTCAGATTTGTATCCCAATAAGGCAATGTGTGATGTGACTGAGATGATCAGTGCTCCTCATCGTCGTTAGATCAAATCCACATTAAACATCATCAGAACAGTGTCTGCACATGTAGGGCTAGTTTATGAGTAGTAGATGTGATATCAACATTGTGCATGGGTTTAATCCAAGATTAATCATGTTTATGTGTTGTAAAGCATCATGCAGTAGATATTTCACTTGTAATTCACGATCCATATCTTGATAGTTGTTCTGATTGACAGACATAGCAAGCCATTTCAAAGAATCCATCAAATACAAATTTTCTACAATAAATTCGAGACAAAAAGAAAGGAATTGGCCCTTTATTTCACGTTTGTTTCACTGGACGGGTCCGGTCCACTGGGCGGGTGATCACTGCATTGCAAATAGATTCAGAAAGGCACCAATTTGAAAAACAACAAGCCAAGAATGAGACAAGCCATAACTTCAAGATTTGGTGGCGTTATGGGTTTCCAATCGAGGTGACCATTCAAATCGCCTGTCAAAGGACTAGTAGATTTGTGACGCCAGATTTCTTGTCGTACCCGAGCTAGGAGTGCTGCAATCGGGATACGAATGCTCTTCGAATCCGATGGTTCCATGCGTTCAGGGTTTGTGGCTCAAATCATACACACAAATATAACAGCCCCTGAGAGATAGCATGTAAAATTTTCTCTACAGCCTCCTTCCCATGAAATCCAGCAGCAACCCTAAACCCTTCAGCACTGCAAAGTATTGCATGCATACTCCATCAATGATTTAGACCCAAACACATAGAGGTCGGCTAAGGGTGGGCCCGAGAGACCATCGGTGTTTGAGAACGTGCGCTATGTAGAATTCGAAACTTGTTCCCAAATCCTCGCCACTCAACGTTTCAACGTCAAAGTCTGGCTAGAGCTGAAAATAATATCAGAAAATTCGGACATTATTTTGTTCCACGCGCTTTACACACACTCCTCGCTTACCTTTCAGCTTGGGTGGGATGTAACCAAAAGGTTGTTACTGGCTGATCAAAAATTTATTGATGACGCCGGGTGTCCCCGAATCCCGACCCGAACATTCCCTGCTCACCACAACACAGACTTGTGTTGCTATGCTCTCCAACGTACTTCGCACTGCCGCCCGCCCAGTCCTCGTCGCAAGGGGCGTTCGACCTACAATAATTGCCGCTCGTTATGCCTCCGGCCACGCACAAGAATCCTTTGAATCCTTTTCGGATAGATACGTCCAGTTTTTCAAGAGTGCAGAAGACCTCTTTGAAGTCCAGCGCGGCCTTAACAACTGCTTTGCACACGATCTCGTACCGTCTCCAGCTGTCGTAGAAGCTGCTGTCCGCGCTGCCAGACGCGTCAATGACTATGCAACTGCTGTCCGCGTGTTCGAGGGTATCAGGGAAAAGGTGGAGAATAGGTCACAATATGAGGCGTATGTTCTGGAGCTGAAGCCCCTTCGAGAAGAACTAGGTGTGTTTGGTTTTCCTGTCTATGTGCATTTCCTCATATACGCTTTAGGTTTATTGTTGAAGGAGGAGCTTTACCCATCATTTTCATGAAAATATCATTGCTGTTAGGTTGGTTCTGGGTCTTCTTCTAATCCCCATGGAATTGATTTTTTTAATCAAGGTTCTTAGAGAGTGGGCTAAATTACTCATACGATATGCACACTTTGTGTCATTCCCTTTACCTGCTACATATGGCAATGAATGTAGGGTTCGTCGTCCAAACCTTTTGAGGACCTGGTCTTTAAGACAGCACGAAACCGTCAGCAAGAAGAATTCTCACTCTGCTTGACGACAAAAGAAAGGGGCGGGTATACGTTATGTAACTTTATCACTCTTTGGACAGCTTGATGAAAAATATTTTTCTTACTAGAATGCCGCAGCTGTGACTCACGATACCGCCGCACTGCCTTTTAGAGCAGAATCCGACGCATTAGGCACATATAGAAGTACAAAGGGGCCTATGACTCCCGTAGGAAAACCTTTTGCTATGGGCGCTACTTGGGGGGTATATATAAGACTTCATGGACGATCCACTTCAGAACATTGCAGCCCCATTACTCTCTCTACTCTCCAAGTCCACCACCATTGCTCCAACTCCCTTCCGTCTTGCAAACCCTCAAAACAGTCCCCCTGATTATTTGATCTTTCCCCCTTCTTCCGACCTTGGTTTAAACCACGATTTGCTCGGCGACTCTCAAATCCCCTACCCCGCAATGCAATCTCCGAAGGATGCACAAGATCTAAATGATTTTTCTCTGGAGGAGATAAGGATATTGTTCGAACCAACTGGCGGTTCGATCTCGTCACCTGAGTCATCGGGACTCATTCCTTATGAGCACTCCAATTCCCGCATTTACGGGGACATGCCCTCGGAACCTGGATCTGCCCCTCCGTTCATGACGCATTTCGTTGAAGGTCCTCAATTATTGGGGTCGACGAGCAGACATTCTGTGCCCGCTCGGCTCCCAAACATGCACTCTCGATCGCTCTCAGGCGGTTCAAACTGCTCCCAGTCTTACGAGGGTTATCCCAGACTGTCTCCGCAACTCCGTAAACGGGCAAATTCGGAGGACGAGGATCATAGCGACGACCTTGAGCCCCTTGACCCAAACGCAACGGATGGACAGAAGAAAGAGTACAAGCGACGGCAAAATACCCTTGCTGCCAGACGTAGTCGGGCGAAGAGAGCTCTAGAAGCCCAGTCACTGCGAGATGAAAACGCAAGACTGAAGACAGAGAATGCCGTTTGGAAGGAGCGGGCGAAGATGATGGAACGCCTATTGGCAACACATGGTGTACCCTGCCCGAGTTTTTCGTGAAAACGCGTCTCCTTGTTTTCTCGTTTGTGTTCTTGGACATTTTCTCGTCTCGTGCTGCTCTTGTGTGTTCTAGAGGTGCGTTCCGACGTTGTTCCTTCTGATGAATCGATTGTTGAATTTCTCTCTTCGCTAGGAACCACTTCCCGTTGTAACATCCTCTTGTCATTCATGTAAAAAAAAATTGTCCGTATAACGCTTACGTCTTTTGTTTTCTATACCACCGTTTTGCATACAGGATTTCCACCCACGATATTTTGCATTGCCCATTTTTGATATTAACGAGTTCATTTTTTTTTCTTTTTTTTTCTTTTATTTAAGCAATCTTTTCATTACTCAGAGTTTCAACCACATGCATCACAATCATAACGATTTGATCAACCGAGAGACTGGTGTCTGTGGGATGTATGATATTCAAAACCGTGAAGTGAATTGCAAAACCAAATAGGCATTGTGGGTGACGGGTCCCAGCCCCAAACGGAAACTGCGCACAGTGTGCAGCTGTCAGAGCATGAGTCGGAGCATTTACTTGTAACGAGCCGGGTTGATCGGACTATACTATAATTGATTGGAATAAGCGCCCATGAAACAGTGTAGCTGCCTTGAATTATAATCCCCTCCCCTTTTTTGACAGCGACTGTGTTACTTGAACTAGTGGAAGCCATTCCCGCACGACACTCCGGTCAATATTTGGTTTACTCACCGGTACAGCATTGTGCAACGTGCAAGCAACGTGACAATGCAAAACCAGTGTTATTTGAATTTCATTGGCCAGCGAGTACCATTTTTATTGCAGTGAAGCGGGGCTGCGTGACAATGAGAATTAGGGTAGAACTCCTTTGTAAATTTTAATAATAGTGTGACTCGGAGAACAGCTGTGAAATGTCACTTTGCCCCCTCGGTACAGTGTTTATGTGGTTTTTCGGAGAAAATCGGCGGTTCTGTGCTGCTGGCAAGACATTTCCGAGTCGCATAAGGCTATATTGTCGATCGATGTGCTTTACATAAATAATTAAGAACGGAATGCTGGGGAGTCGCAACTTGCACACAGCAGGATCCGAGTCGGCTGTCCTGGTCATTTAATCGTGTTAAATTTTGTAATTTGTGTGCTAAATTGCTCAGAAAAATTGCAAAGTAGCCTAGGAACCCAAGGTTCCAATCTCTCCACATCGAGCTGTCATGCCAGTGGAAGCCACGGTATTCCGACAATTCTAAAGATATCATTATTGGCAGAACAATAAGACGATCTGACTCTTCACCCATACCTATTTTCATATGGAAGATCCAATCATTCATTCAATGGGTATGTTCAATGAAAAAGGAATGGGATGGAGCGCCTGAAGTGAGCAATTGCCAATTCGGTGAATGACGATGCTTTAAAAGTATGAATATTTCGATGTATGGTCTTCAGCTATCTTTCTTCAACCAGAAACAAGTGCTGAAGCTGACCGATTCAAACGCAAGTTCTTTCCTAAGACTCCGACTGCCTGCCCTTCCCCTTGACACCTGCGGTGATTACGACAGTCCATCCTAGGATGGAAAGTCATCGTGGTAAGGGAATGGAATTTCAATAGGGGTGGGCAGTCCGAACTAACGTTTCTCGATGTCGACAGGCTGTATGTATCCAGACAATTTTAACATCCATCTCAAATCCATTTCTGGCTGTATGGCGCGGCTATAATTGAAATTTCGAAAAGGTTTATTCCGCAATGTTATGTAATGCTTTCTTCGAATCGAAAATTTGCAAGCTCTATAGCAAATTTCAGCAGATCGTGGCGGGTTTCAGGGTCGTCCGAGTCACCGCAAGCGCGAAAGTTCCATCTGAGTTTCGGAATAATTCGGGTCGCCATCAACTCTAGCACCAAATTTTCATTCGACACTGTGAATGTTCACACATAATTAGTAAAACCGCAGCCCCATATGCTCAGTATGACTGTCGTGTCTGCGTCGACCCTGACTCGCTTCGCATTCTGGAAACAATGGAGTTGTAGAAATATTAGTGTACCACCATAAGGCATCCTTGCTATAGTCGTTCTTGTTCGGTTTAGCAATCAGGGGGGCAATCATGGCAATCACCCGATCATCATGGAACCAAACACCTTCCAAAACCGGACTTTTCTTGCGACCTCTCTTCTGCTTTGTGTTTTCTTTTTTGTAACATGGATCGACGATTGGTGACATCTGAAAGGGCAAATTATTTGGCCGCAGTATTTTTCATTTGTGCGACAAAGCAGAAGAACAATGGCGGTCTTTGTTCTCAGCCAAAGATCCATGATGCAGCTCGATTGGTTCCAAATAAAGGAATGACAGGT
>Ga0307517_10004379_pt1 | contig 21716 bp, 27 predicted proteins | sample 23_EM_MG_FD_194515 | JGI IMG/M metagenome (GOLD analysis project Ga0307517, IMG submission 194515) | Populus trichocarpa ectomycorrhiza microbial communities from riparian zone in the Pacific Northwest, United States - 23_EM | ecosystem: Host-associated > Plants > Roots > Unclassified | place... | reverse complement strand
ATACACTTACACGTTTAGAGTGGAAAAATCTCATGTGCGACTCGAGGTAGACCTTTGATGAGAAACCCCTCCCACAATCGTGTTCCTGGCAGTAGACCCGTCCTGACATCGTTTCGTTTGCGTGAGAAACTGCATCATCAGGTCCTTGAGATATCTTCGTCAGGGGTGTTAGTTTTCTGAGAGCAGAGAATATAGAGTGTAATATACATGCAACGATTCCGCTGTACCATTGTCACATGTGGGCGCAGGTACGGCCAAGGAGCTGGCCTTGGCAACAGCACCAGTTATTCCGTGTACCTTCCTAAGATGCTGTTATGGGGTCAGAAGGAGGGGAAACAGGATCCGAGTTGGGGTTACCCTTGTAAGCCGTTGTCCGGATACCGTTGCAGGGCATATCGGGCACAGGCCACGTCCCGAAACGCGTGGCACGGGCCTATCATGGAATTTTCTCCTATGCTGTATCCACGGTTTAGAAAGTTACAATCTACGCCAGAAATATCGCATCACCCTCTTCAGCGCGGCCTTATTGGCGAAGGAAGGTAACTCAGGACAAAGTTCACAAAACCTCCCCCCTCCTGGCTAAGAAACACATTATCATCGTCATCTAGAATGTCATGGAAGATCTGCTCCGAACCTTTGGTAGAATCCGGGATCGGCCCTCCGCCTTCGGCATTATTACCCTGTCGAACGATACTCCATTGTCTATGGGGGAGATGCCGCCGGGGGGGAAGTTCCCTGTTCCTCCCCCCTGTGTATGGTCATGGGAGCCCGGAGCCAAAGACCGTTGCAGGATTGTCACGCCACCCCCAGGTTCAGCGTGAACTTGTCCAGTACAGTCATGGCGCAGGGGGGCTCGCGGTGTGATGGGGATTCCCTTGGAGCAAATCAATCACGTCTGATGAATTTGCACCGCGCTACATACATTTACGCCTGTGGCGAAGACTGAGGGCTGCCAAGTGACGGGACCCCATGAGCTAGATGGCCAACCGGAGCTCGTCGGTTCGTCTGGGTTACCATGTACCATACTCTGGGACGATTCGTTCGATCGCATAACGGTCTCTGCTATATGTCGTGGCGACGGTGGTGGATCCATCTCAACTGGGGCACTCTGCGACTTTATCTTGCTAGGAGGCGTGTCGTCTACCAGAGACCGTGAGTCTTAGCCATACACCCGTTGACCAGTATTGCTGGAGGCGCGTACTTGGTTACGAATGTGGGATGGTTTCCTTCTCTCCGGTCTTATCGCTCGGTGGGGGGCGGAACAGGCAAAGGTCAAATTCGCTGGAGGGGCAGTGTAGGCGCCTTGAAGTTACGTCATCTTTGTGAGATTCAACGGTGACACTGTCGATTCACAACATGCATGAATCATGGACGTAGGCTGGAAACCGCGATTGTGAGCAGAAAGTGAACAGCGATATGGCCACTCCGAACGGGTGGGGGGACACTCACGTCCTGTCTAAGTGGAGCGATATGTTGGGCGTCTCCGACCAGGAGGAAATAAATAGATTGTACTACTTCCACGTACAAGGGTTGTGTACCAGCACACTGATCTAATAAACGGAAACCAAGACCTTTCCATGTCTCTGAAGACTAGCCACAGGCTCCTCTCAAATCCGGCCATCATCTGAACCCTCGCAGTCGTGGTCCTTCAATTATTAGGTTGGGGAAAAATCAAGGCCAAGATGGAGGGTGTGAACATTACCCGTATTGAGTCGGGCTCCGGAGGGTCAATAGTTCCTGGGCCGGTACGGGCGATGACATGGTGGCACGTCCACATGGTAGGACATGCCCTCGGTTTGATAAACAAGATACGTGTCCATGTAGGGACTACCCGAGGCAGAATGAGTAGCCAGACCCACCTTCGAAACGGTCGCATTGTTCGACTCAAGGTACATTCGCTTCAAGCGTTTTGAAAGAGGCCAGGCCAGTGCTCTGGGGGGAGGGGGGTCGAAACCCCACATGTCCGAACGCCTGCGAGCTCTCGAAATGTAGATAATGTTCACATAGTCCGCAGAGACACGTCATCCCTTCAGTCCTACCGAAGAACCTGGACAGGTCGCAAGCTGTGACACGTGAATATTCGTAGAGATGACCGAAACTTACAAGAACGATCGATCTCCTCCAGGGGTCTGATGGACGAGATCTAACAAAAAACTAGGCCTATAAATCGCTGATACTTCGAAACAAGACTCACGCAGTCCCTGTCCGCGGCCTCGACTTCAACCCTATACAATCGCATTTATTTACATCCGGTGCTGTCAATGATGAGGTTCGACAACACTCCCACCGCATACATTTGCAAGGCTAAACCATATCCCTCTAAATTTGCGTTTGGGGATCTCAACGGGATGAGAAGTCGCTGTGTAGGTCGCCGGAAGTTGTCGGACCTCGGAGCCTCGTGGGGGCGGCGTGTACTCGACCTCGTACTGTGGACCCACAACGTCTTGGACCGAAGACAGATGGCGGTTTGGGTTCCAACGGGAACCCAAACAGAGTAATAATTTCCCCAAGGGGGGGATCGGGGTCCAGAACGCTACAGACAGGTTACAACATCATACTCCTACAGATACTGAATACCTAGGGTGACACTGGGAGATCGAGTTTGAACAGACAATATAACAAGAGAGCGTTGTTGCACACAGGACACCTGGAGGTCGACATCACATATTGCGTGATGCACCTGACGTAGAGTGAATCTAGCGGCCGCACTTCCTAGAATCCTCAGGACGTACTCAGAACAGAAAAGGTGTCCGCATACTGTAGCCGTTGGTCTTGTACCAACGGTCGGAGGTGCGCCGCATATCCTACATAGCAGGGAAAGTGGCGTTGAGGCGGTTACCGCCGGCGGCACATCAACGTCGCTTTGGGTGGTGACCGATGGCTCAGGGAGACTTTCGAATGTTTGCTGGAGATACTTTCCTACATCCAAGTGGGTATCTTCACGCTGCTCTTGTGGGAGGACAGGGACAGGAGTTTCAGAGGGGGTAGGCGGGTCAGGACCGTCCGGTATCGCTCGTTCTCCAGAACGCGGGGAACCGATGGTTGGTGAAAAATACGCAGGCGAGTGTTCTGCGGATTTTTCGGTTGCCTCGGGGACGTCGTTCGATAATGTGGTGGCCACTTTCTCTCCTCCAGAACTTTGCGAGGGCTATTCATTGACATCAGCCTCTGCTCCGCCAAGAGGAAAGATCACCACCCGCCTTCTTTGGATGGAAAAACCTTGTATGCGACTCAAGGAATGCCTTGGACGGGAAGCCCTTTCTGTAACCGCACTCCTCGCAGTAAAACCGTCCCAGCGACGTATCACGTACGCCAGGGAGGACTGAATCCCCACTATCCTGATGGGGAGTACTAGTTGGGCGGCTTGGCTCCTCCAATTCTCCGGAAGTCAAGGGTAAAGAGTTGGTACGTGGCGATTCCGCCGGGACCCGGTTGTCTGTGGTTTCGAGTACCGTTTGGTCAGCGGCTTGAGTGTCATTGTTTACGATACCATGGGCTTTCTTAAGGTGCTATTCCGGGGTTAAACGGCGGAAAATGAGGCAGAGGCTGAGATTACCTTCGCAAGGTGCCTTGGTGAATATGTGGGCATATAGCACACGGGGCACTGAGTGGGAGGTGTGTGGGACCCAATAGACAACGTTACTAGCCATGGTCGGGAAGGGCTATGCAGGATCTTACAGGTGTATTGTGTCGTTCTTTCCTATGCTGGAAGGGGGTCAGAAAGCGCCTGGAAACACCGGGAATGTTGCATTACCTGTCCGAGTGCTGCCTTGTCGATGAATGCGGGAAGTTCGGGACACAGGGTACAAAACCTCTGCTTTTGAGGCTAATAAACGTGGGATTATCGACATGCGAACTGTCACAAGGGTTCCAGTCCGAACGTAATGAATGAAGATGCATACTGGTTTGATCGCATTCTGCATCGTTTCCTCGCTCTGGCTTAGGCCGACGCCGACTGGCTCCAAATCGCATGGAGTGGCACCAGGTTCCGGTGCGGGATCTTCTTTGACGAGGAAATGCAGAGGTTGATTGGTGAAAAATTTGCTGAAGTCATGGGGGGTCTTATACCGCGTTTTGGTCGAGAGAAAAACGACTTCGGTATCCTTGGGCAACTTTTCACAGAACTCTGCGAATTGGGTTTCATAGTTAGTGCCAAGGAAGTACTGAATACCCTCAACGCAGAAGAATTTTATGTCGCATGGATTGATAGTTTTACGCTCAAGCATAGAGAAGATGCGTCCAATGGTTCCGATGACGACATGCGGCCGTTCCTTCAGTCGTTGCCTATCCTTGTGAATGTCGTTCCCACCCACAGAGAGGTGGGTGGCGATGGATGAAGCTGCAGCGGAAGCGGAGACTAGTGTGTGGGTTGCCTGCGCAGCCTCGCGGGTTGGACTCAAGATGATCACTTGGGTTCGTTTGGCGAGGCTGTCCAGCTCATCGATGATCACGTTGGATATTGTCTCTGTTTTTCCCGACAACCCTTGAATCCGTTCCACGTCTATGCTTGAACTCGCAGGAAATTCAGGATGGTGGAAGATCCTCCATCGACCAGTGTCCAGAACTTTCCAAGGGGAACCTCCAGACAACTAAAATGACGGCCGTTAGTCCGAGGATTGATAGGGCAATGATATAATAGCCCACTGGATACGAGAGCTGGGAAATAGCTGGTCCCGTTTCCAATCTTTGGCCCACGTTAGACTCCGTCGATTCATCCACATCTTGATTCGTGTATGCCGTTGTTGCCGTGGGGTCAAGGACATCATCAAAGAGAGATCCGCTTTTCATCTTCAGCGAGAGGTGGCACTCGGGGTGTCTCCGTTGAATATGCTAGTGGAGGGGTTAGCATAGTACAAGAAGGAGCACGATGACGCATACATATCGCGCCGCTTCCACGCCAAAGTATCTCTCCCCGCAGACGGGACAATAAATGTTATTCTGCTTCCTCGTTCCTTCCTTGGTTGCGGTGAGGAGTTATGGAGGTGGACGGAGTAGACCACAGGCCTAAATGTAGTAGCAGTTATCCGTGACACGCGGCGGAGAAAAAGCCTCAGGCAAAGGTCTGGAAGGTCGCTTAGCGGACCACACGACGAGTGCACGACGGAAGGGGTTTTGACGCTGATATATGTGGCCGATCATTTGAAACTCATCTTCCGTCACGACGCAACTCGGTTGACCTAATCCCGTCCATTCGTCCCAGGTGGGCACTCTCGCGATGCGGTTCACAAAACCAGCCTGGGTCATTCATAGGGGTGGGTTTCTTCGGTTTACACGTTGATTCCAAGCTCACGCCTCAGTTACAGAACAGGCAACCAAATCCGAACAGAATCCTAAACCACTCTCTATTTTTTCAGTCCACGTACATCCAGATGGCTCGCGAATTGCCACAGGGGGACTCGACGCCAAGGTCCGGGTGTGGAGCACAAAACCGATCTTAAATGAGTCGGCAGAGCTTTCCGGTCGACCACCCAAGTCACTATCTACTCTCTCGATGCATACCGGTCCAGTCCTCGCTGTCAGATGGGCTTTTTCGGGTCGGTGGCTTGCAAGTGGGAGTGATGATACAATTGTAATGATATGGGATCTCGACCCGTGGGTGGTTCGGTCTTACTGATGTCCAATGGTGTCTGAAACGTTCTGTGACGCAGGAGCGCCAAAGGGAAACTTTGGGGTTCAGATGAAGTTAATGTTGAGGGTTGGAAGCCTCTGAAGCGGCTTCCCGGCCACGAAAGCGGTAGGGACTCGCGTCAATTCATGACCTGATTGCTTTTCTTACAACAAATCCAGATGTTACCGACCTTGCCTGGGCTCCTGGAGATAGGTATCTCGCTTCCGTGGGTCTTGACTCACGGATCCTCATTTGGTGTGGGTTTACTCTTGGTATGCGGCTGCCCCTCTCCAAACATCATTCGTACTGAGTTATGAACACTGGACAGAACGCCTCCATGTGCTGGACTTGCACCGGGGATTCGTCAAGGGGGTGTGCTGGGATCCTGTTGGAGAGTTCCTTGCTACAGCCTCTGACGATAGGTCTGTCAAAATATGGAGGACTTCAGATTGGAGTTTAGAAGCAGAAGTGGAGAAGCCTTTCGAGGCTTCACCTGGAACGTTCTTCCGGCGTCTTAGGTATGTCACCCTCTCATTTGGGGTCACGCCCCTAACCGTGCGTAGCTGGTCACCCGACGGTGCACACATAACAGCCTCAAACGCCACGAATAACCAGGGATTCGTTTTTATCGCTGCTGTCATCGCCAGAAATTCCTGGACTTCAGAAATTAGTCTTGTCGGCCATGAGAATACGGTTGAGGTTTCCGTATGTAATTTGATTCCTACCATGTGGCTATCGTCATTGACTTTTCCAGTGCTACAACCCCCACATATTCGTACGCAACACTTCGCAACCCGTTGTCACGTCAAATATCTGCTCCGTTGTGGCACTTGGTGGAGACGATAGATCGGTTTCCGTTTGGCAAACCAAATCCGCCCGGCCTCTGATCGTTGCGAAAGATGTTTTTGAGCGACAAATTCTGGACTTAGCATGGTAAATACTTTACTACGCTGTCTTGGGCGCATTTAACAGCTACACAGGTCTCAAGATGGTCTCACCTTATATGCAGTCTCTTCGGACGGCACGATGGGGGTGTTTCATTTCGAACCCGAAGAGATGGAAGGGATCTGTCCGCTGTCCGCACAGAAAGATTACCTGAAGAAGTTTGGTTATGAACCGCCACCGCTCCGAGTGGGATTTTCTCACAAAGAACCGCCGGCCACCGTCTCGGAGATGAAGGTCGACATTCCAGCCCGCGCGAATTCCGTCGGACAACCTTCAAACGGGGTGAACACTCTCATCGCAAAACGGAATACAAAGAAGCGGGTTCCCTTGGTTGGGGCAATGTCAGCCCCCCTGCAGCCTTCCAAGATCCAACCTCCACCAAGCACCATATCACGCCTCAACCCTCCTTCTATCTTCACTGGCATAACCTCATATTCCTTCGATGACCCCTCTGACTCAAGCAGGGTGCCGTTAGACCAGCTTATGTCCGCGTCGTCTTCTCACTCACCCACCATCTCTTCGTGGGGCAGGAATGCACGCAATCCCTCTGACCACTTCCCTGGCAACGAGGACGTTGAGATGCTTGATGCGCACTCGGATATGAGCGTGCAGATCAGCTCCCTGAACGACGACGAGATGTTCAATACCAGGGGCAAACGCAAGATTTCGGACTTGATCGATGATGGACGCCCTGTGAAAGCTAGGACCCTCGGTGGGGACCAGGGAAGAAGAGAGAAACCGGTGGTGAGGGAGATTGCCTCTGGGTCCAACGTCGGCCAGAACTTCGCACAGTCGTCGAGCTCCGTCTCGCTCCCAGCACCCCCGCTTTTGAACTTCATCACCGCAAAGGTCGATGGAGCTCAAGATGTACTGGAATGTTTAAATAAGGTTGACGAAGGTAAGGATCAGTGGCACCTAACTCATTCTCCGTCCTAACAAACATCCGAAGGGTTGCACGAATTAACATTCAGGACTGGTGCTTTGCAACAAACGCAATGGCTAGATTTCTTACCATCCCCTGCCATTGGGGTGACTGTCACGAAGAAGTTTTGCGCTGCAGCAATGCAGGACGGTTGCATCAATGTATACACTCCGACAGGCAGGAGGTACGGGCTTCGTGATCGCTCAGATACCTTTGCTCATTTCTTGTAGGATGATGCCAACGATGACTCTCGGGAGTGTGTGCGCTTATCTCTGCAGTTCTTGCGACTTCCTTATGGCCCTCACATCCTCTGGAATGCTCCATGTCTGGTAAGATGAGACGCTGAGGGTGTTTGTCAGGTAATAACCCGATATCTTCCCTCAGGAACGTTAAGAAAGGACGCGCTCTTTGTGCGGCGACATCTATTAGTCCGATCGTTGGCCCAAACGCGGAGGTGATTTCGGCCGGCGTGAGCCAAAACGGCGCCCCTATCATTCACGTTTCCAGTGGATGCGCATACTCTTACGACCCCGAACTCCTGACCTGGGTCAAATTGAGCGACAAGTGGTGGGCTGGAGGCTCGTCCGTATGGCAAGCACGGTCTCGCACGGGAACCGTGAACGCTAATCGAGGCGTCGTCGCGACCATCGAGAACACGATAAGTGAACAGGTCGGGCCGGATGAAGGGGCAAATCGAGAGCGACCGAACTGGTGGGAAGCTGCTCTCACCCTCGGGCACCTGGAGACGAGGATACAAGCGACGAGAGTTCTCGAGAGTCCGACAGAATACAAACAAGCCTTGCTTATTTACGCCAAGCGGGTCGCAGAGGATGGCTTCCGTGGCAAGGCAGAAGAATTAGTCAAGGAGTTGTTTGGGCCACTATACTGGTACGTCCATATGGAACCGTGGACGAGAAACCGGGAGTTGATCACCGCCGATAGGCGACCGGGAAGGGATGATTCATGGACGCCCGCATTACTAGGATTTCATAAACGTGAACTTCTCCGGGAAGTGTTGAGCATCTTTGGTATGCGGGAATTTCCGGTTGACACATCCGTTCGTCTGCTGAGTTCTTCCATCCGCAGCTAAAAGCAAAACATTGACGAAGATGGCCCTTGATTGGCAAGACATGCTAAAAAAGGCAGCGATCGACGAGTAGTGTAAGCTAACTGTCACCCTTATTTATTTTTCTGCTTTGTCTGTTGTGTAGAGTATAATTGTGCGTCTCAAGTGGGCTATTCCTTCTACGTCATTGGTTCGTTGATTGACGGTTGGCTGTGCTAGGTGTAAACAGCTTCTATTCACAGTACACAATTCTCGCATCATAATATCATGATAGATAGTTGGGTATAATTCTCGAGCCAACCCCTATGTTTAGGTCGAGGAGATCGGTTGGCCGGCCATCGCCTGGTCGAACATGGTAAGCGCATGCTTGCCGTATGGCAAGTTCCCGACAGTAAAGGCGGGAACTAAGTGGCCAGCTCTGGAAGCAATGAGGTGAGTTTAAATTGGAAAGTCTCCTTGTGGGGTACGAACCGGTAGACTCGGACGTAGGAGAAGGATCCGGCGTTCTTGAATTGTCCAGCCGTAACCCCATCGACCTTCCACGAGGTCCAGGGGGTAGAAGCATACTGTGAACTGTACTTGTGCTGCAGAGCGTTGACCATGTTCTCGACACCCTGGTAGTTGCAGATGTAGTCTGCATCCCCATCGTAGACGGCAGTGCGGATTCCAGCGTTGATGACCTTTTCAAGGTGCGGTCTGCTGGTCCTCATCCAGTCTCCTATCACCGCGGGAAGCGTTAGCATGTGAGATGCGGCGTACGCGGTGAACAAACGAACCTGTGTTGAAAAAGTTGCTATAGATAGCAGAGCTGGAAGCAGACCACGTCTTCTCAGCGCCGATTTTTGTCCTTTGGCCGTTCAACCAGGTAGTGAAGTCGGCGGGGTAAGGCGAGGGGTCAGGGGAAAGGACGTAATAGACATCCCAGTCGCCGGAAAGGGGAGAAAGGACCACGTTGTTACAGGTGGACTGAGCCCGACTGCAATCAGAGTTGGCCCCGGTATTGGCACATTGGAGAATCTGGATTCAAGTTAACAAAGTTCGAGGAAGAAAAGGAACCACCCGGACCTGGTCTCTGCATCCGCCGGATGAATAGTATGACGTGTTGGCCGAGTTGATTATCGAGTCCCGTACCAGTGGGTAATAGGGGTTCGTTTTCGCATATGAGATGTATCCGGGGTATTGAGTAATGGGGTCCTAGATCAAGATGAGGTGAGCACAACAGTGGTCATCAACCCGATCATGATGGACCATACGGTGAGGCCGTTTCCGATACCCAGAACCTTCAAGTTGATGGGAATACCGGACAGCGTTCCCGCAGCGATGGCGGCGTTTTGATCGAGGAAGTATCTGGGATATAGCCAGACTTTGAATAATCAACAGAACCCCATGACAAGGAGTACGCTTACGAGGCCATCACAGGGCCGTAATGGCCACCGTATGACTCGGTCCAGAGAGCAAACTCCCGAGTCTTATATTTGCTGAATTTCGCGTCCGAGAAGAAGATTTGGAGGAACTGAATATTGATCAGGGAGGATCAATCTGCGCCCATCAAGTGGCCAAATTTAACTCACTTTCCACACGCCTTGTGCGGCTTCTGCGGTCGACTTGGTAGTAGTATCGCCGTAGGAGAAGCCGACGCCAACGGGCTGATCGATATACAAACTTGGAGCCGTGATGGGTTAGATGGATGAATTGGACACCCAGGGTGAAGCACATACATATTGGAATTTTCGTTCCACGATTGAGTATTCAGCCTGACTGTGCTGCTGTCATTGGTGATCAGACAGGGGCCGTGCTCTTGGAACAGGCCGATCATAGAAGAACTTCCGGGCTTAGGGACATTGAGAACTCCAAAGCTAGGTTTAGATAGGCAAAGCGACTCACCCCGCCATTTAGCCAGATTGTCAGCGGTGCGGTGTCAGGGTTGTTTCGGGCAGCAAAGAACCAGAACCACATGTGCTGTGTGGAAGTGAGGTCCCCATAGCCCGAAGCTGTGTATACGCCGGGGGTGGTTTCTGCCGTGTGGTGAGCACACAGGTTGGTAAAAACTGGGGGGGGGCCTACCGCAAACGCCACTGTTCTCGACGTATCTGAGAGCACCCGCCTGGGCGACAACGTCTAGGGCGATCTCTGAGAGCTCTTGGTCCACGGTTACATTGATAGGTGCCCCGCCGATGACGCCGTTGTGGACTGGAAACTCCCCGCCCAACACTGCGACAGGGAGTGCCGCGACGAGGATTGCCAAGGAGGAGAGGAGCATTTTAGATCGCCGAAAAGCGTCCGTTGTCAGGAGGCACAGGTCGCCCCCGACTTTATATGAGAGCAGGACATCGGGAAGCCGTCACGTAACCTGCTCGGAGGTCCGAGAAGAAACCGGAGACTCGTGGTGCGGAGAGGAGGCCCATGCGTACGACTGTGAAGGGCAGATAGGGGGAGTGGGGGCTGACTGAGAACCGTGTGGCAAACCATATGTTGGCTGGGCTTCTTGGGTTCTGGCTTCCCTCCCTCATGGGCGGAATGATCGCCGGCTTTCAGAACCCCAGCTCGGCTCGGATGGCGCGTTCTGATCACGAGCCTGCAACCTCCGCGTCACATGACGAGTCACGTAATTGGCCGGATTGCTGCCAATCCCACCGCCTCGCCGTGCATCGCCACCTACAGACCGGCCACTGATCTTCCGCCGTTCCGACCTGAAACCGTCGCAGGTCTCCCACCAGTTTCATCACACTGATTTTCGAGGTTCCCAACCTGAGCTGGCGCGACCCTGAACGCTGAACGTGAACTCCCACCGTAGCCTGGCACCTAGCTGGCTCTCTCGAGTCCTATGTCCCTCCAACTTTCTACTTTTCACTTTATGGTATGTCTGCATCAGTCCTGGTCCCCAGCGGACTTACGCATCGGTTTCGGTCGGGGTGCGTCCGTGACATACATCTGTTCCGTGTACCCTGACCGTTGATCTTGGCACCCTTTCACTTCCGGTTACTCGACAGATGCAATGCAAAAGGTTCAGATATAATAATCGGAACGCTCGACCTCGGGGTTGTATTGACCCCACCGTTAGGGCTTCATGGTTTCAGCGCACCTCTCCCCTCCGTCCATTGCCTGAAGCCTTCCCCAGGATGCCCCCAAAGTGTTTTCATCTCGGGAACCCAGTTCCTCCATCACTGACGCCGATACCCTTCACTCCTTTGCGACCGTTAACGACCCTAATATTCGCACGCCGCTCAACGTTGCCAAGCACAACACCCCTTCTCACCCCCGCAATGACAGGCGGACTTGTCGCGATTGGGATCTTGACCTTCCTATGTGTATTGGGGGTGGGGCTTGCCCTTCACATACACTACTGCAGACAAAGTGATTGTTCTGTCTGCAGCACTATCGTGTGTTATACAAGATCATGGAGAAGCCACTCAGCGCCAGGTCCGTATTCTCAGGGTCTTGCTGGATTCATAACTGGGCCCCTCATCATAAACCCCTTACAGCCCATGATCGCAGCTCTCCACGTCTGCAAGCACAATTGGATGCGTACCCTGAAACTCCGCGGGACATGGTATACCAATTGGGGCCCTCCGTTCAGGATGGCCGGATCCCGCCTCAAATACCCCTTCCCACCTTTACACCACCTCCAAATCTCCAAATCTATGAACCACAATGTCCTGAGATACCGACTTCAAACTCCGTGATATATATTCGGGCGTCCACGACCCCTTCTGTCGTTCCCAACGATCGCGCCCCTGCATTGGGGGCATCTGGAGTTTTGCACTCTTGTCCTTCGCCTAAAAATCTCCTAACACCCCCGGAGAGGGAGGCGGCCCATTCTGGCAAAACCTTGGATCGCAAGTCAAACCTGTCAGAGGATGTGTCTATCATTACTCTCCCTTCGTTTGTCGAACATGAACGCCGCGATTCAGACCCCTCTCCGATGCCCGCCCTGCCGAATTTCCTGACAGTTGAAGGCATGAAGTCACTCCCATCGTCAAGGCGATCTTCCCTCCTCTTGTACCCGCCAAGATCCCGCGGCAGGGCCGCAAGTATCACAGCACCCACCACACCATCCTCGGAAACACAACTTAGATATGACCTCCCGAGTCCCCCCTTGTCGACGCCTGACCAACAATCGCCCCTCCTTCATCGAAGTCGTTCTTCCTCCCGACGGGCTCGAGCGAGACGTGAATTGGCCAGGGCGAAACTAAAATCAGCGGCCCAGGCGGAGGGCGTGAAGATAACACAGTCGGGGACTTCAGATGTCCAGGAGCATCCAAGAACGAGCCATTCGTATCTCGATTCCGTTTTACCGTTGAAAATCCCAACTCATACGCTATCTTTCTTGGGTGACCGCAATTTTCTACCTATGGGCGATCGGCCCCTCTCCTATGAAGGACGGGGTGCTGGCGTTCTCTCCCACGATTCTCCAAGGCCAAGCCCACTCCAACCATCACCAAATGAGGCTTTGGAGGCGCTCGCCGGTCTGGAGGGTGCAACTCCAGCACTCTCCACGAACGATTGCACCAAACCTTCACCGTCGTACCAGTCACCGGTTCTCGGCTACCTAGACCCGCCAAGCTCATTCTCAAACCCCGACGAGAGACGCGCTCGCGCTGTTTCACAGGCCAGATCATCTATGTCAACCCCATCCATACTGTCCTTCCCTGCACCACCGGACTTCACCCCAGTACCCAGGGACAACGTATTATCGATCGTCAGTAACCGTTCAATATCCGGTCGACCCTTCTCATCCGTGAAGCTCTGGGAACAAAACCCTGTCAGAAGTCTTGAAACGGCATCACCGAACGAGGGTCAGGTCTCGGTTCCGCAGCCGGTGTCATCGGCAATTGATGCACGCTCAATCCTCAATAGGCATCTCTATCCGGAGTCCATGGGTAGGGACGACATGTCGGTGAGATCGGGTGTCTCTTCCAGGGTTTCGTCCATGAGACGTTTATCCCGGATACCACTGGGACCCAGACAAATGTCTGATAGACCAACAGCCCCGCGGAGATGGACACCTCAGCTGCCATCCGTGTAGACACCTCGTACTGTATACCGTTCCCTTGTATTCTATAGACTTCCGACTGCTCACTTGAAGCATGGACATCAGATGTACTGTATTTATATTCTTTGTAGCTGTTATCACGGGAGGCTGGATACAACCCCGGCGGTGACGTGTTTGATCTTCGGGAATTGACACGTCTCCTTGAACTTTTTGATCTCCTCAATCTCCTTCAGTCTCACGAGCGGCCATGAAGCTCAAAGAAATCCACAGGACGTCTACGTTCGCCTGGTCCCCATACGCTTCGCTTCCGTTGCTGGCGACGGGTACGGTCGCCGGTGCGCTCGATGCCTCTTTCAGTAATGACAGTCAACTCGAAATCTGGGCCCCGAACTTCATCGACAGAGACGAATACGACCTCGGGAGGACTGAAAATCCACCCCCAAAAGCAACCGTCACAACATCCTCCAGGTGCCGTCTTTTGACGTTGATTGTCATTAGAGCCAACACTTACGCGACACGCAGGTTTAACCGTTTAGCATGGGGGCTACCTGACACAACACGACCGCAGGGAATCCTGGTAGCCGGTATGGAAAACGGGGATTTGGACATTTGGGATCCTTCCAAGGTTGTGGCGAACGCAGAGTGAGCCTAAAAATCTGCTCCAGAGGAGATGGACAAGATCTAACAAAAAACTAGACCCACCGAATCGCTGATACTCCGAAACAAGACTCACACAGGCCCTGTCCGCGGTCTCGACTTCAACCCTATACAGTCGCATTTGTTTGCGTCCGGTGCTGTCAATGGCGAGGTTCGACGATGCACCCACCGCATACATTTGCAAGGCTGAATCGTGTCCCTCCAGATTTACATATGGGATCTCAAAGATCCTACCAAGCCCTACTCTCCCGGAAACCGTAGCCCAAAACTCGACGAAATTACATCGGTTGCCTGGAACAATCATGTACAATACGTTCTCGCCGCTTCGAGCAGCACTGGATATACCGTCGTGTGGGATTTGCGAGGCAAACGAGAGGTCGCTGGTCTTGTGTACGGAGGAGGTACTGGAACGCTTGGTGGACCCCAAGGCTACCCAACCGGTGGAATGGCTGTCGGCGGGAGGAGGGGTATGAGCGATGTCGCCTGGCATCCTGATAACGTCCGTGTCGACTTTTTCCTCGCATCGACCGGTCACTCAACTTCGTTTTTTTGCATAGGCCACCAGGCTGGTTACTTCTTCCGAAGACGACACATCTCCGATAATCATGGTTTGGGATTTACGAAACGCCCGCGCTCCAGAAAGAATCTTGACCGGTCATGAGAAGGGTGTTCTCTCCTTGTCCTGGTGCAAACAAGACCCCGATTTACTACTTTCTTGCGGAAAAGATAATAGGGTGCTAGGTTGGAATCCTCAGACCTCAGAGATCATTGGGGAGGTATGCACGTAGTTTATAGCAAGAGGGAATGGTCGCTAATATCCTCTTAGCTTCCTTCTGCAGATAACTGGGCTTTCCAAGTTGACTGGTGTCCTCGAAACCCGGACTTATTCGCTGCTGCATTCTTTGACGGAACTATTGGTATTCATTCTGCCCATACGACAAATGAGCCCGCGGAAGAGTCATCTGCCGTCCCACAACCCGAAGGAGCAGATATTTTCAATGCCCCGGGGTTCTCCCGTAACGGACGCGCCACTTTGTCACTCAAGCAACCCCCCAAGTGGCTCCGCCGACCTACTTCGAGCTGTTTTGGTTATGGCGGGAAGCTTGCCACGATTTCCAACCTCCCTTCCGCTCAGGGCAAGAACCAGAGCAGCATCGTGCACGTCAGGAAGGTGGTATCGGAGTTGGCGGTTGTCGAACGCGCCAACAAACTTCACTCTGCCATCGACGACGGATCATTACATACCTTTGCCGAGAGGAAGGTCGAAGAAATCGAATCTCGCGGAGGGGAAGTTAATGCTAGCTGGAAGGCGCTGCTGAGTTTATTCCAGGCCAACTCCCGGGATGAACTCGTCACCCTCCTGGGTTTCTCCAAGACAGAGATCGCCACTCGCGTCGCACAGGCTGTTGCCAACCTCAAGAAGCAGACAGAAGCTTCGAAGATCCCTCGGGAGGAAGACCTCAGTGACATCAAACTACACGAGCCCGTCGTCTCCTTTGTGGAACCTAATCGAGAGTCGGACAGCGAGGAGGAAGGTGGCGAAGTCGAAGACGATGATACCCTTGACGCTGCCGGAAGTGGAGTGGAAGGCCCCCCATCAGAGGTCAGCGCCAGCGTTGCGTCTGATGCCACAAGCGCGATGAGGTTGGTTGATAGCGAATCTACCACCACTGCCCCTAGTTTGTTTGGAGAGGATAACATTGGAACTCCCCAGACCGATGCTGGCGCAGATTTTTTCACCACCATGGGCTTAACGAACCTCTCCAATGAGCCGCACATCCAGGTTCCCCACACCAACTATGGAATCGATTCCTCTGTTGCTGCGACCGTCGGGTCCCGCCCTTCTTCCGTGGCATCGGAATCCCTCAAGAACAACACTTTCCGTATCTATCCAAATGACGAGTCCGAGACTGACCGGTTAGTTACCAAAGCATTGGTTCTCGGCGACTTCGAATCTGCTGTATCCCTTTGCCTCTCCACGGAACGTTATGCGGACGCCATCTTGCTCGGTGTGAAAGGCGGTCCAGAACTTCTGCAGAAGACACAAAAGGCCTACTTCGAACGTCGTACAACTACGCTACCGTATCTCCGACTGTTCCAATCAATCGTCACCAACGACCTGAGCGACATCGTCCAAAATGCTGACCTCCAAGAGTGGCAAGAGATATTCGTTGTTCTGTGCTCCTTTGCTGCCCCCGACGAGTTCGCCAGCCTTACGGAACAACTTGGACAACGCCTGGAGTTCCAGTCTCACCTGCTGAAAGCCTCAGACGTCGGCGATGCTTCTGCCCGAGCACTCGGACTCAGGAAGAACGCCACGCTTACCTACCTGGCTGCGGGAAAATTGGAGAGACTGGTCAACATCTGGGTTGAAGAGTTGGCGGGGGATGAGAGACACCTCACTGATGGCGAGGGGTGGGACGGGTCCAGATACGCGGCTCATGCAAGCGCACTCCAGAACTTCATCGAGAAGGTCACAATATTCCGCACCGCTGTGGGATACGTGGATGAAGATCTCAGAACTGCTGCTGGAGCGGACTCGGTGGCGAAATCGTACAAGCTTTCGGCCTTGTACGATCGTTACTTCGAGTATGCGGACCTCCTTGCCTCCCAGGGTCTGGTGAAGGAGGCGGTTAGTTTCTTGAAACTTACTCCCGTGGATTACCATGGCGTTCCGGATTCTACTGTGGACTACAAGCTTGGTAGAGAGAGACTCACTATTGCCTCCGGAATTGCTCCTGCTTCCAAACCCGCTCCTACACCCGCTGTTACTTCCACGTCTTACGGACCGGCAAAGACCACGACTTCACAAGGTTACTCCTACCCTCAGCATACTCAGCCCGTACAACCTCCTCAGCCAATCCAACCCGTCCAACCTCCAATTCACCCACAGCCCCCCAATATGTATGATGCTTACGCCAACCCCAGCGGAATCAGTCAGACCAACTCAAGACCTCCTCCACTACCATACCAGCCTACCGTGCCTCATTATCAGCCAACTCAACAACAGTACGCTCCCATCCAGCAAATGCAGGCTAGCTTCAGTCACGGGTCGACTCCACACGTTACCAATGCGCCACTGCCGCCACCGCTTAGGGGACAATTCAGTGGTGGTACTAACGATGCTCCCTTGCCACCTCCACCAAAGCGTAAGGACATCGGTGGCTGGAATGACGCTCCGGTAGTCCAAGATAAGCGTCCTTCGAGTAGGAACATCAATAAACCAGCTCCGATCATTGCGCCTTTCCCGAGCTCCGTGGGATCCCCTGGTCCTACACCTGGCCCATCGCCGTACATCAGTCAGGGTCAGGGTCCATCGCTCCCCCCTCCGCCTCGTCCAGGAAGTGTGAATGCTCGCCCCCCTCCTCCACCGCAAAACCGGATGCAATCGCCGCCTCAGCCGGGACCTGGACCATACGGCCCTCCTCCTGTGTCTCATGGTTTGCCACCACCTCAGCGGATTACATCCCCACCACAGGGACCGGTTATCCGTCAATCTTCGAGCCAATATGCTTCTCCCCAGGTGGCTCCACGCCAGCACCTCGGACCCACGCCCCCACCTCCTGGCCCACCTCCGCCTGGTCCTTACAGTCGTGGAACCCCTCCCCCCGGACCATATGGACCGCCACCTACCCAGCAAGGGCCACCCGCCCATCTTCCGCCACCACCGAATAGGTCCGGTCCCCCACCCCACCAGACAGGTCCTCCTCAACCCTTGCAGCCACCTCCTCAGGGACCACCAAGATCTGGTCCTCCTGGTGGAAACAATCCCCCACCCCAACCCAGGGTACAGAAGGGACCCCCTCCTCCCAAATATCGTGAGTATCTGGTGACGTAGCCTCTCTCACTCGAAACTAACTTCAATCGTAGCACCTGGAGACCGAAGCCACATCCCCGAATACTTACGACCCGTATACGAGATCATCAGTGAGCACCTGAACCATTTGAGACAGACAACGCCCGTAAGTTGTTATATTGTCACTGAATGTGTGGTCCACGTATTGAATGTGTTTGTTTATAATCTAGCCACAACAGAGGCGCTTGGTCGATGATGTTGAGAAGAGGTTGAGCCTACTGTTCGATGCATTGAACTGCGAAACGCTCTCTCAAAACGTTACGGATGCTCTCATTAACATTGCTCGAGGCAAGTCACCCTGGTTGTGACGCTGTTTAAATTGTGATCCTAATATATCATTTCCCTTGTAGCAATGCAAGCTCATGACCGCGAAGTTGCTGCCACGTTGCACATGGAGCTGCTCACAAAGGGATCCCAAACCGACGACATTGGTCTTTGGATGTCCGGTTTGAAGCAACTGCTCATGCGCCTGTGATGAACCCGGCAAGGTGGATCGAGGGAGTGTTTAGATCTCTCATTCTGGGATAGTGACCAAAAAACAAATAGAAGCATCGAGCGCGCTCTGCTTTATTCGGTCCGAACTTTGAAGCCCCGGCGGGTCCTTGCATGTTTTTTATGACTTGTCGTATCCTTTAAAATGTTATTGTTTCCCTTGAACCGATTTGTTAACCGTCCTTGCGTCATGATGAATCGATGAAGGTTTGGTTCCAGGTGGAGTGCATGAACGTGGATATATGTGCATGGAGGAACTGGAACAACTATTGTTACAAGTACGTGATAGTGAACAAATTATAGTGGGGTCGATGGGAAGCACATGTGAAAGTCCGTGGGTCATATGATGACGGTCATAAGGGATAATGTATCGAGGACAAAAGGCGAAGTTGAAAAGCCAGAAATATGGACAAACGAAGACGAAAAGAGCGAAAACGAAAGCAACGTTAGGGGTAAGAAGGTGATGGTGTTCAAAGGTCTCCAACTCTGTGGTGCTCAGCGAAAACGACATCGACACCCTTATTCCTCAACTCTGCGAATTTCTCGAGAGCCACACATCGGGCGTCTGTAGGTATCACCCTTAAATCACCCTCTGCGATCATGACCCTCTCCAAGCCAGCGCCGACGCCGGCGAAGCCTAGAATGTGTGCGATGTCGTACCACAATATTCCCGCTCCTACTGGTCCAAGACCCAAGACGCGGAGGGAGGACGGGTGCGCGAGTGCGGGCTTCATGCCTTGGATGACTTGTTTCATGATGTGAGCCGAGCAGAGTGAACCAGAAAGCCTAAGAGCTTCGAGTCTGGGACAATGTTCCAGGACAGAACCGAGGCTCGTGTCCACCACAAGACCAACGTCAATGTCAACATTCTGACAACAGAAACGCATCAATGAAAATTGAGTCCAACCCTTTGGAGAGAAGGTCACACAATAACATACCTGGATGGTGGCTTCATCGTTGGCACGGTTCTCGCTTTCGACTTGGACGGGTTGCAGCTTATTCGGAGGCTGATCAGAGACCGCATAATTTCCCTGGCGTCAGAAAGGTTAATTCCCGCTCAAACAAGTTTAGACCCGGAGCGGACTTACAAGACACACGTCTAGTCGATCAATCTTCGCGCCACAGATCTCTAGGAACCTCGTGAAAAGCTCCAGCTGCTCCCAAATCGAGTCTTGACCGGCAGGGTTTTCAAACGGCTGCGACGGTACCACAGGCAACTGAGCGCGCAGGGTCAACTTGGTTGATTCGTCGATGCGCTCGACCACCCCGATCAAGCTTTCACATAGCTCATTCGTCCACTTGGTGCCCTCGATCACAATCTCTTTCAGGTGTAATCTGTGTGCCTTGACTGTGGAGGTCATGGACTCGGAGAACGAGGACCAATCGGAAGTCGAGGTAACGGAGGGCACAAAGAAACCCATCGGAACTGGGGCGGCGCGTTCGACCTTGCGGATTATCGCCCTGGATTTGTCGAAGGTGAGAGCGGAAAGGTGCAATGACTCCACGTGTGGGAGTGCGTAGCACAGGGTAACAAGATCTTCCGAATCAACGCAACAGCTATTGAGTGATAGGGATGTGGCGCTTTGTTTCATGTCTGAGGTTGCGACGGCAGTGAAGAGGGGGTGATCGATGGATGTATTGACTCCATTGAACTCGACATGCGGTGATTGAACGTTGTTAATACTTTCGCGCAGTTGCGGGCCAGTAAGGGGAGGGGGAGGAATTGTGAATGAACCAAAGGCGAAGGGAAGGGTCGTGAAGCCCCCAGTAGTCGGAGATCCGGGAGAAAATCGGACGCGTTTTACGAGGGGCGCGAGAGTGGTCGGGAAATTCTTTCCGCGAAGGTTTTGCGACTCGAGCGCGAGTTCACTGAAGAGGTGGTATCTGCAGGCGGGTAAAAAACGACGGCAAGTAGTGGAGAGGGCCTTGAGGGAGGTAGGGTCATCGTGTAGGAAGTCGATGACAGAGTCGGTGAGTTCAGGAGCAAGGTCGGCGAGAGACATAGTGCAAGTGGGTAGAGTGCAAGTGGGAAAGTAACTGAGGTACCAAAGCCCAGAGAGGTTTTATAGTAATCCAAGCGCGCAATAGACCAATAACCAAGACGAGGGACAGTCAGTTAGACAAATGAGACGGATCGGTGCGTTGATGGATGATGCTCCGCGAGAAAAACCTAGACGGAAAACAAAAGGGAGCCAATGCGGAGCTCGAGCTAAACCCTCCCTCGGGTTTGACGCAAGCGTGGGTAAAACCTGGGTATTGTCTTGACGGGGGGTAAGATTTGCAAATACGAAGCAAGATGAAGTGTGCCCAAGGGAAGACAAAAAGGCGAGCGGGCTCGGATGATCAGTTTGATAACGGTGAAGTAAAGGTGGAAAGGGGCAGTTTCCCCTCCGTCAGCTATTGTTTCGGTTGTCGCCAACCGCGGCCAACCCGTAGCCGAAGGGCAGGAAGGAGTAACAATCAGCCCAAAGAGATCAGCCAACACGCTTTTCGTCCGGGTACTAGACAACAGCCAGTCGAGAGCCGGCGGGGCGGAAGCAAACTGCAGTGGTCGTGGATGTGGGACAAGCCCGGACACAGTAAACTTCGCACGATCACCTCTCTCCTCAAATGCCGCCCTCATCCTCAAGAGACAGAAACGTCGAGGACACTTACGAAGCCCAAAACGACCAACGACTAGACGATCTCCACTCAAAGATCAGGACCCTACGTGGCGTTCGTCTCAAACCCACACTCCGCAGCTCGGTCTGGTCGCTTACCCTCGGTTAGGTTACGACAGACATCCATACGGACGTCGAGTCCCAGAACCTGTTGCTAGATGAATCGGTGCGTTTATCACTCTTCGCGGGTTCACCGGATCAACGTTTCACACATGTGTCTCCGGCGGCCAGAGCAATGCATTCTCCTCGTTCACTACCTCCCTCTCTGATTCCGCACGACGAGCGAATCAAACGTTTGGCTTAGGTACCCGTCACCCCCAGTTCCGCCCGCCCATTGTGCTTACGGTTTCGGCAGGCCCTGGAACGCCGAAACAGTACAGGATACTCGTCTACTCCGTGGGCTCAATTCTATTTGTCTGGCTGCTATGGAAGATACTCTCCTGGCTCTTCTCCGGCGGCAACCCAGAGCCTATTCCAACAGGGAACTCGTATGGGATTTGACTTCGTTTCATCTCAT
>Ga0307517_10004378_pt1 | contig 21720 bp, 12 predicted proteins | sample 23_EM_MG_FD_194515 | JGI IMG/M metagenome (GOLD analysis project Ga0307517, IMG submission 194515) | Populus trichocarpa ectomycorrhiza microbial communities from riparian zone in the Pacific Northwest, United States - 23_EM | ecosystem: Host-associated > Plants > Roots > Unclassified | place... | reverse complement strand
CGTCATCGGTCAGGCCGCTTATCAATATTATCTGAAGAACAATAAACCTTCACTGAAGGTAGACAGCAGTCTCAAAGGCGATGAGATCATTTCCTTTACGGTCACTAAAGAGGGCGGGTTGTCTTCCTTTAAAGTAGAACGATCCCTTTCTCCGGCGCATGATTCTTCCGTCATCCGGCTGATCCGGGAAGGTCCGGCCTGGAAATTGAACAAGGGGAAAAAACCGGCCAATGCGAAGGTGGTGATGACCTTTTGATGCCTTCATTTCCTTGCCGTACATTCGGCCTTCTAAAACCATTGTTACATGCGCAAATTACTGACTTTAGTATCCCTATCCGGGTTGCTATGCCTTTCTGCACAAGCCCAGCAGATCAAAACACCGGCTCCTTCCGCGCCGCAATTCGTAAAACAGGATTTCGGCCTTTCTTCCATCGAATTATCCTATTCCCGGCCCGGCATAAGAGGCCGCACCATTTTCGGGGACCTCGTTCCCTATGGGAAAGTATGGCGCACGGGCGCCAACAATGCCACTACCCTCACCTTCGGTGACGATGTGACCATCGGTGGCCAACTGGTCAAAGCCGGCAAATACGGACTGCTCACCATCCCCGGAGCCACCGAATGGACCCTTATCATCACCCGCCAGCTGGACGTTACCAGCCCTACCGCGTACAAACAGGACCAGGACGTGGTAAGAGTGCAGGCCAAACCCGAGGAATTGCCTTTCTCCGTCGAGACCTTCTCGATCATCTTCGGTAATATTACCTCCTCCAGCTGCGATCTGCAGTTGATCTGGGATAAGACCGTGGTGACCCTGCCCATCAAGGCCGACGTAGACTCGAAGATCATGGCGCAGATCGATAACAGCATGAATAAGGACAACCGTCCCTATTACAATGCCGCTTACTATTACCTGGAAAATGGCAAGGACCTGAATAAGGCCCTGGAGTGGTTTAACAAAGCTACTGAACAGGACCCCACCGCTTTCTACGCCTTCTATCAGAAAGCAAGATGCCAGGCCAAACTCGGAAAGAAACAGGAGGCCATCGCCACGGCGAAGAAATCCATCGAGCTCTCTCAGAAAGCGGGTAGCCCGGATTACGTGGCGTTGAATGAGAAACTGATCAAGTCGTTGCAATAGGATGTATTTTTAAGTTACTAACAACTGTCGAAACTATTAATAACAGTAAAGCCCCGAAATTATTCGGGGCTTTACTGTTTGATCACTAATTATTAAAAATCAACGCTTTAGGATATTGAAATTAAATTGTAATTTTACTTTCAATAAATTCAATTAGTTCTGAAAGAAGCATCTATTGATATTGTACTGTCCTCTATAAAATCACAGGTGCAAACTGTTGTACCCGGTGCAAAGGTTTTATTATTTGGAAGTAGGGCCTACGGCAAGCCCACTGAGGAAAGCGATTGGGATATTCTCATATTGACAAAAGACAAGCATCCCAAGGCTACTAAATGGCTTATTCAGGATAAATTATTCTCTATTAGTATGGAACAAGCGACTTTTATAAATCTCCTGCTTGTTCAGGAAAAGGAGTGGGAAACAAATGCTGGCTACTATTCTTTGAGAAAAAATATCGGCAATAATCTCATTATTGCATGACCGACAAACAACAAGCGATAGAGCTAAAATTGAAGAAAGCCCGGTCCATGATGTCCGAAGTTGACATTCAAGTCCAACATCACTTTTACGCAACAGCTATCAACCGTCTATATTATGGTTGTTTTCACGCTACGAAAGCACTATTACTAACAAAGGATTTAACCCCTAAAACCCACAGCGGCGTTATAACTCTGCTACATCAACATTTCGTTTTACAAGATTTGTTCGATAAAGTTCATGCGGCATTCTTTAGTAAGCTTATGCAGGAAAGAATAGATGACGATTATGGCGATTTTATGGTTATTGAGTATGATGAAGCCAAAGAATTCATTGAGCCGGCCAGATCATATATAACTTATATCGAACAGTTGATTAAAAAATATAATGAATCATAAACCCTGATTAGATTTTTCGGCTCTTATTCCTCGCCCTATGAACATCGCCATCACCTCGCTCAGCAACAGCACCCCGATGGCGCCCACGGCGTTCAACCACAGGAAACTCAGGTGGATCAGGCCTTTCTGGTTCAGTATAAAAAGAGCGACAACGCCCGCCTCTACAATGACGGCGCTGACGAAGACAGCCAGCCCTCCTACCCTCTTCCGGTAGAAGGCCACGAGGAAGATGCCCAGTATCACTCCATAGAAAAGAGAACCCAATACGTTCACGGCCTCGATCAGGCTATTGCCGATATTATAGGCCAGCTGTGCGACGATAATGCAGAAGATTCCCCAGAAGAAGCTATACCAACGGCCCAGTTGATATTCCTTTTCAGGGGGTAGTTGTTTGGACGAGTATCGCATGTGGAAATCCACGATGGTGCAGGAAGCAAGGGAATTGAGCGAGGCGGCGATCGATCCCCAGGAAGCCAGGAAGATGACGGCGATCAGTAACCCAATGAGGCCCTTCGGCAAATAATCCGTTACGAAGCGCAGGAAGATATAATTGGTGTCATTGTCGTCGCCTCCAACCTGGCTATCTCTCAGCCAGCGTTTGATCGTGGCCCTGCTCGCACCCTTCTGCCCTTCCGCCTGCCTCAGTCCCTCTTTCACCTGTTGGTATTCCCCTGATGAGACGTCGCTGCTGTGTTGCGCCAGCCACTCGTTCGAACTTATTTTCACTTTCTCCGCCGCATCGTATTCCCTGCTCAGCAGGGCAAGAGAGTCCTTGTATTTGGAGTGCGCCAGCAGGTCTAGTTGCGATTGATTGAAGAAGACAGGTTCTTTATTGAACTGATAAAAGGAGAATACGAGCACGCCCAATAAAAGGATCAGGAATTGCATGGGCACTTTCACCAGCCCGTTCATGAGCAGGCCGATCCTGCTCTCACTCACCGACCGGGCCGAGATATACCTTCCTACCTGCGACTGGTCCGTGCCGAAATAAGAGAGGGCCAGGAAGAAGCCGCCGATGACGCCGCTGAGCAGGTTATACCGGTCGCTCCAGTCGAACCCTTTTTCGGTAAAGCCCGACGTGATCACGTTCAGTTTGCCGGCCTTGCCGCCGATATGCAGGGCATCGGAGAACCCCACGTTGGAAGGCAGATGGTGAATGACCATATAACCCGCGACGAACATCCCTCCGAAAATGATGATCAGCTGCCATTGCTGGGTATAGGCCACGGCCTTCGCCCCGCCCGTCACCGTATAGACGATCAGCAGTCCTCCCATGACAAGGTTGGTCCAAAAAAGATCCCAGCCCAATATCGAAGATAAGATGATGGAAGGGGCCGCAATGCTGATGCCCGTAGACAGGCCCCGCTGCAGCAGGAATAAGAAAGAAGTGAGGGTGCGCGTCCGCAGGTCGAATCGCTTTTCCAGGAATTCATAGGCCGTATAGACCTTTAACCGGTGAAACACCGGCACGAAGGTGATACAGAGGACCACCATCGCGAGGGGCAGACCGAAATAATACTGGACGAAGCGCATGCCATCCGTATAAGCCTGTCCCGGCGCCGACATAAAGGTGACGGCGCTCGCCTGCGTACCCATGATGCTCAACAGCACCATATACCAGGGCACCGACCGGTTGCAAAGGAAATATCCGTCGAGGTCCTTGCTCGTACGGCTTTTGTACAATCCATACAGCACGATGCCCAATAGCGTAACGATCAATACTATCCAATCGGGCCGGCTCATGAAAAATGTTTGGTAAAGAAATAAAAGAAAACCATCAGCAATAGCAGGAACCCTATTACCAACGCATACCAATACCTCCATCGGGGGAATAAAGGAGGTCTTTCTTCCTGTTGTTCTTCAATCATGGCATCAGTATTTTCAGCAATCTATTTTTTATTATCCCTGCTCGCTATCAGCATCGCCACCACCAGGCCGATGAAAAGCCCCACGATGAGTCCGAACGTGGCCCGCTTAATGATCCTTCCCACTATCAGTCCCACCACAATAGCCGTTACAATAGCGATGTCCCTTCTGCGATGCATTTTAAAATCCCTTTTTATGGTTCAAGGCAATGATATTGGCCAGCAGGCGATAGGCGCCCGGCACGCCCGCCGGCAGCTCGCGGAAAAAGACAAGTCCCGTATAAACGAATTTTCCTGTACCATAATTGCCGATCAGCAAGCTGCCTTTCTGCTCTCCCTGGCCGGGGTCGTTCATCGAAAGGACCGTCTCATAAGCGGGGTCGGGCCTTTCGGCAAAGTAGATGCCCCTTTCCTGGATCCACCCTTCAAAATCCCTGTCCGTGATCTTATTCGGATAATTCAATACGGGATGGGCCGGCTGCAGGAAATTCACTTTCGCCTCCTCGTCCGTCACCCTGCTGTTGGAGATCATGAAAGGATAAGGTCCGATCTTCGCCTTCTCGTTGCCGATATAATTACGGTTATACTGCACGATCAGGTTGCCGCCTTCTTTCACATAATCCATCAGGACATCGTATTTCGCCATCAACCAGCTGTGTACGTCATAAGCCCGCACGCCGGTGAGGATGGCGTCATATTGCCGGAGGATGCCGGATACCATATCCTTTTCCCTCAGCAGCACCACCTCGTAGCCCATCTGCTGCAGGGCCTGGGGCACTTTATCGCCCGCGCCTTCGATATATCCGATGCGTTTGCCCGCCGTCTTTACATCGGTGAGCACGAACTTCTCTTTCGTCGGCCGGAAATAATCGATCCGGGGAATATGATCGTATGAAATGGTCTTTAGCTGTTTGGCCGTATCGGGCTTACCCTGGCGGTCGAAAACCAGGTCCGAATAAACGACGCCTTGCTCCTTGCCCACCGGCCTGGCCGTATAGGAGAAATTGCTATTGCCATAGCCGGCCTTCTGGCGAACGTCGATATTCGCCGCGGGCGTAAGCGAGACCTTCGATTGTAATCCACGGCCCGTCTGGTCCTTTGCCTGCACTTCGAAATTCTTTTCCTCTCCGTCGGTGAAGACCACCAGCTCAGGGTCGAACTGGGCGGTCAGAGGCGGTAATACCGTCAGCGGCTGATACAATTCTCCCTTGACGGGATCGGTGAATTTATATTGAACGGGACGGGTAAAGACCATGTCCTGGCCATCCACGTTGAGGCGGAACTTCGCTTCATAGGCCGGCTTGCTCTGCGCATCCCCTATCAGCAGCTGATCCTTTATCGTATAGGCGCCCGGCGACATCTCCTCCGCCAGCCAATAGGGCTGTGTTACGGGCTTGTCCCGGGAGACGGGCATGTTCTTCGTGAACGTAAAATTCCTATTGGCCGCCAGCTCCTGCCGGTAGGCCGTATCGAACTCGCTGACCGAAATGCCGGTGACGGTGATATTGGCATGAAGCCGGTTGTTCAGCACAAAATTCAGGGGTAGGACATCGCCCTGCACGGCATAGGGCGTACGGACAGTAGCTTCCAGCCAGAGGCCGCTGCAGGCTTCTATCAGCTGCTGCACTTCCTTCAGCTTCTGGACCTTCCAGTAGCCGTCCTTCAGCTGCGAGATGGCCTTGTATACCTGCACGAGATCCGGAACGGACTTCGCCGGATCGCTCAGCGAATAATTCCGCAGGGCCCCGTCGATCAGCTCTTTTATTCTCTCTCCTCCTTCCACGCGGCTCCAGTCGGCGGCGATGCCGTCCATGGGATCGTCGTGAAGGGCGTCTCCACCGATAAGGCTGAAATATTCCAGCGATTGTCCCCGGGCAGGCGTCAGGGCCGCGCCCTGGCTCTTATGCTGGGTACGGCTCTCGGCCGCTATCTCCCCGTAACTCTTGCCCAGTATCGCGTTGTATACGCCGATATCGATCTTCGTCTGGTCATCGCTGGTAGTATTGTTGCCGCCGAAATTGAACGTATTCCACAACAGGCGTTTCGCCTTCCAGGGCTTCACGCCGTATTTGAATTGCCCGGGAAAGCGGTTGGGGTCGGCTGCCGCCGTAAAAGCTTCCTGCGCCAATACGGCCGAAGCGGAATGATGACCATGCCCCGCGCGGCTGTCCGGGGGGAACCTTGTGATGAGGACGTCCGGCTGGAATTTACGGATCACCCAGACGACATCGCTGAGGATCTTTTCCTTGTCCCAGGTCTTCATCGCTTCTTCCGTCGTCTTGGTAAAGCCGAAATCGAAGGCGCGGGTAAAGAACTGCTCGGCCCCGTCGATCCGCCTGGCGGCCAGCATTTCCTGTGTGCGTATTAGCCCCAGCTCCACGCCCTGTTCGTCCCCGATCAGGTTCTGTCCCCCATCTCCTCTCGTCATGGACAGATAGCCCGTTCTATACAATCGTTCTTTCGCCATATAAGCTATCAGTCTCGAATTCTCGTCATCGGGATGCGCGGCCACATACAATACCGATCCCAGCACATTCAGCTTTTTCAGGCGCAGATAGATCTCCGCCGAACCGATGGTCTCGGGACCCTGGGCGAAACCCTGCAGGGCCAGCAGGAAAAAGCAGGCTCCCAGCAGCCCCTTATTCATCGCCCTTTTCATTCCATGAACTGTTCTTACCTTTCTCATTTTTAATGGTTCGGTTTATTCGCATTATTGTCCCGTCAAAAATACGGCATTACAAAACAGCAGCTTCCCATTCTCCCAGAAACCGCGGAACAGGGGATTGTCCGCCAGGAAAATGACCTGTCCCCTTCCCATATCCTGCACTCCGAAGATGACCCCGTCCTTCAGTTTCTCCTTGGCCTTATTACCGGTGAAACCGCTGATGTAGTTTCCTTTTTTGATCACTCCTACATTCCAACCCGCGTCCTCCTTGATGAACTCGTATACATTATCGTCCTGCTTGAGCGTATAATAATGGTCCGGGTAACCGAAAGCCAGGGGATGTGAATTATCCAGCTCCACTTTATAAATAGAGCCGGGCACGGTGCCCGGTATCTGGTCCCGCTCCCGGTTCTCATAACGGTGAAGCGCGGAATAATCCTCTTCCTTCTTTTCTTTCTCATCACCCTTCTTGTCTTCCGGGACTGTTTTTTGCCGGATGCCCCATTCAGCTTTCGCCAGCTGTGCAACGGCATTTTCCAGGGCGATCAGCCTTCCGCCTTCCCGCACCCAGGTCTTGAATGTTTCTACTGCCGTCTTATCCGATAAAGACCTGTAAAACCCGTCCGGCATGATCAGCACGTCATAATTTTTCAGGTTCGCAGTCACCGCATCGTTGGCATTGATCAGCGTAACAGGATAATCCAGTTCCTGTTCGAAGAAGTGCCATATTTCTCCGGCGCCCAGGGAGTTGACGCCTTCACCCGTAAGCAGGGCTACTTTCGGCCGGTGGATCATATGTACGCGGTTGCTGCCGAAGTCGGCGCCTTTATCCACGAAGCCCGAGGCCACCGATGATACGGTCACGCCTGTTTCACGGGCAGAGGCCAGCACTGCAGCCCCTAGGTTGTGCCCAAACGCATTGTTGCCCGCAGGCGCCATGATCAGCGTACCTTTTTCATAATCCTGGCCGCCCGATTGGAAAGGCTGCTCGGCATAACGGGGCCGGATGCCTTTTTTCAGGATCGAGGATAGGAATTTAGCGCTTTGCACGCCCGTCCACCGCACGGCATAGGCATAGCCCTCCGCATTGACAGGAGAGGCCGTCGTCTTATCCCCCGTGCCGGCATTGCCTGGGGCGGCATTGATATAGGTGGTCAGACCATAGGCCTGCAAGCCATAGGAGAAGGGCACGGACCAGGCCGTGATATCATAGGTCAGCGAATCGCTGATCCTGGACGTGCGCTCGAACAATACCCTTAACAAATTCGAGCGGGATTGATTGGCATTGATGGCGATATCGCCGGCTTCCGCGCGGAAAGGCCCCACGCGACCCGTTTCATAATCCAGGCCGGTGTAACTGCCCGCCGCCGCGGGTATCCAATCGATGCCATTGCGTTCCAGCAGTCCCTTCAGGCTCTCCAGCCGGTCGCTGTGGCCGCCCGACCGGATCAGCCAGGCTTTGAATTCCCCGGAGGGTTTCGTGCGCGCATCGCTGAAATATTTTCGGAATTCCTTTATCAGCCTGCCCGCATTTTGAGAGGACACTTCGATCGTCGACATGCCCGTCGTAAAATGATGTTCCAGCCGGTCGGCCAGGGTCAGGGTATCCTCATCGGCCGTGATGACGGCTAGTCCACCCCTGCTATGGCCGCCCTGTTCGAAGGTCATACCGATGGCCCCATTATAGATCGGGTAGGTATCCCCGTAACTGGGATAGAAAAGGTCGAAGCGCTCCTTCGTGAAATAGAGCCATCCCTTCGCGTCGAAATATTTAGCGTTATTCCTCCCGATGAGGTTCTGGAATTCGCGCTGCCAGTTCGTGATCACCTCGTGGTAAGGTTCGGCGGCGGGTGCGAAATAATAGGGGTCGTTATATCCCTGCTCGTGGAAGTCCACGTGCACCTGCGGCATCCATGCGTTGTATTTTTTTAACCGCTGACGGGTCTCGGCCTGCGTCTGCCAGGCCCAGTCACGGTTGAGATCGAAATTATAATGGTTGCTCCTGCCGCCCGGCCAGGGTTCGCGGTGCTCCCGGGACTGGGGGTCGGGATTGGCCTGCTTGCCCACCGCCATCGTGAACCAGTTCACATAACGGTCGCGCCCGTCCGGGTTGATACAGGGGTCGATGATGACGACCGTATGCTGCAGCCACTCTTTCGACTGGCCGTTGGCGGGATTGATAAGCTCATACAGGGTTTTCATGGCCGCTTCGGAAGAAGAGGGCTCGTTGCCATGCACATTGTAGCTAAGCCATACGACGGCAGGCGCATTGTCATCGGGCGCCATTTTATCCATGGCCAGGCCGGCCAGCCGCAGGTTGTTCAGGCGTATCGCCTCCAGCCGCTGCAGGTTCTCCGGCGAGCTGATATAGGCCAGCATCAGGGGACGGCCTTCATAGGTCTCCCCGTATTGCTCCAGCAGCACCTGCCGGGGAACGGCCTGGGCTACCTGCTTAAAATAGCCGACGATCTTGTAATGCGGTGTAAACCGGCTGCCAAGAGGATAACCCAGAAAGGATTCCGGCGAAGCGGGGGTCTGCGAAAGACCGAGAAGATAAAATAGGGAAAAGCCGATCGCCAATAGTCCTTTTTTCATGATATTTTTGTGTTTATAAGGATCGGTGAATGTAAGTAAAGACGTATAATAAAAAAAGCAACTCATCATATTATGCAAAAACCCTATTGCAGGATCATTCTTTCCCTGTCAGCCATTTGTTCGCTCTCGTACTCCGTATCCGCACAGGATGCCGCCGTTCGGAAACCCGGGGATAACTCCGGAAAAAATGAGGGAGCCTTTCATTACAGCATTCAGAAAAAACTGTCCTCGACGCATGGGGCCGTCGTATCGGCCCATCCCCTGGCCAGTAAGGCGGGGGTAGCCATCCTCCGGCAGGGAGGAAATGCCATCGACGCGGCGATCGCCACCCAACTGGCCCTGGCGGTCGTCTATCCCGGGGCGGGCAATATCGGCGGAGGCGGCTTCATGGTCGCTCACCTGGCGGGCGGGAAGAACATCACCCTGGACTTCCGGGAAAAAGCCCCGGCAAAAGCCACCCGCGATATGTACCTGGACGCCAATGGCAATCCTTTGCCGACCCTGAGCCAGAACGGTCACCTGGCTTCCGGGGTGCCGGGAACGATCGCCGGCATCTTCGCTGAACTAAAATACGCCCGGCTTCCCTTCGCGAAACTGATCGCGCCGGCCATCGCACTGGCTGAAAAGGGTTTCGTGATCACCAAATCGGAGGCCTGGAACCTGAACAACACGCAGGGCGCTTTTAAAAAATATAATACCGTACCGCCTGTATTCGTCCGGGAAAGAAGCTGGCAGGCAGGCGATACCCTGGTGCAGAAAGACCTGGCGGCAACGCTGCGGCGTATACGCGACAAGGGGGCCAAAGAGTTCTATGAAGGCCAGACGGCCCGGCTGATCGTGGAAGAAATGAAGCGGGGAAATGGGATCATCACCCTGGACGACCTGCGCCAATACACGGCGAAGGAAAGGCAGCCGGCCGTATTCGGGTATAAGAACTATACGATCGTCACCATGCCCCTGCCGGGCAGCGGAGGCGTCGTCCTGCAGCAAATGATGAAGATGGCGGAGACGCAACCCCTGAAGGAATACGGCTTCCAGTCCGTAAAGACCGTCCACCTGATGACGGAGATAGAAAGGCTGGCCTATGCCGACCGCGCCAAATACCTGGGGGACCGGGACCATTACAGCGTGCCGGTAAAGACCCTTACCAGCAAGGCTTATCTGCAGCAGCGTATGGCCCTGATCCCAGCCGACAGGGCCGGCGCCAGCAAGGACATACAGGCCGGCATGATCTCCCCGCTCAGCGAAGAGACCACCCACCTGGACGTATATGACCAGGCAGGGAATGCCGTCTCTATTACTACTACCCTGAATGGCGGCTACGGCAGCAGAGTCGTTGTCGGCGGGGCAGGCTTTTTCCTGAACAACGAGATGGATGATTTCAGCATCAAGCCCGGCACGCCCAACCTGTACGGGGCCGTCGGCGCCGAAGCGAATGCCATCGCGCCCGGCAAACGGATGCTGAGCTCGATGAGCCCTACCCTCGTGCTGGACAAAGGCAAGGTATGCCTGGTAGTCGGCACGCCGGGAGGAACGACCATTACCACCTCCGTATTCCAGACCCTTATCAATATACTGGAATTCAATATGAGCACGGACGACGCGGTGAACAAGCCGAAGTTCCACCATCAATGGCTGCCCGATGAGATCGCCGTCGAGCCCGACTTCCCCGCCTCCGTCCGGGCCGAACTCCAAAAAATGGGATATACCATCGTCCCGAGAAGCTCCATCGGGCGCACGGAGGTCATCCGGGTATCGGGCGGCAGGATCGAGGCCGTAGGAGATGGCCGGGGTGATGACAGTGCAGAGGGATATTAGCGGAACAGTCTGTTAAATCAATGCTTAAATCAATGCCGTTCCTCCCGAAAAGCCCTTTTTAACGGCAAAAGGGCCTTATATTGGTACTGAATTTGCACTTCAGCACCGAATCGGTAATTTTGCAACCTGTAATTGTCAGCCCCTGAGAAAGATCTGGAAAATATTCCGTTATACATTACTGATTTTGCTGCTTTTGCTGCTGACCTCCTGGTTGCTCATACAAACGCCGCCCGTCCAGAACTGGCTCGTCTCCCAGGTCACTTCCAAGCTCTCCCGCGACCTGCATGCCAGGATCAGCGTCCGGCATGTCGACTTCTCTCTTTTTAATAAAATGCTGCTGGAAGGCACCCTGGTGGAAGACACCAAAAAAGATACCCTGCTGTACGCCGGCCAGCTGAAGCTGAATATCACGGATTGGTGGTTCTTCAAAGACAAGGCGGAACTAAAGTACATCGGGCTGGAAGACGCCACCATCAAATTACAGCGGACGGACTCTGTCTGGAACTACCAGTTCCTGGCCGATTATTTCGGGAGTGGCGGCAGCAAAAGAGATACGACAAAGGGACTGGAACTGAACCTGAAAGAGCTGGACCTTGCCCATGTCCATTTGCTGAAGCGGGATCAATGGCGGGGCGAGGATATGAACCTCTACCTCACCGGCCTGAAGCTGGACGCCGAGGAGCTGAATTTCTCGAAGAAGGTCGCACATATCCAGTCCATGGAATTCAACGGTCCCCTCTTCGCCATCACCAATTACGCCGGCAGGCGGCCTCCCCTGACGGATACCACCCAGGAGATCATCGCGAACGATCCACTGCACCTTCGCCTGAATCCCGCCGGCTGGGATCTCCGTGCAAAAAATGTCGTGATCCGGGACGGGGCCTTTAAGGACGATAAGCTCGCCGATACGCATCCCAATGCCTGGTTCGACGGCAGCCATATTAATTTCTACGCCATCAATGCCAGCTTTTCCGACCTGCGCCTCCAGCAGGATACCATCACCGCGCAGCTATTGCTGACTACGAAAGAACGCAGCGGCTTCGAAGTGAAGAAGCTCAGCTCCCGCATCAAATGGTTCCCCGAAGCGATGGAGTTCCGCAAACTGGATTTGCAGACAGGCCGGAGCCACCTGCGCAATTTCTTCGCCATGCGCTTCCATACCCTGGACGATATGTCGGATTTCATCACCCGGGTAAAGATGGAAGGGGATTTTACCGACGCCGATATCGACAGCGACGATATCGCCTGGTTTGCGCCGGAAATGAAAAGCTGGAAGAAACATATCCGCATCAGCGGCAATATCAGGGGACCGGTGGCCGACCTTCAGGGACGGAACCTGATCGTGGAAGCGGGAAAGAGCACCTTCCTTAACGGGGATATCCACCTGAAAGGCCTGCCGGATATCGAAAAGACCTATATCGAATTCAAGTCCAACGATTTCAGGACCACCTACGGAGATATCTCCACGCTGATCCCCGTGGTAAAAACCATCAATCAACCCCGGCTCGACCGGATCCAAACCCTTCGTTTCAGGGGCAATTTCACCGGCTATATCCGGAACTTCGTTACCAACGGGACCATCGAGACCAACCTCGGCTCCCTCACCACCAATGTCAATATGAAACTGCCCGGCTCCCTGCCTTCCGTCTATACGGGGAGCCTCAACACGGAGAATTTCGACCTGGGCCAGTTCCTCGACAATACCAATTTGGGCAAGATCTCCTTCCAGGGAAAAGTGAATGGCGTAGGCCTGCGGTATGCTACGCTCAATGCTACCCTCGACGGGACGATCCGCAACCTCGATTTCAACAGGTATGTCTACCAGGACATCCAGATCAATGGCACCATCGCGCAGAAAAAATTCAATGGCCGGCTGGTGTCGGCCGACTCCAACCTGGAAGCCCGGCTCAACGGGCTTATCGATTTCAGCCAGGCCCAGCCGAGGTTCGATTTCGAGGCGGAAGTGGGGAGGGCCAATCTCACCAGGCTGCATTTTATCGATAAGGACGTCCAGTTCGAAGGGAAATTCCGCTTCAATTTCACCGGGGATAATATCGATAACTTCCTGGGGACCGCCCGCATTTATGACGCCAGCGTGTTCAAGGGCGGCCAACGGGTCTCTTTCGATTCGCTGACCCTGGAATCCAGCATTGCCGACAACAATAAGACGATCACCGTCGTCAGCAATGAGTTCGACGGCGCCATCGTCGGTGAATTCTCCATCCATGACCTCCCCGCCTCCTTCCAGACCTTCCTGAATAAATATTATCCCAGCTATATCAAGCCGGCGAAGGTCCGCCCCAATAACCAGAACTTCAGCTTCGTCATCACCACCAAAAAAGTGGATGACTATGTCGATTTCTTCAACAGCGACCTGAAAGGGTTTAGCAATGCCGGGATCAGCGGCCGTATCGATACCCGGGACAACCTGCTGGACCTGAACGTGGATCTCCCTTCCTTCCATTATAAGACCATTGCCTTCAATAACCTTACCCTGAAAGGAAGGGGTAACCTCGACAGCCTGTCCATGGAGACCACCATCGGAGAAGTATATCTGAATGACAGCCTCCATTTCCCCGGCACCCATATCCAGCTGCGCTCCGCCAACGACCAATCGAAGGTGCAGATCACTACCAGCGCCAATCAGACCCTGAACTCGGCCAATATTTCCGCCCAGGTGCAGACCCTGCCCACGGGCGTACACATCAAATTCGACCCCTCCACCTTCGATATCAATAACAAGACCTGGACGATCGATAAGGACGGCGAGCTGGCCTTCGATAACAATATCATTTCGGCGGAGGCCCTGCGAGTCTATAACGGCGAACAGCAGGTGTTGGTCACTACGCATCCTTCCGGCGAAGGCAACTGGAACGATATGCACATCGATCTGAAAAAGATCAACATCGGCGACATCACTCCTTACCTCGTAAAATCGGAACGCATCGAAGGCCTGCTGACCGGCAGCGCCGATATTACAGACCCCTTCGGCAAACCCGATCTTAATTTTACCGGTGAGGCGGAACAGTTCCGGTTCGACAATGACTCCATCGGTAAACTGCAGCTGGGGGCCCGGTACAATAAGGCTTCCAATCTGCTGGATGCCACCGTCCATTCCGACAATAAGAACTATCATTTCGATACGAAGGCCCTGATCCATACTTCGGACAGCGTGGCGGGCGCCCCGATCGATATCAGCACCGACCTCAGCGATACGAAGATCGATATCCTGGAAAAATACCTGGGCGGCATCTTCAGCAATCTTACAGGCCTCGCCAGCGGCCATCTGCAGATGATCGGTCCGGGCGACAAGCTCCAGTATCTCGGGAATATTCAATTGAAGGACGCCGGGTTGAAGGTCGTCTACACGCAATGCGTCTATAAGATCCCTTCCGCTGCGATCCGTTTCAAGAAAGACACCATCGACTTCGGAACGCTTACGCTGAAAGATAAATTCGGGCATTCCGCAGACCTGGTGCGCGGCCGTCTTTTCCATCACGCTTTCAATGACCTGGGATTCGATTTTGCCGTGAATACGGACCGGTTCCTCCTGCTGGACACCAAGGCTTCGGACAACAACCAGTTCTATGGATCGGTCATCGGCAGGGCCAACCTGACCCTCACCGGCCCCGAAGAGAACATGCATATGGATATCAAGGGATCGCCCACCGACAGCTCGAATATCTATCTGCCGCCTTCGGTCACACGGGAGAGTGGAAAAGCCGATTTCATCGTCTGGAAGGTCTACGGTAAGGAGATGAAGGCCCAGGCCCCCGACAAGAAAAGCTCCAACCTGCTGGTGACCATGGATATCACCGCTAATAACTATGCAAATATCTATATGATCCTGGACCCCCTCAGCGGGGACATCATCAAGGCCAACGGGCATGGCCTGCTCAGCATGAGAGTGGGCACGCGGGAAGACCTTCGTCTCAACGGACGGTACGAGATCGACCGCGGCAGCTATATCTTCAATTTCCAGAGCTTCATCCATAAGCCTTTTATCCTCAGCGAGGGCGTGGGCAACTATATCCAGTGGACAGGGAATCCCTACGACGCCAACATCAATATCGAGGCCGTGTACAGGGCGGAGAACGTGCGCTTCAGCGACCTGGGGCTGAGCAATGCCCTCAGCTTCGGCGCGAATGTGGAAAATATCAAACGTTACCGGGGAGATGTCACCGTGGCGGCCAACCTGACAGGCAAACTGATGGCGCCTGATATCACCTTCCAGATCGATATCCCCACCGGCAGCCCCCTCCGGAACGATCAGGGCTTCATGTCCCTGCTCAACCGTATCCAGAACGACCCCAATGAATTGAACAAGCAGGTGTCCTGCCTGGTGGTGCTGAACAGCTTCGTCCCAATTACTTCCAGCACGTCCACCTTTGACGCGACCACGGCCGTCAGCGGGATCGTGTATAACAGTATCTCGGGGGTCCTTTCCAATGCTTTCAGCAAACAGGTATACAATCTCCTGCAAAGGATCTTCAACGACAAGAGCCTCCGGGTGAATTTCAACACCACTTTTTACAATGGCAGCAACCTCACCGACAACCTGGAACAGAGCAAGGTAAATCCCGATCGCACCAACCTGAATCTTTCCATCGCCAAGAGTTTCATGAACGAGAAGCTGACCCTTACTTTTGGAAGCGCTTTCGACATCGGCATGGGCGCCCAGCAGGTGCAGGCGTCCTCCTTCCAGTTCCTCCCCGATCTCACGGCGGAATACAAGATCACCCCGGACGGAAGACTGGTGCTCACTTTCTTCTACAGGGATTCCTATAACTACCTTTCCGTCACCAACCACACCCAGAATAGCTCCGGCAGCAGCATTTCCTACCGGAGGGACTTCGATCGCATCGACGAGTTGTTCAAGAAGAAGAAAAAGAAGAAAGACAGTGAAAAGAAGGTCCCGCCTGCACCCGCGCCGGTGACACCCGACACGACAACGAATACGCCATGAGAGAGACGCCATCCACCTATTACAAGCTGCCTCTGTTCGATGGCCTGGAAGCGTTGAATGCCACTGACTACAACGCATCCTTCCCTTATCACTTTCATCCGACGTTCAATATCTCCCTGGTCTATGAGGGCGTTTTCAAGGCCAAACTGACCGATAAAAGCGTAAGCGCTCCCCCGGGCTCCATCCTCATCACCAACCCCCAGGAGATCCATGCAAACCCCTGCGAAAAAAAAGACAGGATCTCTTTTTTCACCTTCTACCTGACGCCCGATCTGTTAAAGGACCCCGATAGAAATAAGTCACTGATCTTTACGGATAAGGTCATTTATGACAAAAGGATCTTCGACCAGCTGCATCGCCTGTCCCTCAGGATCAGGGACGGTCATATCGACGATCGCTTCGAGCAGGAGTTCAGGAAGGCCCTGGGCAAGCTGGCCTCCTCTTATGGGGTCGCAGGGGAGGACGAGGGTACGGCTCAGAAAACATCTACCCTCTTTTCGGAGTTCCTTGCGGAGCAAACGAATGAAAAATTCTCCCTGGAAGAGGCCGCCAAACGCTTCGGCATCGATAAATACAAGTTCCTTCGCCTGTTCAAACACCAGACGGGCCTCACCCCCAACCACTACTTCATTTTCAAGAGGATCGAGCAAAGCAAGTCCCTGCTCGCCGAAGGAAAAGATCTGCTAAGCATCGCCATCGAGCTCGGCTTCTATGACGCGGCCCATTTCTGCCATCACTTTAAGAAGTTCACCGGCATATCCCCTCTTGCCTTCGGTCTGGCGACCTGATCCTTTAGTGTTGCAATATCGTACAACGGACCTTTCTCCCCCCATGGTATTTTTGCTTCATGAAAAAGATAATACTACTACCACTGCTACTGATGTTGCTATCGTCGTCCCTGACGGCTTTTTCGCAAACGACTTCCACCAGGGAGTACAAGGAAGATTTCGGGTACTTCTGGAAGACGATTAATGATGAATACTGCTATTTTAATAAGAAGCCGGTCGACTGGAATAAGATCAGGGAACTCTATGCCCCGCAGATCGATACCGTGCAATCCAGGAATGCCTTCATTACCGTATTGGAGAGGGTGATGAATGAACTATACGATCATCACTGTTCTTTAAGGGCCAATACTCCTTCTTCGAGCCGGCTGGTGCCTACCAGCGCCGATATGTGGGCGGAGTTCCGGTCCGGCAGGCCTGTTATAACGGAGGTGAGAAAGGATTTCGGTGCCGAGCAAGCGGGGATCAGGGCCGGCATGGAAGTCGTAGCCGTCAATGATGTGCCCGTAGAACAGGGCATCCAGCCCTTCTTAGCCCATACCAAAGATGAGGAAGCCAGGAATTATGCCTTGCGCCTGCTCCTGGCGGGGGATCATAAGACCCCACGAAAAATAACCCTTCGCCTCAATAAAGTGCAGACGGATCATTATCCTGACAAGGATGGCCTGATGCTGGAGAACGTGCACTATGTATCGAAGGTCGAATCGAGGTCCATCGGTGATATCGGATATATCCGGATCAATAATTTCCTCTTTGACAACAGCATCATCCCTTTGTTCGACAGCGTGCTGAGCAGCCTGTCGGCGAAAAAAGCCATCATCCTGGACATGCGGGAGACGCCCAGCGGCGGCAATACCTCGGTAGCCAGGGCCATCCTGGGACGCTTCACGCCAAAAGAACAGTTCTACCAGAAGCATGAATACTATGCCGAGGAAAAAGAGACGGGCATAAAAAGAAGCTGGGTAGAGATGGTGTCACCCCGTGCGCCGCTTTACTCCAGGCCCCTGGTCGTGCTGGCCGATCACTGGACAGGCAGCATCTCGGAAGGCATCACTACGGCCTTCGACGGCATGAAGCTGGCGACGGTCATCGGAACTCCCATGGCCCGGTTGAATGGCGCTGTTATAAGTTTCGAAATGCCCAATACGAAGATCGGGTTCAACATATCGGCCGAACGGCTTTACCAGCTCAACGGTCAGCCGAGGGAGAATTTCATTCCTCCCGTGGAAGTGGATGCATCGGCTCAGAAGCCTGGTCCCGGCGGAGACGTGATCCTGAACACCGCCCTTGCCTTCCTGCAAAAAAAGATCAAATAAAAAGACATGCCTGATAACAACCGGATCCACCTGTCGAGTGAGAATTTTGCCGGGGCGCATCCGCTGGTGATGAATGCCCTGAACGAAGCAAATGCAGGCAATACGCCTTCTTACGGAAGGGATCCTTACACAGAAGAGACGATAGCGTTATTCAAAATGCATTTTGGCGAAGAGATCGAAGTCTATTTTACTTTTAACGGCACGGGCGCGAATAATTTCGGATTAGGGGCGGTTACAGAAAGATATCATTCTATTTTTGTTTCCGACGTGTCGCATTTGTACGTGGATGAATCCACCGCCCCCGAAACGTTCATTGGATGCAGGATCTATCCCATACATACCCGGAACGGGAAGATGGATCCCCGCGATCTTGCCGATAAGATAAAAAGGGTGGCCGACGTCCATCATCCCCAGCCCAGGGTGGTGTCGGTCACCCAGCCCACCGAGTACGGGACCGTCTATACCCCGGACGAAATGAAGGCCATCAAAGAAGTCTGTCAACGGAACGGACTCCTCTTCCATGTCGACGGGGCCCGGTTCTTTAATGCCGCCGCTCATTTGGAAGTTTCCCTGAAGCAGCTCAGCGCCGATTGCGGGGTCGATATTTTAACGCTCGGTGGGACCAAGAGCGGGATGTTATTCGGCGAAGCGGTCATCTTTTTTAATCCGCCTGTGAACAACGCCTACCGATACCATTTAAAAAGGAGCATGCAGCTGGCCTCGAAGAACCGCTTCCTTGCCGTACAGTTCCAGGCCCTGCTGAAGGATGGACTATGGAAAAAGATCGCTGGCCATACCAATTCCCTTGCCAGGCATTTTGAAACATCCCTTGCAACCGTACCTGACGTCCAGGTGATCTACCCGGTAGAATCGAACGCCGTTTTTGTCAGCATGCCGGAATATCTGTATGACCGCCTGCAGGACTACGCCAGTTTCTATTATTGGAATGTGGTGAAGAATGAATACCGGTTTATTTTCTCCTTTAATAATGCAACCGCGGAGATACCCTTTTTGATAGATAAGATGCGGATGTAGCCGCGTAGGCACTCTTTTCAGCCAACGTTCTTTCAACAGTGGGATCAGCTCGCAGAAAATGCGGCTTTCAAGACCATAGTACCGCAGTAGCCGCTGATAGGCCAACCTCGAACCACGATGCTTACAAAAGGCACCAAATACTTACAAATACTTATAGGTACTTCAGGGATGTGCGGATTGTTGATTCATAAGGCGCATTAGTTGCGAGCTATTGATAAGGTCCAGGGATGGAAAGGCCGAAAATGGAGTTGGTGCCGGGCTTTAGAATAGCTGATGAGCAAGTACAGCGCCGTTGAACAACAACCGCGACATCCCTGATACATATAAGTATTAAAGTGCAGGCGGTCGTAACGCAAGGATCTCGTGGCCCAGCTTATCCCTTTTGGTCTGAAGATATTTTTCGTTGTGGGGGTTGGGATGAACTTCGATAGGGACCGTTTCGACGATCTCGATACCGTATCCCGACAGGCCGGCCCGTTTGCGGGGGTTATTACTGATGAGGCGGAGCTTGGAGATACCCAGGTAGCGGAGGATCTGGGCCCCTACCCCGTAATCCCGTTTATCCATGGGAAAGCCCAGATGCAGGTTGGCCTCGACGGTATCCATCCCTTCTTCCTGGAGCTTATAAGCCTTTAATTTATTGACGAGACCGATGCCCCGGCCTTCCTGGTTCATGTACAGGATCACCCCTTTGCCCTCTTTTTCCACCAGCTGCATGGCTTTATGGAGCTGTTCCCCGCAATCGCAGCGGAAAGAGCCGAGGATATCGCCTGTAAAACAGGAGGAATGCACCCGGGTCAATACCGGCTCATCGGCCGTCCATTCCCCTTTGATCAGGGCCAGGTGTTCGTTGGGAGTGCCTTTTTCATTGAAGGCTATCAATTTGAAATGACCGTATTGGGTAGGCATATCCACCCGTACGATCTCTTCGATCAGGCTATCCGTCCGGAGGCGGAATTCAATGAGGTCTTTTATGGAAATGACCTTGAGGTCGAATTTTTCAGCTATTTCCAGCAATTGAGGCAGGCGGGCCATGCTGCCGTCCTCGTTCATGATCTCGACCAGCACCCCCGCCGGCTCGAATCCTGCCAGGCGGGCCAGGTCGATGGTGGCTTCGGTATGGCCGGCGCGGCGTAATACCCCGCCCCTTTTGGCCCGTAAAGGGAAAATATGCCCCGGGCGGCCAAGATCTTCCGGCCGGGTAGAAGGATTGATCAGGGCCTGCATCGTCTTGGCCCGGTCATGGGCGGAGATCCCGGTGGTGCAGCCATGCCCTAGCAGGTCTACGGACACCGTAAAGGGGGTCTCATGGAGGGCCGTATTGTTATTGACCATCAATTCCAGCCCCAGCTCCTCACAGCGGTCTTCGACCAGGGGGGCGCAAATGAGGCCCCTGCCGTACTTACTCATGAAATTGATGACCTGCGGGGTCACATTCCGGGCGGCCGTTATAAAATCGCCCTCGTTCTCGCGATCCTCGTCGTCCACGACAATGACCAATTTCCCCTGTCGGATGTCCTCGATAGCGCTTTTTATGGTAGCCAGCATGTAGAGATCTGAGTTTAGTTGCAAAATTAACAATAAAAACGCCTGAAAGTTGGAAAGGGATGCCTGAAGGTAGGGACCAGCGATTTATTTAAAAAAAGGGGTGTTTATTAAATGTTTGTAAATTGACCCTATTATTTAGGGGTGCCATGCAGCCTTTTTCTAGTTTTGCTTTTCTTTAACAATCGTTACAACCTGTCCTCATCCTCTTAAAAGCCATCTGACTAACCCCAGGCGACACTTGCTATACTGTTAACAATTTCATAATGCTCAATTAGGCCCGGGGAGGGCGTTGATGCATTTCTTTGCACCCGCAAAACCATTTTTATATGATAAAACGACTGCTATTATCGGCAATCACTCTTCTTTGCACGCTTTTCACTTTTGCACAGATCACCTCTTCCAGCATCACGGGGACTGTCAAAAGTTCCAAGAACGAAAATTTACAAGGTGCTACTATAACCGCCACTCACGTGCCGTCGGGGACCGTATATTCCACGATCACCCAGGCAGACGGAAGGTACACGCTTTCCAATATGCGGGTGGGCGGACCTTATAAAGTAGATGTTTCTTTTGTAGGGTTCAATGCCAGGTCCTATGAGGACCTGCAGCTGCAGCTGGGCGTTCCGCTCCGGCTGGATGCTATCCTGGAAGACAATTCCAAGACCCTGAACGAGGTGACGGTATCCTATAGGAGGAGTCCGATCATCAACCCTCAGCGTCAGGGACCTTCTACCAGGATCTCCCAGACGGAATTAGCGGCCCTGCCCACGATCAGCCGTAACATCGACGACTTCACCCGTCTCACTCCGCAGGCTCAGCCCCGCAGGAGCGGTACGGACGGCAGCACCCTGGGTGTCTCCTTCGCGGGACAGAACACCAAGTACAATCAGTTCACCATCGACGGGGCCACGGCTACCGATATCTTCGGTCTCGCCTCCAGCGGCACCAATGGCGGCCAGGCTTCCATCAACCCGATCCCCTTCGACGCCATCGAGCAGGTGCAGGTGATCCTCGCCCCCTATGACGTTACGCTCAGCGGCTTCACCGGCGGCGGCGTCAACGCCGTTACCCGTTCGGGCACCAATACGTTGCATGGTTCGGTGTATGGGTT
>Ga0307517_10004377_pt1 | contig 21726 bp, 15 predicted proteins | sample 23_EM_MG_FD_194515 | JGI IMG/M metagenome (GOLD analysis project Ga0307517, IMG submission 194515) | Populus trichocarpa ectomycorrhiza microbial communities from riparian zone in the Pacific Northwest, United States - 23_EM | ecosystem: Host-associated > Plants > Roots > Unclassified | place... | reverse complement strand
CAACCACACTCAAATAGAGCTCATATATATATATATATATATATATATATATATATATATATATATATATATATATGTTTTTTCACGAGCTTTCAAGGAGCAAAAATACCTAACATTAACTCCCCTCATCAAATGAAACAATTTGACACAAATATCGTTTATTTTAGTAGACTAAATTGATGTCAACAACATATTTCTCTCTCTAGTGCTGGACTCCAACAATCTCTCTCTGTCACTCTCAACAAGAGACAAAAAATAACAAAAACAAACTTTTGTACCAAAATAAAATTGAAAAAATATTGAGGAACCGAAATTATATAATTTGCATGATTGTTTAAGTTGGAGGACCAAAGTACATCTTTTAAAAAAACTTATGGCACACCACTTATATTTGCTGTGTTTTTTTTTTTTGATCCCTCCTCTTCCAATCTCACACTTTCATAAGAATTCAAAATCAATTGCTTTTTAATTAGGACTAAATCATCCAAACAAAAAATTTGAGTACAAAATTTAAAAATACAAAATTTTACAGTCATCCACGGTAAAATACAAGAAAATGAACAATAGAGTCAATATTCGGTGAAAACACCACACTATTTAGATTATAGGTAATAAAATTATAATTATAATGGTCCGGTTGAAAATTAGGCCAAGCAAAATGCGGCCATGTGAAGATTCTTTTATGTACAATAATTCCTTGTGGAACAGTTAGCGTCAAATGGCACTTGGACTCCTCAATTCCGTGTTTGTTACAATAGCACGGAATAAAAACTACAGCCTCCTACTTTACCACAAGGAAAAAAAATTAATTTCATAATTATTATTTATTATTTACATCCTAAAACCAAGGAGTACAGGTAAGTAACACAACGGTAACAAAGAATGCTTATTTTCTCTTTCATGGTAAAAAGACTTTGGAACTTACTATTCATTTTACTCCCTTGAACAGACCTGCAGGAAGCACTTATGCCTTGGATATCATACACCATCGGACAGGCTGCCGGTGGTTGAATTATCGTTTTCACCGATAAGACCGTTCACAAGGCCACTATCTGAACCATATATATGCCCCATTTTTTCACGTTTAGTTTCCAAATATCTCTTGTTTTCCATGGTTATTGGTGTCAACAGGGGGACCCTGCCTGCAACTGCCAAACCATAGCCTTTGAGCCCAACATATTTGGCTGGATTATTTGTCATCAGTTTCATTGTTCGAACACCCAGATCTCTCAACATCTGCAATAAATCGGACCGAACATTTCAGCTGCCTACAATGAGGAATCTATGCCATGAAAAACTAGGAAATTAAAGAGGGAGGAATGCTAATAACAACAGAGATCTCATGAGAAGTGCACACTTTAGTTTCAAAGAGGCCATCTTATGTAATAAGTGAAACTAGTGTAAAGATGCTTTCTAACCATGCAAATGCAGTATAAACTTCAATTGCTCTTAAATAACATGAATGTTTAAATATCTGGATAATACCAACGAAAGGTACTCGGTAGAAAGACTTTGTTCTGATAACCCAACAAGTATGATCAAAGCTAGTCAAATAAATATGGTGTGGGCATAACTTAGAAAACTAACGATGTTCACTAAATTATAATTAGAATGAAAAAAGGGCAATTTTCCAGTAAGATCAGCTAAGAAACGATCACAATTCTTCAATCATAGAGGCTTGTGTGCTCTATATTTTGTCTAACTACGTGGTAGAGAGAGAGATAAACAAGGACAGGACTGCACAGAGAGGATGAAATCAGAATAAATTATCAAACTATTAAGAAGATAGTACCTGTGCACCAATGCCATATTCGCGAGAATCGACAGGTAAACCCAGATCCTTGTTGGCTTCAACTGTATCTCGTCCATCAATTTGAAGGTTATAAGCAGGGAGCTTGTGACCCAAGCCAACTCCTCTACCTTCATGTCCACGGAGATACAGCAGAACACCCCTGCCAGCTTCCTCGATTTGCTTCATTGCAAGTGCTAGCTGGTTCCCACAATCACATCTAGCTGATCCAAAAATGTCGCCTGTGAGGCACTCGGAATGTACCCGCACCAGAATATCTTTCCCACCCCCAATTTCACCCTGTGTATGTCAGAATGCCATTATTAATCATGGTACCAGGACACTCCACCTCACCAAATGAACGAAAAACATAGAAGAAATAAACAGTGTTTGTCAATCAAATGTCTGGTGGTAATAGTTTTACTCCCAAATGATGACAAGAAAGTCAAATAGATATTTGCAAGCTTTCCCCCTTAAATGGGACAGATGATACTGGTGTGAACAGCCAATGATAATATTCTAAATATCAGCATGTTCCATCAGCACTTTTAAAATAGATTGCTAACTTTTTGGATGTTCCATCAGCCTGAAATTTGATTTCAAATCAAAGGGGGGACAAACTTGAAATAATTTCATTAAACATGCCCCGATACACAGTGGGCATGTGCACACTTCTTTGACGCTGAAGCTTGGTTGAGCGAAGGTGAAGCATTGTATGAAATGCTGATCCAAGTCAACAACAACGTATGCAGAACTAATATATCATAGACAGTATAAAAGACAAGAAAAGAAAAAAAGAAAAGAAAAACAACAGCCACCCAAACAAAGCATGAGCACATCTCTAATCCTCTTCTTAACTGTTGAATTTTAGTTGACCACCGTGTAAGAACACTAGATCTAGAAAGTTGAGTTTGAATTTAGTGTTGCACAAAATGCAAAGAGACATATTCATAAGGTGGCTGCTAATTTGAATGAAGTAACTTACTTTGACCATTGCAATATGCTCAATCCCATCCAGCAATGACCTATAACAGTAGGCTTTGAATGGCCCCCACATTGTGGGTATTGGAGCTGCAGCAGCCAGCTCCACCAATCTATCTCTTCTCCTCCTATATCTTTCACTTAAAAAATACAAATATCACCAAAACAATTGATGCTTTCATTATTTCTGTTCATTCTTTTTAAAATATGCTCCTGTTTTTTTCATTTTTGGGGGGTGAGGGATTAATGGCAGGGCTCTGCAGAACTAGGTCATGCCCGATATCAATCACCATGAGGAACAAATTACAACCGTTTTAGAAGGAGGTTGGTTGTTCAGAAGATATACGAATTCACAAAGTTCACATTTCGATGGCAAATGCACCATCAATGCTCGTCACTGATTTTGAGTTATGTGGAGGAAAGTTTGATAACAAATAGAACAGGAAAAAATATTCACTTGAACCTCTGTAGGAAGAGGTAGGTTGTTCTGAAGATATATTGATGCATAAAGTTCAGATGTAGAGCACATTTCACCATCCATGCTAGTCAATGATTTTTAGAAATGTGGAGCAGAGTTTGACAGCTAATAGAAGAGAAAAGAGAATTTTCAACTGTGTGTGGAGACAAAACCTGATTAGATCAGCAATTGAAATGATTTTTAAGTTTTCCGCCTGTGCAAATTGACGAAGCCTTGGTAATCTTGCCATAGAGCCATCATCATCCACTATCTCACATAAAACAGCAACAGGCTCCAACCCAGCCAGCATTGCAAGATCAACTGAGGCTTCTGTGTGTCCAGCTCTTTTTAGAACACCACCCTCCCTGTACTTGAGTGGGAAAATATGGCCTGGGCGATTGAAATCTTCAGGTTTTGAATCTTTGGAGGCAAGAGCTACTGTGGTTGTTGCCCTATCACGAGCTGAGACACCTGTTGATGTGCCATGTTTTGCATCCTAGAAATTAAGAACATACGAAGTTTGAGATACAGGTAGTAGAAGCTAAATATATAACCAAGATTATGCTAATTACAGAGAAAGCAATCAGCAGGTAGAGCCAAGGTTACACAATTGATAGAGACTGATAGCTTGGATGATAAACTCTCTTGGCATCGTACAAGAGAGCTGGAAGTCACAGATATTTTGACACTTCCAAAAAAAATGAATGACACAGTAAAAAACAAAAAAGATAAGAAAATAGAATAAGAAAAAAAACTAGTGGCACAAGCAACATGAAGATAAGATTTTCAGAATACTCAAAGCTATAACATCAGTGAAACTGCGCGACCACATAAGTAATTAAAGCACCGAATGCAGATAGTTTGTTAACAGGGAGATTTTAATTGACAAATTCAAAATTTAGGGGAAGAGGTTTGATGATGTAGTAAGCCTGATCACAGACAAAAATGGGGTGTCTTTTTAGATATTAGGCTGCAGAACTCCATCCACACTCTTAATTTGGCTTTGCTACTTCACCAGCTGACCTTGTTAGCCCAGTAGCTAGTGATTCATTTGATATTTGAAGAGGATGATTCCAGTAAACAAGCATTGCAAGTAAGTTACAACTAGATGCCATTTTAATCAAAATGTTTCAACTCCTGCTGCCCAATACACCATACTCAAACCAACCCATTGCTCACTAGTTGCAACGGTGCACATGTAGCAAATAAAACCTTTTGACCCTAAGAATAAGAAAACTGCAACAAGAACTTCCTTTGTCGAAAATGGTTGAAAATATTGACTTTAATCTCCAACAAGGTCAAGAATACATAACCAACCATCATGTAGCAACAGTTAATGGAATATGGACACTTATTAACAACCACCTCTAGTTTGGGACCCACACTATACACACTTCACCTATAAAAACTGACAATCAGGAAAAATCACAGAAATAGTGGTCACATACAACGGAAAGCACACTGGATTACTGTTAACTACCATAACCCACAAAATAGAACCTTGCTATCTAACCTCACACATTTCTCTCACTACAAAATTACATAGATAGAAATGAAAAACAGGAAAAATAGAAAGAAGGGAGAAGGGAGAAGGGAGAAGAGGAAGCTGGCTTCAAGAATATTCTCTATCAAGAGTCCATAGGTAGTTAATGTTTCCCCTGACAAAAACTTTCACATATAATTAGCTAAGTTAAACCCCCACATCTTAAAACCACTATGAACACTAATTCTCAAAGAAAAGAAGATTTCTAGTTTGATGAAAAAGAATATAGGGTCTCAAAGAGGAAATTTCTTCTCTAAATATTATATAACAATCCCATAATTCCTACAACATCAAGCCATTTTCTCATCCATGTCCCTCCTCTTCAGCTGAATAACCTTATTTTCTCAGTCAAAATCCACCTGGACTAAGCTGAACATGCATAGCTGGTGAAATAGAAAAATGAAGCCTGAGATTATGCTACTTGAAACGTGTATATGCCTTTTTTATTTTCCTACATCTGTTGTTCCCCATGTTGCCTTCCATTATTTATCTGGTCAAGCATTTATCTATTGATAATTTGTTAAGACAGAACAGTCATAATTGTCACTTCCAATCTCAATTATTGTTCCTTGATTGTTTGTATAATTATCATGCAAAGGTCATGTTAAGCTCATTTTATTATTTAATTTTTTCTATAAATTGGGAAACAGTAGCTCAAAGATGCAACAATTGAAGTGTGCTGTTAGTTGGAGCTAGTCATAATATTCACCATCAATTTATTCATATACGGGATTAATTATGAATTACTAACAAAACCCAAAAATGAAATTTATTCATGTATGGCACCTGCTTGACTTTTCTTGGTCCATGATCACATTACCTAAGCATTCCTTAATGTCAGTCGTAAATTAGCCTCTTTATCACTCTTTTGGTCGATGGCTATTTAACTCTCAACATATCCCATCCCCCAGGGCAAAACCCAAATCTTCTTACCAACCCTAACTGCAGCTCTCTCTTTACTAAGTTTTCTCCATGAAATGGACTGACAATCAAGAAGCGTCACACCAACATTCCCCCCTTTAGGAATACACCAGTTGTCTAGCATTTCCTATCAGGGGAAAATTATTGCCACTATCACAACATCCTACTTCCTCACCTCCTCGGATGCCACATACGTATCATCCCACTGGGATTTCCTTCTCAGCTTGTAACACCACGCTCTAATTCTTTTTTACTCTTGGGTATTACTCATATCCAAATTCTAAAGAAATCTAATCTACAAAATGTTATAGAAAACATTCAGTTAACTCTACTTCAAACATTGCCAAACAAACTTAAAACATCACAAGTGATATTCCTACTCAAAGGAAAAGAGATATCACCACCATTCCGATACCTAATCATACCAAGTACCCTTTTAAAAAAAATCTAGATCATTTTGGCACAATCAATAGCTTCTGAAAATCCAAGACAGTTGCAAGAAATATAACATGGACCAGGAAGCCCGTGGACATGATTTGATTAGCATGACAGTGGCTGCTAAAGTGCACATCAAAACACGTTACATGGTCAGAAAGCACTTCCAAAGACCTAAAGATGATTCCTAAGACTTCAAGATTTATCTACTTCAAGAGAAAAAGCAAGCCACAGGACATGCGCCTGTGATTCTACAATTGCGATCAATCTATACATCATAGATGATAAAAAGAAGAAAGATGATGAAATAGTTATTGTTTAAACATAAACAGGAAACAAAGACGAAAAGGAATGGCGTGCCCTTAAAACGTGTTAATTACAAAGCAGATACATTTTACAGCAACACTTTATAAATCAGACTAACATAATGGTTTCTTGAAAAAGTTTTAGCCTTTTCATTTAAAAGAGGAAGATCACAACCCATTAGATAACATAAAAAGCAAAGTTAGTTACGTACCACCGATACAGCGAATGCGGTGCACAGTTTTTCCTCGTTCTCCTTATGAGTTACCATTAAAGGAAGTTCCAATCTTTCTAAATCTTCTGCTTTCATGCTCACACACACTATACCAGTTCCATGTTTGACAATGAATGCCATAGCTTCTGGTGTTGCCTTTGATGCTGCCATTATAAGGTCTCCCTCATTTTCTCTGTCCTCATCATCTACAACAATTACCATCTGCAAAGACCATCACACATTAGCAACATAAAATCCTTCCAAGTAATAATGTACGACCTAAGCATCCTTAATACACCCAAAAATTTAAATATCAATGAAGAGGACGAACCTTTCCTTGATGAATATCCTCAATGGCCTCTGGGATTGAGGCACATCCTTCCGTAGGACGATCGAGGTCATATTCATCATTATCAGCGAAGAAACCACCAGTGGAAGGAGTTATTTCCGCTGATAATGTTCCAAAACCTATAGCATCAGGTTGTAACTCAACCCCAGGTGATTGGTTCACAAACATATCCTGTCCCGAAACTATATTATCATTGGGATAAGATAGCACATCACCCTCTCCAGATATGGAAGAGGCTCCAGCTCCAGCTCTACCATCACGTTTGAAACTAAAGCACAGTTTTTTAGCAAGATCACCAGAGCCCAGATAAGTAAGGTGCCCTCTTCTCACGAATGGACACACACAATGTAGACCAGTGTAGTGGCCTCTAGTGTCCAAAGAGAAACAAAGCAGGTGATTTAGTCAAACAAGTATGATGATTGACACAAAAAAAAAACTCCACAAATCACCCAAAAATGCAAAATTTTCACAATTAGCATTGAAATCTTCAATTTTACCAGTTACATGTACAGATTGTTCAAATTCCTAGCACAGTGACATGACTTTCTCACCTATAAAAATCCTAACATAACATGAACATTACCATAAGAGAGATTGGTCACTCACTGTAAACGGGAGGAGGCCAAGAAGGAACAGTAGAGATTGACGGAAGCCATCTTCCAAGCTTGTTTCTTTTAACACACAGAGACACAAAAAGGCAGCAAACCCCCTAAAATGCAAGTCCTTTAAAACATCAAAAACACCTAGAGAAGGAAAAAAATAGAGTAACCCAAGTAGTAATTTATTGCAAATAATCAAACTTACTAGCTTTTCAACTCCTCGTCGTCGTCATCACCGGCCCCAAGTATAAATTTGAGACCACAAAAAAGAGAAGATGACAAGTCGTTTCAGTTTTGTGTGATTTATCTAGTCTGCAAAGGGATGATTGAATTTGATACGGTAACAATTCATTTTTAAAATATTTTTTATTTAAAAATATATTAAAATTATTTTTTTATTTTTAAAAAATTATTTTTAATATAATATTTTTAAAAAATATATAAAAAATTAATTTTAAATAAAAAAATTTAAAGTTTACTGAATCATTTTAAACTTCTTTAGAGTTTAGGGTATGTTTATATATGTGTTTTTTTAAATTTTAATTTATTTTAAAATAAATTTTTTTATATAGTTTTAAATAATTTTGATATATTGTTATTAAAAATAATTTTTTTAAAAATATATTTTTAATATGGTAGTGTTTTAGTCTTGTTTATTTTTGTATTTTAAAAAAATTTAATCCTCTGGATAGGCACTCACTTTTTTTTTTTATTATTATTAAAAAGACAAGTCGGTTCCGTGGCAGAACTGGACTTACAGACTACAATTCATTTGAAGTGTTGGGGAAGGCGCACAAACTCTCTGTGCTCCGACTTCCTTTGCTCCATTAATAAACTTTGTTCTCTTGTATTTTTGGCGTTGAATTTGCTGCTGTAAATTGGTTAAGAAAGGCCAACATCTAAGACCCATTTTGGTAAGTTTGTTCATTTCTTAGACTTTTGAGGTTTCGTTTGAGTTCATGTCTCCATCATATATGTACTGGCTGGAAATTGAGGGTTTTCTCCTCTTACTTTACATGCGAGAAATGAACATAAAGGGTTTGATTTGATGTACGTAGGATGTTTGAGGTTTATGGTAAATGGGTTTGTCTTTGAAGTTAGTTCGGTGGATACTAAGTTTCATTTATTGGAGAGTTGATTACGGGTTAAGATTTATGAAATTGATTTGGTAAATATTGGTTTGAGGAAAGTGATAACTGATAGGGTTCTGATAAATTTTTGAGTTCAAAGGGATTATATATTATATATATTTATATTGATCTTAAGGTTCGATTCATATGAGATTGCTAAGTTTCATCAAGGAAAGAGTAAGATGGAAAAAAAGAGATTGTTTTGGCTGTAGCACACCGCAACACCCGATGTTGCTGGTGAGAATTGAGAACGATGGACAAAGGTCACTTTGGTCCCTTATGTTTTATATATTACAATCTGATCCCTTGAGTTTGAAAGATAGAGTTTAGCACCCGGGGATAAAAATCTGTTTTCATTTAGTTCCTGATAGTTATATCAGATATACAGATTAGTCTTTAATGGTTAATGAAAAAAAGATGCAGGTGATGGATGTTGTGAAATTAAGACTGAAATTAGATTTGTTAATATTTTGTGGCCTTGGTTTTTACATAGTTTAGGCACTTTGAAGGTTTGATCTGGATGTGCTTTGGACTTGCGATCTTTGGTTTTTGAATCCGGATTTGACAGCTTAGCAATTTTATGAGTTTAGTGTCTAATTCAAAATGTGCCTGTAGGAATTATTATTTATAAAATATTAGAGCTTGCAATGTTTTTTCGTTATAAAAGTACATGCCTACACAAAATACATTTTTGCATGCATGTGATTTTGATTGTGTTGAAAGGTATTTATACAAGCAAAATTTGTATTTAAAGTGTCATACGGTAGTGAAGTCTATTTGTTAGTCTGATTGGTTTAAAGCTTAGGTCTCTGTAGAAGCAACTTTAAGTCTACTAGATAATTCCTTTTCCAATCTAAGGACTTGCTGGTATGTACCTTACAAATTTGTCCTTTTTGCTGATTTGCTCAAGTAATATAGCTGTGAGTGGAATATGAAGTATTGATAAGATCCTCCAACACAGTGCAGAAAGATGTAAGTGTAACACTCAAACAAACAATCCACATATGTCAATCAACTCACAACACCATTACCAATTCACTAATTTGCATGCCAAGGTCATGGTAACGGAGAAAAAAAAAATCAGTTACATGATATGATATTTTATTTAATTCTAAGAGCTCACATTTTTGCAAAGTAAAATCAACCACATGGTATATTCGATTTAATCTAAATACTCACTGAAGAAGTTTCACGTTGAACTCATGCCTGCTTTAATGTTTGTTAATTGCTTTCTATTTTTGTACTGCTAAACTGATTAAATAAAATTTACAGTGGAAATGAAGTTTTTAGATTGGTACGTGAAAATATCAGCTGCTGGTGCTTTAATTGGAGCTTCTATGGAGTTGTTCATGATCAAGACTGGCTTCTGTGTGAGAACTATCCTTTTATTCCTTTAATTTTTAGTTTATTTTACCCCTTTTGTTCTTTTACACTACATTTTTATTTGTTCTAGTTTTTTCAACTAGACTTTCTTAATTTTGAACTGTAATGTTAAATAGTACTGGCTTGTAGTTTCTGCATATATGGTCTATTCTGTTTTAGCTATTACTGTTAGAAGACGAGTTTGCTTTTTTGGTCATTTGAGTTTGTAGAATTAAATAAAATGTACAATTTGATTGATTTTTATTGGCATAAATGTGAGCTTTTTGAATAAAATAAAATAAAATGTGTTTTATGTAATGAATTTTTCTCTCTGTGAAATTAGTTGAGAATGAGTATGTCTAACTACCATCACCAAGTCTGTTGCTTGCGAATCAGTGGATTATTGAGGGCACATTGCATATTGTTTGACCAATGTGGATTGTATCCTTGAGAGATTCAATTGGATTGTTTTTCACTGTCTTAGATCATCATTAGAATTTAGAGATGTGCACAGTACGGGATACATTGTATTTATTCCAATGGGGAGGTCACAAATACTTATACTGTCTTAGTGCGCACTCCGATCGGTTGCTGAAAAAATAAGAATGCGAGATGAAATTTTGAATGTTATACTTCCCATTGCTTCAGTTTACTTAAACACCTTTAACAATATCTCAATGATTTTTCAAAGTAAAAAAAAAATCAAATAAGTAACTGGTCTTCTAGGTAGAAATGTTTTAAATTTGATGAATATAAATTCTCCAGTTGCGGAATGCTTTGCCTTTTCAAACATTCAAGAAGTGTGTGTTTTTGTTATTGAAGTTTCACATGACTTTATGCCTTTGTTCAGTGACTTAGTTTTGCACTCGCACACATACAGGAACACTTGCATGTATATATGTACCCTATGAAAGAGCACATGGGTGTGGGACTCCTACTTGACAAGGCCTTGTACACCACTCTGACAGTGACTGTAAATGTATCCTTTTGTTTAATGCCAAAACAATGCTCAGAAGTGGTGTTAAAAGAATGCTGATTTTGAGAGAGAGAGAGAGAGAGAGGTGAACTTTGTTGCCTTTTGACTCTTGGAAGACAACGCTCCATCAAATGGTCCGAAGTCTTAAAGTTCCTGAGATCTTGGAAAATTGACATTGAATTGAATTAAGTTTAATGGGATATTGTGAACATATAGAAATCGAGTTCCAATTAACATGCCACTGTACAATGGCAGCAGTGTTGTTTTGAGGTTGAAGTTTCCAAGTTTTATCCATTTTTATAGCGAAGGGCATATGGTTATTTTAAAGATGGTGATCTGATTGATTCATACATTTTGATGAAGACTCTAGTCAGTTTGAATAATAATTGCAGCTCTATTTAACTGTTCTTGTGCCATTACCATCTCCACCTCTCAATTTTGTTGGGTGTCATATAAGTGGATTGCTCTGCTTTACTATGCCAAGAGCATCCACCACATTCTATCAAGTGATTCCTAAGTGTATTCTTTTGCAGATGATAAGGTTACTGTTCTAGAGTCAGAGAAGCGGGCTTGGGAAAGCTCCCCTGAAGCTCAGGCAATCAGAGAAGCTCTAAACCCTTGGAGAAACCAAGACACAGAACAAAGAAAAAATACCTAATCTTCATGATCCAGTCTTGGAGGTTCTTCTTGTCCAAGGCTTGTTTTCTTGAAGATTCATCTTGGAGCCTTATATGTTTGCCATATAAAACAGTGCTATTACTAAGTGAAGCTGAGAACATCTAGAACTTAGAAAGGTCCAGGTTTAAACAACAGTTTTAGAACTAATTTGGCTGCTAGATTTTCGTTTTCTTATGTTGGCCAGATTTATTTATTTGTTGGTCAATTCTTGTCTGTCCATGGCCCTCAAAACATAATTGGCAATCTTGAGATTTCCTTGGTATTTTTTTTCAAGTCACAACATCAAAACTGGTTATCGGAGAAAAACATTCTGCAAGTTCACGGTACTTTTTTAATTCTATCTTATTATTTGCTCTTACTTGTTGGAAAACTCGGGATGCCAGAAGTTGCATTGATGAGTTGGAAGGTTGCTGATTTTACAAGTTGTATTTATCTAACTTAAGTTTTCCCTGAAAATTATATGATCTCTCATGAAACCTTAGAGGCATAATAGAATTGTTTCGAAAACCTTACATAAGAACTCGTGAGGACATGATATTGAAAGTGTGTTTCAACTTTCATCTTACTCTATGTTGGGTGCAAGGCCAATGAGTGTCTTCTACCTCAACTAGTATTCAGAATGAGGGATGCCCTCAGAATCTGGGGCACTCTCTTGGCTGTATACTTGATGATTTGTGTGTTCAAATTTGGGCACCTGATAAACGACCATTTGCAAGATCATACCAAGAACTCTAGAAAGGAGAAAAAACATGGGTGCATGCATTGCTGATGTCATTGATAATAAAGTATCCTTCTATGTCAGCTGCCGGCTGTAAGAAAGTGTTATAAACTGGGTTTAGCTGGCCTGCGTGCTCGTCTGCAAGGTGTTAAGCACCCTTCACCATATTATTATCATCTGACATCTGGTGTTGTTGGTTTTATCGTTGTAGAATTCTGAAGGAATGTGAAAAGAATCCCTGGTTTCTTGATCTTTGTAGTCTGTGGAACATATTTGAAGTTCAGTTCGACTTTGAAAAGTCAATAGAATGCAACTTCCATTTTTTTTAAAAAAAAATATATATATTCTAATTTAGAAATTAATAAAATAAGTTATGAAAAATAGTGTTCGAGTTTCTTAAAGCTTTTTTGTTAGTGTTTTCAAATTCATTATTGGCAACACCAGAAAAGGTAGTGATTGGTTGACAACGTGCTGTCAATGAACCATGATTGACAACATCTCTAGCATCAATTTCTGCCTCTTTTAAACATCTGTAAGGATGAATGAATCGGTCTTTATAAAGAATGAAGCTGTAAATATCCCAAAATAAGCTGTCCTATAAATATTTTAGGATAAGCTATGCTGACCAAAAAAAAGTTGAATTTGTTATAAATCTCATTTAAGCTCCCAAAAAGACAACACACCACAGCAAGAAGCAGAAGGATTTGGCTTGGATAGGAATCACACTGATGATCTACAAACGGCAGAAGAAGCACCCATATTTGATTCACATTTTACAAAAGAAGATGAAGATCCATGAATCCTGCCTATTGAATCTGGATTTCTTTTCATTTTTCGATTTCTTAAAACTAAATAATTAAGCTTCGAAAAGGCATTCTCCTTAAATCCATCTGTGGGTTGCTTAATTGAATCGGTTGCCGATTCAAAACGATATTGAATTTAAGTTACAAACCTGTTTTTTTTTTTTTTCCTCTCCATCTATTCCATGTTCACAAGTTATTTTGCAATATTTTTAATGGGTTTTGTATCAAAGGCTCTAATCTTTATTTGGAGGGAAATTAATCGGATAAGTTGTGGGATGCTATGGGGGCGAAAACGATCCATTTTCTGCAGATGAGAACCCGCTAGAAGTTGAAGATGGCAAAGATTCAGCCTCTATTTATTTATTTTATTGATTTTGGAGGAAAACCAATGTAGTTTTCAAGCTAAATTGTCTGATAATTCAAAATGAATGTTTCTTGTTCGAGTCCTTGTTGAAAACCTACAAAATTGTCTCATAACCAAACTTGCAAATCAGAAGAATTCCCCTTTTTATTTTTTATTAAGAATTCCCAATTTTAAACCTAAAGGCAGATTCCACTTATCACCACCCAAAAAGACTATCAGTAAAACTAGCTTTATGGGGTTAAAAGAATTCAGATAAAGAGAAGGAGTTTAAATTCGAAAGTTGAATGAAGAGTTGAAACGGGATTTCTACCGGGTCTCATCCATGGATAGGATTGCAGACTTTAAATTTGATGGCTAGGAACACAGCATACGTAAAGCTTAGATATTAATGTGTAATGCAAGAGAAGTGTTGTCAACTCTATTCATTGACAATGTTGGCACCCAATATTTTCCTTATCATAAAAAGGAAAATGGTCAAAATTAGTTCTACTTGCCTTGAAAAGTGAAACCAGACAATATTCTTGACGCCCTTTTACTCTGTAGCTAAAGTTCGCCCTGGTGTGCCTTCTAGCTTTGAATTAGAAATGTATAAGCCACCACAGACAAGCTCAGAAAGACACAGAGGAGAAAACTGTAAAACCCTATGATTATCAAGCTCATCAAGCATTTGCCTTGTATTTAAACCACATTGGTCACTCTTTATCCTTTCACCTTGTTTTCGTCGTTAGTTCTTGCTCGTGTGACAAGTACAGAGTTTTTCCTACACGGCATCATTAGACCTGTTATTGACTCCATTTTCAGCTTCTTCCTAATCATGAGCAACAGTGGCCCTTTTGGCTGGAGAAGAAAGAGGCCGTGCGTCATCACTCAACATTTCTTTACTGGCTCGTGAAAAAGTGAAGGACAGAAGCTGGAGTCCCTCATCAAGATTGTGTCCTTGCCTAATGTTTTAGAATTATAGTGCTTAACTGCTTGTTACTATGTTCTTTCCTTAATGACCTATATATAGTCATACAATTTATTATGTATTATATTGGAAGATCATCCATCTAAAGTGAAATTTGTGAAATGAAGCACTAATAATTCTATCATCTCAGTCTAATGACATTCTAATACGTTGCACGGTGCCATTAAAAAAAGCTAATCCTTTTCCGGTCACCAAAATTCTTGCTGCAACTCTGCAAATGATGATGATGATGATTCTTTTTTCTCTCCCCCCCCCCCCCCTTTTTTTTTTGATAAACCAACAGTGCTATCTACTTTTTTTAATGTCAAGTGGAGCGGTTTCCTGTCTATTGCAACCAGCTCATAAGCCAAGCTCGAGATTTCTCAAACCAAACTTTTTCAGGGATTTGACACTATCATATGCTAAAAGGACATGGAAAACAAAGTCTTAAGCAAGATTCTACTTTCCGTTGCTTTACAAATTAACCTTTAGGCAGCACTTGGAAAAATGGAAAAGAAAGCTAGAGAGAGAGAGAAAAGTTGCCTACCATTAAGGGGTCTACACTCTAATAAGCCCACTCACGAAACCAAACTCTTTTCCCTGTTTGATTACTTTTAAATTTGTTTTCTTCTGTCTTTTTTTTCTTTGTTTTGAACCCATGCTAGATTCTGTGTACACTTGTTGTTGTTCATGGGTCCTAGGAGCTACTCCATGTCAAAAAGACCTCTCTCTTTCCTCCTCCTTAAAGTAAAGGAATTGTTGTGTGGAAAACAAAAATTTCAAGCCCTTTTTACGCCACTTTTAAAACATCTTATTCAGACTTTGTTTTCCATCCCTCGTTCAGGAAAATTGCAATCCCCACATCATTTTTCTTCAGGCCATGTGATCGCCTGCTAATTTTATCAATCAATCTGATAAAAGAGAAGAAAAAGGAAAGGTCTGGTCCATAAGGTCTTTGCTTTGCCATTTAGTTAAAGGCATATTTAAAGTTCTTATTGCAGGGTTTTTTTTTTTAACAACAAGAAAAAGAAAGCTTTTCACTGTTGAGGTTTTCCTGCAGCTTTTCGGAGAAATCTGAAGACACCGTAAATCCGGCTGCGAGTGTACTCGTCCCCTTGGATTTATGGCACCTTCATTATCGATTAATTAGCTAAATGTAGTTAAAATCTATATTTATGTTTAGAATTGTGATAGAAGTTGTTTATTAGAGTGTTTTTTTACATGAAAATGCATCAAAATAATATTTATATTTTATTTTTAACATCAACACATCAAAACAATAATAAAAAACATAAAAATAATAATTTAAAACTAGAAAAAACTTCAAAAAAATTGAAAAACACAGTCATTCCCTTCTAAGTTTTGTTTTAGTCAATTATGCCTATATTGAACAAATTGAGTTCAGATTAGTCCAATTAATGGTTTGTGGGAAATTATAAGAGAAATTGATTTCAAATATTAATGCACATAATTGACGGGGACTAATAACAAATTAACAACCATTATCAATTAGCCTTGATTTGACAAAAAAGAGAGAGAGAGAGAGAGAGAGAGACACGGAGTTTAATTTGAAGGCAGTGATCCACATAGATTCTGTTTTTGATTGACGAGATTTTTAAAAATGTTTTTAGTTTAAGAAAATATTAAGTTAATATATTTTTTAATGCTATGCATATCCCTATATTAGTAGCATTCACGGACTCACATTTTCATTGCTTCAAAGATTTGTCGCTACCTAGCTTCTGCTTCTAATCCTGGGATTGATTTCGAGGGGAGGTTTTGACAGAAGTTTTATTATGATTTTTATAAAGATGATTTGCGTAATGAAAGAAAGGGTAGTCGCTGAAGTTGTGGGGTCTTATAATAGCTGGCTGCCTTGTGAAAACGTTGAAATTCATAGCAGGCTAGAAAAGCTCGATCCCCGACATTACTGAAAGGACAAAGCCACAACTTTTGGCCATTTGCCAGAATCGACTGATGGGTGTTTACTAACAACATCAGGTGATAAGTGAGTATTATCTACACTAATAATCACCCTTGTTTCTACCCTGTCTCCGAAAAACTTTCTTATGATATATATATAGATCATGATTTCCACACTGAACAGTTCCATTCTTGGAAGTATTGGCCTTAAATTCCTTGTTTTCATGCACTCAAATTTATGCTGCATGACCATGGCGTTCCGTAGATGTTCTTTTAAAGTATTGAATTGATATGACTTCTGCATTTTTAATATTCGTGTTATGTCAAGATATCTGAAAACATCTTGAAGATTATCAATTTTTTAATAATTGCCTCCATCAGCAATGCTAAATGCTTGAACGATTCGTAAATTAATCAATCGGCTGCGTGACTAAAATGTGCCTGCCAACTCGTGTGGAATTAATTGTCGTGGTGGGCTAGCTAATGAGACAGACGCCCGGTTCATGCAAGGAAAAAAGGTCAAGATTCAGGCAGAGGAAGATTTCAGAATCCATGGTTTCGCTTCATTGGATGCGTTGCAAATTTGCAGCCTTAACTTTTTTTCCACTTAAGTTAGGTCTAGAACTGTATTTGATAGCTGACTAATCACAAGTACACTGAATGATTGATTTGAGTCGCGAGTATTTTGCTAGCTCATCAGAGAAACTAATGATCATGCATAGAACAATCTTTATATTGCTTCCTTTCAAAGTGTTAATGATGAGCTAAATCCAGAAGCTAAGCTAATGTGCTGATATATTCTCCTATACTCATCATATTAGCCATACAAAAATGATGAGTTGATGAACACCCTTAATTGTTCTTGTGGGACTTTGAACTAAGTCAGCAACACCAATGAATATGTTCACACTCTCTGACCTGAAAAATCAATCCCGTGCCTAATTACAGCTCAACTCTTATCCTCTTAGACTCGGCTTGAGTTCCACAAATTAATGATGATGCAGTTTTTCAGTCAAATTGAAGAGGTAGGTGGATGTAATGGATCATTAGCCAAATTCAAAATGTCGCAAAACTACAATTGAGATCTTCAATCGCTAAAAATTTGATAAATTTAAATAAAAATATCAACAAAAATTTTTCTTTCATAAATTACGGTAAATTTTATCAACAAAATTATTCATTGTTGTATCTTTCAGTAAACACTGACGGAAACAATTATCGGTATATACCGAGGGAATTTGCAGCGGAAAAAGAAGGAATAAAAAAAGCTACAAAAGTACGATGACGTGTAATTTTTACCAATGGTTTTATCAATGGAATAAACCTGATGGTAAAGTTCGTCCATGAATATACCGACAGAAATAATCCCTTGGTATATACCGATAGAATTACGAACAATATTACAGTGGAATTCAAAATGGCAAATCATACGGTGATGTGGCATTTTTACCAAGGGAATGATGAATTGAATTGAATGATGTTTTGAGCTTCATCAGACATTCACAAGTCGACGAAGATAATGATACGATAAAATCAACATAGAAGATTATATTGGAGATGAGAAAAAGTCAATTGACGAAGAAGAAGACAATTCTGATTAATTTGTACAACACGAATTTATAATTCACTTCAATGTAATAACAATGATGTTAATATATTATTGAATGACAATGAAATATTTGCTTAATTATTGTGATGTGAATTGGTGTTATTGTGTTGTGTGTTCATGTAACTGTGAATTTAAGTATTTGCAGGATGGATAGATAGGGAATACAAATACAATCTGACATCAGACATTGTTTTACACTGATGGAAATACAAATGGATTGTGCCTGTAGGTATATTTTAGAGGTGAAGAGAAATGTTCCCTTTCTCCCTAACACTGTTCATAATGTAAATTACATACGGGAATACCGACAGACTGTGTCCATTGGTATATTTTAAAGGAGAAGAGAAATGTTCCCCTTCTCACTGACACTGTTCATAGTGTAAATTACAAATGAAAATATCGATGGACTATGTCCGTTGGTATATTCCAGAGGCGAAGCGAATTGTTCCCCTTCTCCCTAACATTGTTCACTTCTCAATGTGGTGATAATTAATGCTTTTTTACTAACGAAATCACTAATAGAATGAGAATTCCAATACATTAACAGTTAATACCTTTTCTAATTATGATACACGTTCCTCGATGAAATCACCGATGAAATGTGAATTCCAAGGCGTTGGTAATTAATGCTCTTTCTGATTGTTGACTGTTCACTCTTTACCGGCAGAATAAAAAGTAGTCGGTAATATTTGAAGGGTTTCGTGCGAATTAAACATTTTACTTTGACTTCATGAACGGAATCACCAACTGAAGTTTTAAAGATATTAATATTCAATATTCCCTTGGGAATTCTGTCAATAAAACCTAATATAAAAGACTATGAGCACAACAAACAGAGCTTCATCTTCTTCATTCATCTTCTTTCATTCTCCCTCTATTCTTCTCTCTTCTTCCTCAATCTTATTTTTGTTCACGATCCGAGCTAAAATCAAGCATCATCTTCTCTTCTCATCCTATAGTATGTTGTCTTTCTTCATTTTTCTCCTTATTTTTCTATTTTTCAAGTGTTTTAATAATCCCTTTTCATTTATTTTGTTTTTGTTTTTGTTTTTTTTTTAATTCTCAGCCGACACTAAGCACTCTATAAAGGCAAGAATTTTTCATTCCTTTTTCTTCTTTATTTGTGTTCTTTTTTTTTTTGCATTATTTTTGTCATTATTTTTGTTAAATTTTATTTATTATTTTAATAATTTTGAATTATTTTGTTGAATATTTTTTTTTCAATTTTTTTTAAATGTGTAAGATTAATTTTAATTATTATTTTGTATTTTTTTGGAAATTTAGGATTAAATATATTACCACTTAGAAAATGAGAATTCTGTGCAAAATTGAATTATTCTAATTTGTTGGAAGAAATTGAATAAAATCAACTGGTTTGTGGCATATATATTATATATTTGCAGATTAAAAAATGTTAGGTAGCCTCCTGTATAAGGGAGACGCTGCCTTTTTTTTAAAAAAAATAGAACTCGTTTAAATTTTTTTTTGTTAATTTGTAAAGATGTCACAGGGAAAGTCTATTGCACGTTATAATGACATGATCGCTGCTAGTTCTTCTAGAAGCGATGTTGACAACCACGAGTCATTAGGTGTCAACCAAGAACAAGCACATCCATCGACTCACGATGTTGAGTCATCGAGGGGGGTCCATTCACAGTGGAATCCATTTACCCACAAGTATCAGGCCCAGTGGAAGGATAACCTTTCAATGTAAGAATGATTTTCCTGGTTTCACAACGACATGTTTAATAATTATTTTAAAAATAATTTTATTTTACGAATGCAATTTTAGGTTTACAAACATTAAGGTTGCAAGAACAATAAAATCGGCCTTTAAATCATCGATGGAAATCTCATTATTTCAATGGAGTTAGGTTTTCAGACATCCTGAATGAAAACCGCATATTGATGCATGGTTTTCAAGGTTTAAAGTTAGTATTAACTTAAATATATTTTTTATTATGTTAATTTAGTTAGTTTATTGAAATTACTAAACTTTTCCTTTTATAAATTTTTACTACGAGTAAAAATTTGAACGGGAGAAAGATGATGATAATATTGTGATAAGGGCTTGGAAGAATCATATTGTAATTAGGTAAGATCAAAATCAAGATTATTTTTTTATTCCATATATTAAAATTTTATTTGTCATTTTCTCAAATAATATATTGGTAAGTTATAGGTTGCGTGATTTTTCTTATGAGATGCAAAAGAAAACAAAAAAATATGCGAGAGAAAGCAAGCTTCCAGCCTAGAATGACGTGGTAACTTGGAAGGATTTCAGATCGCCATATATCTCAGAGGATGCATGGTCGGACTATATTCAGCATGTGAAGTCCAATATGGAGAACCGTCATCGACGTGTTCACGGTTCCGTTTGTTTTGCATGCAAAGCGGATGGTAATATTTTTTTGATTACTTCCATTTTTTTATTTGTTAGTTTTTATAAACATATTTAACTGACAACATTTTTATCTTGCAAGCTACAGTTCATGGACGCGAGCCAAGCCTGATAGAACTTTTTGTTGAAACACATGTGCGAAGTGATGACCGCCAAAAAAAGGTGCAACAGTTCATGGATAGCCGAACTTGACACTTTGTGGTATGTTGTTTTTCAACTATTTTTTTTTATTAAGTTATAATTTCCTTCAATTTGATGAATTTATTTTTTATTTCTAGGAAACATACAGCAGTCGTTTGAAGGAGACATACGGGGACATTTCGTCGACCCATCTGGATTTGTGGTTGAAGACAAGATCATTTGGGGGGGCCCGATAGAAATTGGGTGTATGAATTCTCTAACACTACGACCAAGAACTTGCGGACGACCTATAATGTTTTGATCGCTGGATGCTTGGAATCGGTAAACTCCTGAGTTTGAGGCAATGTTAAACCGACGAGTACATGATCGGACAACTCATCTCAATGAAAAATATGAACGACTCACTGCGGATTATGAAAAACTCTGTCAAATAGTTATGGAGATAAGATCACACATGGATGATCCATGTGCTCCTCCTTATTGGATCCACAGTCCCGGCGACGACCAACATTCTCCTCCTCTTTCTCCAACGCCACCTCTGTTTTAGATTTATTCCTCCTCCTCTAGTGCAACCTCTATTTTAGATTTATTATATTTGAAAGTGCAAATGTTTAAATTTGTAATAAATATTTAATTTTTATATTATTTAAATTTCATTTTATATATTTTATTTTTATTTGATTTTAAAAATAATTTTTCCACTTCTGTTCAATATATTTTTTTTAAAAAAAAATTATTTATTATTGACGGGGTTACCGATGTAAAACCTCGGTCGGTATATTTCAGAGAGTTGAAAAATAATTACTACAAATATCACTGCTATTGTTAACTCTCCGACGGAATTACAAATGATATTTTTCGATGAAATGTTATATTTACCAATGAATATACTAAAAAAACAAATAAAAACATGAATGAAATTGCATATGTTATTTTGTTGGTTATATGTAAACATCCCAAGGGAAATATCAACAAAATAAAGTTGGTAAATTTATTTTTTTCATGCTTTACCTGTCTATAAATTCATTAATAAATTTATTATTAATGACCCCACCGACAATATTTTTATAAAGGCACTGTTTTG
>Ga0307517_10004376_pt1 | contig 21730 bp, 11 predicted proteins | sample 23_EM_MG_FD_194515 | JGI IMG/M metagenome (GOLD analysis project Ga0307517, IMG submission 194515) | Populus trichocarpa ectomycorrhiza microbial communities from riparian zone in the Pacific Northwest, United States - 23_EM | ecosystem: Host-associated > Plants > Roots > Unclassified | place... | reverse complement strand
CCCATGGGCCTTTAGAAAAGGACGGAAAAATGAGAGGCATGCGGGGTATAGGGGGAGATGGTATTACCAGGTGATACAGGGAGATATGTATGTAATACATGAGGGAGAATATTTTTTGCTGATGCTGATCTGGTTCTCTTTGGTTCTCCGGTCTCTCATGTTGAGCCGGGCTCTCCTCTACGCTACTCTGCTCTAGTTGGTTCTCCTTTCCAGCATCAACCTCTGCAGGCATTTCTCCTAAGCTAGCTTTACTAGTAGGGCTCTCGCTTGTTTTGTCCATGTGTGTCTCCGCTATCCTTGGAGCCCAGGCGACACTAGCTTCTTCTTCTTCGTCAGGATAGACCTCTTCTGGTAGTACACCTTTTAGAACATCTTCAAAGCTTGAATTGCCCACTATCTTCCCCTCATCAAATATAACATTTGATGCCGTAATCATGCGCTTTTCAACCATGTCCCATAGTCTCCACATTGTAGTTGCATCATGAACGTAGCCTATCATGATACATAAGCATGACCATTCCGTGAACTTTTTATTGGTACGCTGGGGTGGCGGAATAAGCTTGTAGGCAGAACATCCAAAGCGCCTTAGATGATGTATTGCTGGCTTCTTTCCCTCATTCAGCATCTCATAGGGACTTTTATGGTTAAGCGGTCGGCTAGGTGACCACTCATGGAGATAGGATGATGTCATAATTGCTTCTGCCCACATGGTAGTCGGTAACTTTGTATCAATTAGCAAAGTACGTGCCTTTGTAACTAGCGTCTGAATCATCCTTTTACTTTTCCCATTCTTGTGCTGAGTGTACGGCGGCGCAGGCTCAAAGAAGATTCCAGACACTCGAAGAATCCCACGGAAGAGGCGATTATCGTATTCTCCCCTCCCATTATCACACCGAAACCTGGCTAAAGGCCATTGAGGATAGGCTTTGTCCATTCGAGCTAGAAATTCTTGGAAGACAGAAGTCATTTCCAGCGACTCCTTACTTTTTACAAAGTATACCCAGGCTCTCCTTGAGTAGTCATCTATATAGACAACAAAATATTTTTGACCCGAAAAGGAAGAAACGGCAATGGGACCACAAACATCGGAGTGTATAAGCTCAAATGGGCGAGAGACTGGGGGAACCAGAGTGGGAATTATGTTTTGGTGCTGCTTGCTGAGTATACATGGCTCACAGGTCGGAACTAGGCTAGAGGCATTACTCTTTGGTAACAATTCCCCAAGCGGTAGTCGGAGGCTACCCGGGCCAATATGCCCAAAGCGCTGGTGCCATAGCTCCAGGGTTGGCTTCGTAGAACTAGCCGCAGTAAATATCTTCGCCCCACTGGCAGTCTGGCTTGTAACTTGAGCCTTCATTTGGTAGAGGCCATTAGTAAATCCAGCCAACTTGATTTGCTCGTTTGCAGACCCAGCAGAGCGACTATGGAGGTAACAAGTCGTTTTGGTAAAGGTAACTGTGTATGTAGTCGACAGCTGACCGATTGATAGTAGAGAAATTGAAAATGAAGGAACATAGATAGCGCTAATATCTATGCTATATGCAGAAGTGAGTGTTAGGTGGTACCAGATCTCTAAGAACAAGCGAGATGGGTAAGACTGGGGCACTTTATCGTAGACGGAGATGTGTTTAGGAAGGCTCAATATAACCATACGTAAAATAGTGATAAAGATTTTTCTTGTAATAAGTTATTATATTGATAAGGTCTCTTCTCCGTAGCGTGATGATTTCAGTAAAGCTCGGGAGGCACTTCGATATTTATATCCCGCATCGATGGAGTGCGCGGCCTACAAGTAACTACCATACTAACTAAGTACCTGCTAAATATTCCGAACATTTCCTATAATGCGAACACCTTTTGACCCTGAATAATATGGCCCCACCATTGTCTTCCGGACTGGAGAGCTCTTGATTTCTCTGGCGTGGCACCACGTTACAGTCAGAGTTCACAATCCTTCTTCCGTCAGGAAGAACTGAAACTTGTCTGCATGCTAGACAGTGTCCTCATCATCAGACGAACGAAGTGGCCAACTTCGTTATCGGACCTATCGCAGTAGCTGATATCACTCTTGCTTCCTGCGCTTAGGCTTTGGTCAGACTCTCAGTCGGGATCGTACCAATGGTACAATTCCCTCATAGTCTTTCCTTACCGAATGATCCTATATGGTACTATACCATTGGTGTGGGTGCGGTCATACTCTTATTTCATTTCAGAGTAGACACGACGAAAACGTCCCGTTACCTTAGTGACATAGTTTCCTGTGCCGTTCCGCTATGTCTGTAACTTTATGCGACGTCAACAGATCTCGCCCGGGACACTTGCATAGGCTCGCCAAACGTTCCCTCTCATATATCCTGCGAACAGCATCCGGTCGGACTGACGGCCACGACGTATACGGTGTTATGAGATAGGTTCCAATGATAGTGTCCTTTGGTGTTGGGACGCAACTGCGACGCCGTCAGGTGTTGTCGCGCCGTCCCAAAGCCGGAGCCAGAGGGGGGTGTTAGCTTCACAGGGTGAAGGTAGGGTAACCCCAGGGTACACAAAAATAGGTAGAAAAGCTACGCTTTTTCTCATATGCCTAACAGTGAGATTCAAGCGAATCTTGCCTCTTTCATAGACAAAGATCTCCGACCCGTCCCCTAGGATAATACTAATTGGTTTAGAGAGACCAGCTAGTTGGTAAAAGCTTGACCGCGAATGGCAGATATGGTGTGTGGCTCCCGAGTCAATTACCCACTCCTGACAGGCTGACACCTTTCCTCTCATTGTAACTAGTGCCTGCACCCTGGTGACACTGACAGCAGCACTCGAACCATTACTCTCAAGTCTTCTCCTATGACTGAACGGTGTGGCTCGCTTCTTGGTCCTACATTCGGACTCTTTATGACCACGAAGGCCACAGTACCGCATGTGGCTCCCTCTTATGGTCCGGTTCTTCTGCTTTAGTTCCCACGATAACCATATCGCCCGCTCATACGATTAGGAAAGCGTTTTCCTTGGTTGCTACGATCAGGTGAATATTCCTGCGAGGCAAGGAGTGCACTTCCAGAGGTGAGGCTGGTGTTTAGACTTCCTTGTTCCTTCGTTCTTGTTTGTAGAGTGGCTTCTGCTTCTACCACTTTGGAAATCAGATTTTCCACCGTGTATCCCTCCGCCTGATGGAGGACAATATCGACAAAGCTGTTGAATATCATAGGCAGGGTCGAGATCAGGTGAGATGAGAAGGCTTCATCTGAAATAGCTTGTTCCGTTCCTGCTAAGCGTCATCTGTACTGAAGTGGCTTTGCGATATAGGATTGAATTGGCTGATTGGCCTCAGGCTTGGACTGGTTAAACTGCCTAGCGATCATTGTTCTACCCGCACGGGAGGCAGCATCCTCAAGCTTTTCACGTAGTGTATCCCACATATCAGCTGGCTCGTCGATATTGCTAATATACTCCTGAATCTCAGGAGTGCAGGAGGCAAAGATCAAGGCATAGGCAGCTCCCTTTCTGCTCTGAAATTCCTTCCACCCAGTATAGTTGTTGACGGATGGCTCTTCTTCTTCTCTAAGAACAATCTTGAGGCAGTCGTCACCACGCATAAAGGCACGAAGATTCCTTGCCCAATGTGTATAGTTAGTTGTATTCAGTTTTTCGATCTCACCAAACTTGCAGCAATATCGGTCCACCGGGACTGGGCTTGTGTCGTTGATACTTAGAGGTGACATGATTCTTGCCGGATGGTGCGAACAGAGAGGGCGGATATTGTGGTATTTCGTTAGATTTACAAGACCGGGCTCATAACCTGTTGAATATCTCGTAGGTGGGGTGAATGAATATGAACTGAATACCCTGATAGAATCCGGATCAAGATTGTCTCTCGTCTCTTGGGTACCAGACCATGGTACTTATACCTCAGAGAGGTATCTAGATACAGGGCTAATAAGCGAGCTCCCACTATGCCTAACCAGGCGTGCTTCCGTCACATTGAAGCCATTATTCCAACAGGGAGTGACCTCTGGGTTGGGATATTATAGCCTACGACACTACACAATCAAATATAGTACTAGCATTCCTTAACCCCATCCACACCGTCAGCTAGACGAGTTTAGCAAAAAAACAAAAAACAGACACTCTAATCGGCAAAGGAGATGCGGGTGGGGGGTACTGTTTACCCACGACATAGAGACGATGGAAAGAAATCCTGAGTTTCCCCTCTAATACAAGCCCAACCCCCGGAACCGAGGATGAATATTGTGTACCGAACCCCCCTCTCCCTCAGTAGCACCCTCAGCATCCTACCCTGCTCGTATGCTAACCAAAGCCTAATCTTCAAGTCTTGTCTAAAATTACCTATTCCGCAGGTCGACAATGGAAAATCCTATATCGTACTGTACGAGTAACGTAGCGTATTATTCGAGCACCTCTCCCGGACACGACCAGATTTTCCCTACCGGGCGGGGAGATTATATAGGTTCTTGGCGCCCGACCCGGACATTGTGCACAATCCCCGGAGAAAGAAAATGAACTCCCGGTAGCCAGGAGGAGATCACTTTCAGACGTAGTTCGACGGCAGCCGCGAAACACGACGAGTGACGGGCGGTGAAACGAAACGAAAAAACGCCAAGCAACTCACAGCGGAAACGATCGCACAACTCAGTGGCGGGGAAAATCTTTCCACTAACAACCACAGTCTCAGGCTCAACGACGGCTCCATCAACAACTAACTAACAATCACAGGAGTATATATCAACCACAAAGACATCACATCCATCCATGATCTACTGTACTACTCCAAGCGAGCCTGTCTTCCCTTCCCCCATCATGACTCCCGGGCTGACGAGAGGAAAACAAACTCTCCCACTGCCGCCGGCTTCCAGCTCTCTCACGCTGGCCTTACCGCGCTTGCGCTTTTCTCCTGGCTTTTCTCCCGGCTTTCCCGAAAGCTGTACGATCCCAAAACTATCGCGCATTCCTGCATCCGAAACGCTTTCCACAAACACGCCCGAAGCCGAAACATATGCCCGAATCCTCAGCGCATTTCCGAACCATAAACAAGCGCGCTCCCATAAGCTTTCCGAACAACAGAAAGGAAGTATCATGAGAGTATGACGAGCAGCATCATTTCCAACAATCACGGTAGAATGGACTATGCTTTCAAACTGACTCGTGCGCCGATATTGCTCAGTGTAGTGGGCCGTTCAATCACTTATGACAAGTCGGGGTACGATACCCATGCCCGTGGAGGGGAAGCTCCACACTTTGCTACCCCCCCCACAATGAACAGGACTGAAAAGTGTTGACAACCTCCTAATCTCTCCCCCGAGCCCTGGGCCTACCTCACGAGAAAGTGGTCTGCAAGCATGACCTCCATTAAACTATCAGAGTTGATGGAAGAGGATAGCTGTCTGGGATAAGGAAAGTGGATAGATGAGGGACAAGACGAGCGAATGAAGTTTCTGATTTTCCCTAGTACCCTTCAGTTGAGCCCTAGTCTATTTCGGCCGTTTGACCGTTACGCGATTTATCCCCCGCAACATAAACCGTACCACTGATTGGCACCAATCACCGCCATGCTTTAGTTAACAGCCAGCTCCCGGATCCATTTTCACGTGTGTTAGAAGTTACTCGCACTTCTCATTTTTCACTATCCTCTATTTCTATCTAAGCAGTCCGCATGTCCACATTTTAAAGGGATGAGGAGAAAGGAATTAGGGAAAAATGAAATAAACAACAATTGTGCGAGATGGCCACAAAAACAATGAAAGGAAATAAGAGTGAAATTCCGGGGCACACTAGCCTATATCAATATCAATACAATAGAAATAGCCCGCAGCCAACCCCAAAGTCTGAATTATGAGGAGAAATCGGGAAATCTAAATCCGACAACAAAAGGGAGTGCATGTAGATCTTTCGACGGGGAAGTGGCAGACCTATGCATCTCCATCGCAAGTGATTTCCTAGGGTTAAAGGAAAAAATCTCTTCTAAGTGTTCGTAGCATGTCTCCTCCGGAGCGAAGGAAAAGAAAAGACGGCAATTAAACAAGGCGGTGTTGGAAACTGGAGAAGGAAACAGTGACAGGATGAGAAGGGGAAGGAAGTGACAAGGGCAGACATATTTAAGGAGCAGTTGCGGTCCTTGCGGAAGTGGCAAATAGGTAATCCGTACTCGAGAGCGGTAAAGAGGTTGGTGCCTCCTCACCTTTGGCTGTACCGGGTGTCAAGACACTGGGAGGCGTAGCAGTGCTATCACTTGCTGGATACGCCAGAGCGGTTCTCGGTTGCCGCTACCCGGTTTGTTAAGATTGAAGTCGTCCGCGTAGTATTTCCACCACTCCTTTGTGACCATTCTTAGTAGCATAATAGAGTGGCGTTCGGCCATCGTTACATAGCTTGTCAGGGTTGACGTTATCCTGCCCGAGTAATATTTTCACTACGATCTTGTGCCCACTCTCAGCAGCAATCGAGAGCGGCGGTCGGCCGTCCTTATCTGGTATGTCAGGATTAACATCGCCTCGCTCAAGGAGTATTTTGATTACCCCCTCACGCCCAGTGTGAGCAGCAGCCCAGAGCGGTGTTCGGGTGTTCATGTTCGGTAGGTCAGGGTTGATGTCGTTCCGTCTGAGAAGTGCTTTCACCACTCTCTCGTGCCCATAAAAAGCCGCGATCCAGAGCGGTGTTCGGTCGTAGATACCCTGTTTCGCGGGCTCAACGTCGTCTCGTCTCAGCAGCACTTCCACTACCCCCTCGTGTCCCTCCTGAGCAGCATGATAGAGTGGTGTTGAGCCGTCTTGATCTGGTTTGTTGGGATTGACGTCGTCCCGCCCAAGTAGTATTCGTATTACTCCCTCGCGCCCAGCTTCAGCAGCAACCAAGAGCGGTGTTCGGCCGTTGATGTCTAGTGCTTCGGGCGTGACTTTTTTGTGTCCAAGTAGCGCTTTCAACACCCTCTCATGCCCATAATAAGCCGCACTCCAGAGCGGTGTTCTGTCGTAGATACCCCGTTTCTCGGGGTCAACGTCATCCCGTCTGAGCAGTATTTCCACTATCTCCTCGTGTCCCCTCGCAGCAGCATAATGGAGTGGTGTTGTGCCGTTGTCATCTGGTATGTCGGGATTGACGTCGCGCCGCCCGAGCAATATTTTGACTATTTCCTCGCGCCCATTCTCAGCAGCACCTGAGAGCGGCGTCCGGCCGTACTTATCTGGTATGTCGGGGTCCACATCGTCCCGTCCAAGTAGTATTTCGGCCACTCTCTCGCGCCCATCTGCAGCAGCAGCCCATAGCGGTGTTCGGCCGTTGATATCCGGTGAGTCGGGACAGACATCCTTCCGCCTGAGTAGGGTTTTCAACACTGCCTCGTGCCCATAACTAGCTGCGCTCCAGAGAGGTGTTCGGTTATAGATACCCCGTTTCTCGGGGTCAACCTCATCCCGTGTGAGCAGTATTTCCACTATCTCCTTGTGTCCTTTCGCAGCAGCATAATGGAGTGGTGTTCCGCCGTCGTTATCTGGTTTGTCGGGATTGACGTCACCCCGCCCGAGCAATAATTTCACTACCTCCTCGCGCCCATTCTCAGCAGCACCCGAGAGCGGTGTCCGGCCGAACTTATCTGGTCTGTCGGGGCTAACATCCTTCCGCCCGAGTAGTATTTTCACAGCTCCCTCGCGTCCATCTTCAGCAGCACCCCAGAGCGGTGTTCGGCCGTTGATATCTGGTGCGTCGGAATTGACATCCTTGTGTCCGAGTAGGGTATTCAACACTCCCTCATGTCCGTAATAAGCTGCGCTCCACAGCGGCGTTCGCTCGCGAGTACCCTGTTTGTCCGGTATGATGCCGCCCTGCCCGAGTAGTATTTTCACCACCACCTCGTGCCCATTCGAAGCAGCCCACACCAGGGGCGTATTACCTGTGCAGTCTGTTTGATTGATATCACAACCTTCCACTTCTACCAAGCTAGTTACCATCTCAACAATCCCGAAGAAGGACGCACAGTGTAAACCACTGAACCCGGAATATTTATCGACACCAGGAAAGCAGAACCTCCATTTTCCCGCATTCAAGAGGAGCTCCGTAGATATGTGGCCGTTGTAATCCTTGAACAACTTCAGTGCAAGCTCCTTCGCACAATCCGATAGCTCTATTTTTGCGTGCGTCCCCCAATAAAGAGATGAATACTCCAGGAGGGGTGTGCTTGAACACAGAGAAGAATGTCTGAGAAAGGGTCTGCCACGGAGATTACCCGGGGGGCTGGTCGAAAGTGCCTTGACCTTATGGGAATTCAGATAACTTAGGCAAGTCTCTGCAATTGTCGCGTGAGGTCTATCGAAAAGCTCAGGATGAGCCCGGAGGTGCTCTTGAAGGGTCGAGTGAATTAACCGGACCGTGGAAGTCTCCTCGTCTACGGAAACAAACCCTTGACAAGAGGTTAGCAATGTCCCGATCGAGGGAACATTTTCGTCCTCGAGATCCGCCAATCCGATTTCGACTCCGAGAGCGTGACACAATTCGTCGACCTTTAAGGGCCGCTCCGAGTGAGATATCCACATCAATGCGGCCATGCCGAGCCTCGATTTCTCCCCTTCCTGTGCCTTTATCCGGCCCAACATCTCACCACAAGCACCTCCTAAGCCCAAACCGTCTGTCATTGCGCTGAGTCTCTGCCGTCTGCGAAGTATTGTAGTTTCCTGAAGGATCGCATCGATACTCAGCGAGATTAGGAGGAATCTACATATGAATCTGTTAGTCGATAACTTGAGAGAGCTCTTCCGGTATTGTTGCTTCAACCTACATTTCCGAAATATCATCCGGAATTTTCTTTAGGATATCCCCCTTAATACTGCCGTCCATCGCGTCTGGCGTTGTGTCCTCTTCTAGTCTTCTGTGAAGATAACTCACCACATCATCTCTCCGTGGAGTGATGCGCATGGCCGTTACTCTCCCGCAAAAACGCCTCATGACCTCAGCCTCGATGTGCGATCGCCCTGTCACGAATATCCGCGTGCCTGGAGAGTTTTGTATAATTTGGTTAAGCGAATCAAGGATCTTGACTCGATCTCGCGCCAAACATTCATCTAGTGCGTCGATAAATATGAACGTGCGCTTGATAGAAGCAGCATTCCGCAGCATCTTTACAATCGCGGCAAGCTGGGGTCCCCGTCCACCAACCACCGGTCTCTGATCTTCATATGCTTCGACTATTTCTTCGGGGATCTCTTCTAGCCCACTCACAACTTGTTTGAGCAGGGCACCAAGCACATTCACGGATGACTGCTCTCCCCGGGCGGCGAAGTCAAAATAAAAACATGCAATCGCGGCCCCCTGACCTCTAGCCTGATCCCCCAAGCTGTCTACCACTAACGAGCTAGCATCACAGCTTGTTAGTACTTGACCTTCTTCTATTCGTCGAGATTCGTCCTCCTTACCTAATAAAAGTCTTTCCAACCCAGGGATCTCCGTAGCAAAATAAAACCGCGTTATCAGACCCACTTCCCTCACTACCGGCGTACCAGCTTCTAAACTCCTCGGTCTCCAAGACCCATCCCCCTACATTTTCCACCCGGCTCTCTTGAATATCCTTGTGCCGTATCCTAGGCTCTAGCGGCGATAGCCAAGCCAAAATTTGTGGTCGGTCATCGGTAACAGTACTTGTATAGCGGCTCCACATACCGCCAAAGGGGCTGGTATTATTGGAGTCGATAATGTTAAGAGGGTGACTCTCAGACATCTTCGCTATTCGAAAAGTAGTAGAGGATTGATGATTGAGTACCGTAGATCGGTTAGTGGGTGTGCTGGGAGATGAAGAAAAGCGGGGCCTTTGTGGAACTTGGTATTTAGATACATACAGCCCGGTTAATCCCAGTAAGGTTTAGTCACAACCACATTTTGGCTCTTTACTGCATCGGTTGCAAGCAATGCCACACCCCTTTAGGTTAAGTGCTAAAGTTACTCGCGACGAGAATACCGTAGTCCCCAGACAACAGGAGCAACCATTAGACCCATGCGACCGCACGCAACGACTTAAATCGATTCCACAGTCAAAATGAAAGGGATTACCGCCAGGTCCTATGCTCCTAGAGAGAGGGGGGGCTCAAATATACAGACCCCCGCATTAATAGCAATTATAGCTGTAGTTGCGATCGTAATCGCTATGATGGTTTTCACGGTACTTGGGTTTTGCGGGGGATCGTTGTTGCGCCCATCGTCGAGAGCCTATTCTTGCTGCGAGTGTGCTGCTGCGGCGGTGCACAAATCCTTCGCCGTGATGAACGAACACCCTTGAGGGCCTGGCGTGAAATTATTACCTTTATTTATTAAAGTATCATACACTCCCGTTGGCAAAGTCTTCGCGGAAAGACAGGTACTGTGGCAAAGTATTGGTGGCACCGAAAGTACCAGGACAATCTTTACAGTCAATTTTTTTTAATTTTTTAATTTTTGTTAAATCCGCGGTTTATTCGTATCATAGCTAGCTACAGGAAAATCCATGGCATGCAACCTAAGTTATGGCCTGAAAACCCAAATCCAACTCAAATCACCACACCATATTCCTTCGCGGTGTCGACACAGGCGCTTCCCACCGCCTCGTGATTCGCCAGATTCTGTGAGGCTAAGCACCGCACTTCCCAATACCCTTCAAGGCTGCCAAGCACAGTTCAGCGCCACAAATTACCCTGGCAACAGCCACAATTATTGTCTTTGCACAAAATTAACCGCGCTCTAAAGATCGATGGCAACGCAACCCTCATCATCACCCCCATTTTCAACACCTCTTTGAGAAATTCCTCAGGATGAAATATTAATGTATACTATGTCTTCTACTATGTGTTTCCGTGTTTTTTCCGTATTTTTTTCTAGTTTCCGTCGTAGTGGGGTTTGTGGGGAGTGCTGCTGTTGTGGCCGCAGTTTTTCCTGTTTGTTAAGGCGAGGAAAAGAAATCCTGAGTTTCCCCTTTAATACAAGCCCGACCCCCGGAACCAATGATGAATATTTTGTACCGAACCCCCCTCTCCCTCAGTGGCACCCTCGACATCCTACGCTCTTATGCTAACCAAAGCCTAATCTTCAAGTCTTGTCTAAAATCACCTGTTCCGCAGGCCGGCAATAGAAAATCCTATATCGTACTGTAACTTGGCATATTATTCGAGCACTTCTCCAGGACGCCGCCGGATTTTCCCTACCGGGCGGGGAGATTATATAGGTTCTTGGCACCCGACCCGGACATTGTGCACAATATCCAGAGAAAGGGAATGGAATCCCTGTAACTAGGCAAGAAGAGATCACTATTAGACGTATCATAGATCGACGGTAACGGCGAAACACGACGATTGACGGGCGGTGAAACGAAACGGAGCGCCAAGCAACTCACTGCGAAAACGATCGCACACTTACGGTAGTTGCAGGGAAAATCATTCCACTAACAACAACCACAGTCTCAGGCTCAATGACGGCTCCATCAACAACTAACCAAGGGTGATCATAGGAGTATATATTAATTACAAAGACATTATATTTATCCATGCGCCACTGTGCTACTCCATACGAGTCTCCCCTTCCCCCATCATGACTCCCGGGCTGACAAGGTAAACAAACCCTCCCACTACCGCCGGGCTTCCGGCTCTCTCACGCTGGCCTTACCGCGCTTCTGCTGTTCTCCTGGCTTCCCGGAAAGCTGCACGATCCCAAAACTATCGCGCATTCCTGCATTCGAAATGCTTTCTACAAACACGCCCGAAGCCAAAACATATGCCCGAATCCTCAGCGCATTTCCGAACCACAAACAAGCGCGCTCCCATAAACTTTCCGAACAACAAATGAAGTATTATGGGAGTATGGCGAGCAGCACCATTTCTGGCAATCACGGTAGAATGGAATATGCTTCCAAACTAGCACGTACCCCGATATTTCATGGTGGTGCGGGCCCTTCAATCACTCATGATAAGTCGGGGTACGATACCGACGCCCGTGGAGTGGAAGCTAACATACCGCTCGAAAGACTCAACACTTTACTAACTCCCCTTAGTGAATAGGACGGGGGGTGTGGACAACCTCCTGGTCTCACCACCGAGCCCTGGGCCTACCCCACGACAAAGTGGTCTGCAAGCATGACCTCCATTAAACTATCAGAGTTGATGGAAGCGGATAGTTGTCTGAGACAAAGAAAGCGGATAGATGAGGGGCCAGACGAGCGAATGAAGTTTCTGATTTTCCCTAGTACCCTTCAGTTGAGCCCTAGTCTAGTTCGACCGTTTGACCGTTACGCGATTTATCCCCCGCAACATAAACCGTACCACTGATTGGCACCAATCACCGCCATGCTTTAGTTAACAGCCAGCTCCCGGATCCATTTTCACGTGTGTTAGAAGTTACTCGCACTTCTCATTTTTCACTATCCTCTATTTGTATCTAAGCGGTCCGCATGTCCACATTTTAAAGGGATAAGGAGAAAGGAATTAGGGAAAGATGAAATAAACAACAAATGTGCGAGATGGCCACAAAAACAATGGAAGGAAATAAGAGTGAAATTCCGGGGCACACCAGCCCGTATGAATAGCAGTCCAACAGAAATAGCCCGCAGCCAACCCCAAAGTCTGGGATATGAGGGGAAATCGGGAAATCTGAAATCCGACAACAAAAGGGAGTGCGTGTAGATCTTTCGACGGGGAAGTGGCAGACCTATGCATCTCCATCGCAAGTAATTTCCTAGGGTCAAAGGAAAAATATCTCATCTAAGTGTTCGTGGCATGTCTACTCCGGGGGGAAGGAAAAGAAAAGACGACAATTAAACAAGGCGGTGTTGGAAACTGGAGAAGGAAACAGTGACAGGATGAGAAGGGGAAGGAAGTGACAGGGGCAGACATGTTTAAGGAGCTGTTGCGGTCCTTGCGGAAGTGGCAAATAGGTAATCCGTACTCGAGAGCGGTAAAGAGGTTGGTGCCTCCTCGCCTTTGGCCGTACCGGGTGTCAAGACACTGGGAGGCGTAGCAGTGCTATCACTTGCTGGATACGCCGGAGCGGTGCTCGGTTGCCGCTACCCGGTTTGTTAAGATTGAAGTCGTCCGCGTAGTATTTCCGCCACTCCTTTGTGACCATTCTTAGTAGCATAATCGAGTGGCGTTCGGCCATCGTTACCTGGCTTGTCGGGGCTGACGTTATCCTGCCCGAGTAATATTTTCACTGCGATCTCGTGCCCACCCCCAGCAGCCATCGAGAGCGGTGTTCTGCCCTCCCTATCTGGTACGTCGGGATCAACATCGTCTCGCTCAAGGAGTATTTTGACTACCCCCCCATGCCCAGTCTCAGCAGCAGCCCAGACCGGTGTTCGGGTGTTCATGTTCGGTAGGTCAGGGTTGATGTCGTTCCGTCTGAGTAGTGCCTTCACGACTCCCTCATGCCCACGGTTGGCCGCGATCCAGAGAGGCGTTCGGCCCCAGATACCCTGTTTCGCGGGCTCAACGTCGTCTCGTCTCAGCAGCACTTCCACTACCCCCTCGTGTCCCTCTTGAGCAGCATGATAGAGTGGTGTTGAGCCGTCTTGACCTGGTTTGTTGGGATTGACGTCGCCCCGCCCAAGTAGTATTCGTGTTACACCCTCGCGCCCATTCTGAGCAGCGCCCGAGAGCGGTGTCCGGCCGTACTTATCTGGGCTTTCCGGGTCAACATCGTCCCGCTCGAGTAGTATTTTGGCCACTCTCTCGTACCCACACTCTGCAGCGCCCCAGAGAGGCGTTCGGCCGTTGATATCCGGTGCGTTGGGGTCGACATCGTTCCGTCTGAGAAGTGCTTGCACCACTCTCTCGTGCCCATAAAAAGCCGCACTCCAGAGCGGTGTTCGGTCGTAGATACCCCGTTTCTCGGGGTCAACGCCGTCCTGTCTGAGTAGCATTTCCACTACCCCCTCGTGCCCCTCCTGAGCAGCATGATAGAGTGGTGTTGCGCCGTCTTGATCTGGTATGTTGGGATTGACGTCGCCCCGCCCAAGTAGCATTTGCGTTACCCCCTCGCGCCCATTTTCAGCAGCAACCGAGAGCGGTGTTCGGCCGTACTTATCTGGTATGTCGGGATCGACATCGTCTCGTCCGAGTAGTATTTTCGCCACTCCCTCGCCCCCATGGGCAGCCGCACCCCAGAGCGGTGTTCGGCCGTTGATATCTAGTGCTTCGGGGGTGACGTTTTTGTGTCCGAGTAGTGCTTTCAACACCCCCTCGTGCCCATCATAAGCCGCACTCCAGAGCGGTGTTCTGTCGTAGATACCTCGTTTCTCGGGGTCAACGTCATCCCGTCTGAGCAGTATTTCCACTATCTCCTCGTGTCCCCTCGCAGCAGCATAATGGAGTGGTGTTGTGCCGTTGTCATCTGGTATGTCGGGATTGACGTCGCGCCGCCCGAGCAATATTTTGACTATTTCCTCGCGCCCATTCTCAGCAGCACCTGAGAGCGGCGTCCGGCCGTACTTATCTGGTATGTCGGGATCAACATCGCCCCGTGCGAGTAGTATTTTCGCCACTCCCTCGCCCCCATGGGCAGCCGCACCCCAGAGCGGTGTTCGGCCGTTGATATCTAGTGCTTCGGGGGTGACGTTTTTGTGTCCAAGTAGCGCTTGCAACACCCTCTCATGCCCATAATAAACCGCACTCCAGAGCGGTGTTCTGTCGTAGATACCTCGTTTCTCGGGGTCAACGTCATCCCGTCTGAGCAGTATTTCCACTATCTCCTCGTGTCCCCTCGCAGCAGCATAATGGAGTGGTGTTCCGCCATCGTTATCTGGTTTGTCGGGATTGACGTCGCCCCGCCCGAGCAATATTTTGACTATTTCCTCGCGCCCATTCTCAGCAGCACCTGAGAGCGGTGTCCGGCCGTACTTATCTGGTAGGTCGGGGTCCACATCGTCCCGTCCGAGTAGTATTTTGGCCACTCTCTCGCGCCCATCTGCAGCAGCAGCCCATAGCGGTGTTCGGCCGTCGATATCCGGTGAGTCGGGACAGACATCCTTCCGCCTGAGTAGGGTTTTCAACACTGCCTCGTGCCCATAACTAGCTGCATTCCAGAGAGGTGTTCGGTTACAGATACCCCGCTTCTCGGGGTCAACGTCATCCCGTTTGAGCAGTATTTCCACTATCTCCTTGTGTCCCTTCGTAGTAGCATAATGGAGTGGTGTTGCGCCGTTGTCATCAGGTTTTTCGGGATTGACGTCGCCCCGCCCGAGCAATATTTTGACTATTTCCTCGCGCCCATTCTCAGCAGCACCCGAGAGCGGCGTCCGGCCGTACTTATCTGATCTGTCGGGGCTAACATCTTTCCGCCCGAGTAGTATTTTCACAGCTCCCTCGCGTCCATTTTCAACAGCACCCCAGAGCGGTGTTCGGCCGTCGATATCTAGTGCGTCGGAGTTGACATCCTTCCGTCCGAGTAGGATATTCAACACTTCCTCATGTCCGTAATAAGCTGCGCTCCACAGCGGCGTTCGCTCGCAAGTACCCCGTTTGTCCGGGACAATGCCGTTTCGCCCGAGTAATATTTTCACCACTTCCTCGTGCCCATTCGAAGCAGCCCACACCAGGGGTGTATTACCTGTGCAGTCTGTTTGGTTGATATCACAACCTTTCACTTCTGCCAAGCTAGTTACCATCCCAACAATCCCGAAGAAGGATGCACAGTGCAAGCCACTGAACCCGGAATATTTATCGATATCACGAAAGCAGAACCTCCATTTTCCCGCATTCAAGAGGAGCTCCGTAGATATGTGGCCGTTGTAATCATTGAACAACTTCAGCGCAAACTGTTTCGCACAATCCGATAGATCTATTTTTGCGTGCGTCCCCCAATAAAGAGATGAATACTCCAGGAGGGGTGTGTTTGAACACAGAGAAGAATGTCTGAGAAAGGGTCTGCCACGGAGATTACCCAGGGGGCTGGTCGAAAGAGCCTTGACCTTATGGGAATTTAGATAACTTAGGCAAGTCTCTGCTATTGTCGCGTGAGGTTTATCGAAATGCTCAGGATGAGCCCGGAGGTGCTCTTGAAGGGTCGAGTGAATTAACCGGACCGTGGAAGTCTCCTCGTCTACCGAAACAAACCCTTGGCAAGAGGTTAGCAATGTCCCGATCGAGGGAACATTGTCGTCCTCGAGATCCGCCGATCCGATTTCGACTCCGAGGGCGCGACACAGTTCGTCAACCTTTAAGGGCCGCTCCGTGTGAGCGATCCACATCAATGCGGCCATGCCGAGCCTCGATTTCCCCCCCTCCTGCGCCTTTACCCGGCCCAACATCTCACTACAAGCACCTCCCAAGCCCAAACCGTCTGTCATTGCGCTGAGTCTCTGCCGTCTGCGAAGTATTGTAGTTTCCTGTAGGATCGCATCGATACTCAGCGAGACTAGGAGGAATCTAGATATCAATCTGTTAGTCGATAACTTGAGAGAGCTCTTCCGGTGTTGTTGCTTCAACCTACATTTCCGAAATATTATCCGGAATTTTCTTCAGGATATTTCCCTTAATACTGCCGTCCATTGCGTCTGGCGTTGTGTCCTCGTCTAGTCTTCTGTGAAGATAACTAACCACATCATCTCTCCGTGGAGTGATGCTCATAGCCGTTACCCTCCCGGAAAGACGACTCCCGACCTCAGCCTCGATGTGCGATCGCCCTGTCACGAATATCCGCGTGCCCGGAGAGCATTGTATAATTTGGTCGAGTGAATCGAGGATCTTGACTCGATCTCGCGCCAAACATTCATCTAGTGCGTCGATAAATATGAACGTGCGTTTTACGGAAGCGGTATTCTGCAGCATCTTTATAATAGCGTCAAGCTGGGGTCCCCCTCCGCCAACTACCGATTTCTGATCTTCATATGCTTCGGCTATTTCCCCGGGTATCTCTCCTAGCCCACTCACAAGTTGTTTGAGCAGGGCACCCAGCACACTCACGGATGACTGCTCTTTCCGGGCGGCGAAGTCGAAATAAAAACATGCAATCGCGGCCCCCTGGCCTCTGGTCTGACCGGCCAAGGTGTCTACCGCTAATGAACTAGTGTCACAGCTTGTTAGCACTTGGCCTTCTTCTATTCGTCGAGATTCGTCCTTCTTACCTAATAAAAGTCTTTCCAACCCAGGGATCTCCGTAGCAAAACAAAACCGCGTTATCAGATCCACTTCCCCCACTACCGGCGTACCAGCTTCTAAACTCCTCGGTCTCTAAGACCCATTTCCCTACATCTTCCACCCGGCTCTCTTGAATTTCCCTGTGCCGTATCCTAGGCTCTAGCGGCGATAGCCAGGCCAAGATTTGTGGTCGATAATCGGCAACGGTACTAGTATAGTGGCTCCACATACCACTAAAGGGGCTGGTATTACCAGTATTGGAGTCGATATTGTCAGGAATGCGGTACTCAGACATCTCCGCTGTTCGAAAAGACTTATGAGGATTGGTGATTGAGTAGGTTGGTTGATCTAAGCGCTGGCAGCTGAAGATTCAATCTCTTTTATTCAACTATAGTTGAAGCGGGGTCGTTGTGGAACCTGATGGATGCCTCCCGACTGCCCGGTTAATCCCGGCAAAGTTTAGTCAATCACACTCTGGCTGTCTTTACTCCATCCGTAGCAAGCAATACCGTACCACACCACACTATGTTAAATGCTATGCTGCGGCGCTGCACAAATCCTTCGCCGTGATGAGCGAACACCCCTGAGGGCCTGGCGTGGAATCGTCACCAGTATCTTTAAAATTACATCAAGCCTTATGAGTGAACCAGTCGAAGCCCTTCATATCCAACTTAAATCATCGTACAATATTCCTTCGTGGGGTCGACATAGGCTGGAAAATCTCTTCCCACCGCCTCGTGACACGCCAGATTCCGTGGGGCTAAGCACCGCACTTCCCAATGCCGGTACACTGCAAGCCTGCCAAGCCCAATTGAGCGCCACGGAGTATAAGTTTTCCCAAAAAAAGTATGATATTAATATATTATTATGTTGTGATAGACGTGGTTGAAAGGGTTCAATAGTCTACCAGCGAAATCTCGGACCCTCCCTACAAAATACCCTCCGAGTTTTTTTATTCCAGCAAAACGCAACGTTTCACCCACAGCTTAAACATTAGACAAGAAACCTCCTGTTTAGGAAAATTCCTAGGCAGGCATCCTGCCAAGCTGTGTTGACATGGTGCTTATTAGCTTGCTTGGCACTGCAAGAAATCGCTTTTGCAGATAAATTTGCATTTTCCTTCTAACTGCCTTTAAAGAAAAAATAAATATCAATATTCACACCGGGGTCTGGTTTATTTTTAAAGAAATATTTAAATTGCCATGAATCCTTGTGATTGTGTTTTCTTACCTAGAAGTTGAGGGTGTATTTTCTTGGCCCTGGGTGAAAAAGTTATGTTTTTGCTGGGATAAAAAAACTTGGAAGGTATTATGTAGGGAGGGTCCGAGATTCGCTGGTATTGAATAGGTTTTCTCTACCTTTTCCACCCGTTGCCTCCTTTCCCCTTACTAAGGCATTGGTTCATAAGACTAAGGCCCTGTTTGGCAGGCCAACTTTTGTAAGGTAACACCTTGCAGCTTGCGGTTTGTAAGGTTTCCCAAACTGCGTTTTGTAAGGTGTGCCAAGCCGTAGTTTGTAAGGTATAGTTTGCCAAACAAGAGAAGGAACTTTTATAAGGTAGACGCTATACATGTGTGGCTACTCGGGCTCAACCCTAAACAGGAGTGGAGAAAATAACATTATTAGAGTAGTAAATCGAGTTTATTAGGGCAATCCCCCATATTTACCAGTCACCAGGCTGTTTTCAAAACTCTCTTAAACCCTAAACTGCGCTGCTTCCAAACCAAAGTTCATAAGGTTCCAAACTCTACCTCTCAAACAATGTGCTGCCAAACACAGTTTACCTTACAAACTGCATTTTATAAGGTAAACCTTACAAACCGCAATTTGTAAGGTGTTACCTTACAAAATGCGGGTTGTAAAGTTTCGCGTGTTTGGCAGCCGTGATGTTTGTAAGGTAGAGTTTCAAAGCCTTATGATAGCAGATTTTAGGGTTTATAAAATGTTTAAAACATACTGGTGACTGGTAAATGCTGGGTTTACCCTCTACTAAGAAATAAAATTTAATGAGAAAAAAAAAAAGAGAAAAAATGCTATCAGCAATTCCGCTCCCAGAAAACCCATCAACTTCAAGCAACTCTTCTGAAACTCCACTACCACTACTTCTGAAAAGCTTTCACTACCGCCTACTCTTCTGGAAGTTATCACTACTACCTCTCCCCCTCCTCTGAGCGGGTACTATCTGCACCCAACCTGCGGCTCTGAACTCGTACTCATACTTGTCCCAGGCAAGAAGTATTAGAAAATACGAACTGCAAGTTTATATGGGTGCTCGGAGATGCACGGACTTTTTACCATATATTTCGCGAATCCCTACCTTATGCCTGTTTTCGAATACTTCTTGCTTGTAACGAGTACTACAGTCTTACAGAAGGTTATTAGTACCGGTACCTTACCTCCTTTCAGCCATTACGGTAAGCTACCCTCCCACAACCCCTGTGTATTCCACTGACAGTTAGATTGATGCTAGTGAGAATTTCCTAGATCCTGTTCAACCACCTGCAACTCTCCCTAGCTGTTTAAGCCGTGCGCGATTTCCTCTCCTCAGGCTTTCCTGTTCTTGTCCCAGGCAAGAGGTATTCGAAAATACGAACTGCAAGTTTATATGGGTGCTTGGACACGCACGGAACCTTTGCCATATATTTCGTAAATCCCTGCTGTATCCCTGTTTTCGAATACTTCTTGCCTGTAGCGAGTAAGGTCGGTTGCCTGAGTTTCACTTTACTTCCAATCTGACGTTTACAGGATTATACCTTAGTACGGGACTGGCTTCCCATAGAAGTACCTTCCCTCCTGCAGCTACCCCAAGAACCACCACTTTCACAATAGCTACTACCACCACCAACCCCACCTCGTACCCCGACCCGGCCTATTGCTACGATTCCCCCCCTGACACTCATACCACCACTTTCTCTCTCAACTGTGGTTTCTTGTCTGGATCCCTCCTGTGTTAGACCACCAGCTCTGGAGAAATATCAGCTGTAAAAAGTTCAGAGACTTTGCGTCAGATATTGGGCCCCTTGTGTCCGCAATCCAAGGTAAAACCCCTCAAGAAAGAGTATTTCCCCCACTGGATAGCATTTTGAGTGGCTGACCTGGTTGACTCATATTAACTAAAATTAGTAATTTTGTTAACCTACTCTTCTAAGCCTGTTGTGGGTTGGTGAAGTGGTACTATTGAGATTGCGGATAGCAGAGCCACTCAGTTTTCACACGATTCTGACAACAACCCGCAAGAGTGCAGATACCTCTCCCACCTTCCAGAAGACCTTTAGCACAGCACGGGTGCTTTCAGCAGACACCACCTAAGCCTGAGCTATCACTGGCTATGAGCTCCGCTGAAACCACCTATTCAGTAAGAGTTGAGACTATTACTAGTGTTCGTTACGGGGCCCCGTTTCTGACAAACGGGGCGCCAAGAGCAGGTTATTAACTGCAGATTAAAAAAAGAATCGTCCAAATCGGACCAAAACTGAGTGAGATAGGGTTCTTTGAAGTTGTCTAACTTCAAAGAGCTCGATCTCTGTCAGTTCTGGTCCGATTTGGATGATTTTTTCAGCCAGTTAATCAGAGTAACCTAGGTTATTTTGTCCCCGCTTTTCGGAAACGGGGCCCCATAACGAAGCCTAACTATTACTTCTGGCTTTGACCCTTTCTGAAGGTATACCGTACTCCAACATCCTACTTACCAAGCAATTATTATATACAGAAATGGCAACAAATCCCACGATGCGTAATCCAAAGGCTGTTTGGTCTAGTGTTCGTTAAGGGGCGGGGCGGGGCGGATTTTCACTTTGTGACCCCGCCGTTACTCCGGCCCGGGGTCAACTCTTTGCCGTTCCTCCCCGCCCCGTATGACACGGGCCCTGGCCGGGCTGTGGGGTGGGGCGGGTATTTTACTTTCCCCGCTGATTGCCTAGACGGGCCCCCGTCTTCTCGTCCCCTACTCTTGCCCCTGTGCAGGGCCCCACCTATTCCTACGAGTGATATTCTCTGACTAAACAAATGGCAGGTTGAAATCTAAGGGGTGTTTGGCCTCTCAATTCTGATCTGAAATCACAATTTGAGATCAGAATTGGCTGGCCAAACACCCCCTGATTACTTCGTATGTCTAGTATGATGACTCCACTATTTGGATATTCCATATAGCAATCCGGCAACTATCTCAAAAGATAGGATTTGAATATAGTGCTCACATTTTCATTACGATTTGGGCTTCTAGTTTGAGATAAATAGTGTTTGGAAATCGCTCTCAGTATATGATTGTAAGCGTATAATCTAGGTATGTTTCTAAGTACTTCTAGGCATATGATTCCGGGTACATAACTCTATGCGTATAGTTGTATAGTGGTGCATGCACGATTCCTATCTTCCTGAGAATATGGTCTCCGGCTTATCATTTCGTGATCTCATTCAGGGTGTATGGCTTTGGGCTTATGGCTTTGGGTATTTAGTTTTGGGCTTTTCATTCAAAGACTATTGGTTTAGGCGTCACGTCTCACATGCCTTGCAAGCCATTCACCCAAATACTAGCCACTATTTAAATCTGGTCTGAGGTTCAGGCAATCACTTACCCTAAACTTGCAGATAGTTGGTTAAACTGGGCGCTCACTATGGTGTATAAAAAGCTATGGTTTTAGGTGACT